>Ga0308169_10002110_pt1 | contig 21337 bp, 32 predicted proteins | sample PhyBR1_2_FD_202139 | JGI IMG/M metagenome (GOLD analysis project Ga0308169, IMG submission 202139) | Phyllosphere microbial communities from UC Gill Tract Community Farm, Albany, California, United States - DLSLSB.R1 | ecosystem: Host-associated > Plants > Phyllosphere > Unclassified | place...
GTCTGTTGAGGCTGGTGATGCGTCGGCTGGCCATTCTGTCCCGCTTGTTGTTGATGCTGTGATGGCTGAGTAGCGGTCGGCATTCTGACTACCGCAACGATGAGTCGCTAGCCCAAGAGATAAGGCTTACAGAAGGATGCAATGCGCGAGGATGTGATTGCAATAGATACAAGTGACGGACTCCTGCGACGCGGCTTCGGATGGCTTCAACCGTTGAGCCGAAGGTGGCACCGCTCAACGCTTAACCCCCGACACCAGAGGGTCTTTCACGACTGCATACTGGCTGCTACGGCCGTGAAACCAGGTGTCAATAGCCTTCTACCAGTGTTAAACAGTGTGAGAGTAGTTCAACTACCACAAGTGTCAGTGTCAGGGGGTCAATGGCAGCGTCAGCGCCAATCCCTTCTGATCGCCGGTGGACCGCCCGAACCCCTGCGGCCACGACTTGGTCATGGCACGCCTGAAAGGTTTTCAGCTATGGGCCTCTCAAGTACACTCGCCCAGATTTCACACTAGTGCCAGGTTTCGGCAGGGCGTACGGGGCGGCATCAAGTGAGCATCATGTACAGCATCTAGAAATACCCGCAGTCCGGGAGAGTCGCACAACGTCGCGACCGGCGCAATGTACCCTTCTCGACGATGGCGCATCACGACCCCAGGAGCGCCGGTGCCGTAATCGCAGACCTGTGCGCCCGATGACACCTGCAGGTATCACTTTAGTCCGTCTGAAGTCCTTGGGCCTAGTTATGGGACTACCGGACACTGGATATACACCCTCGTGGTTACACCAGAGCAGTTTTGGGACACATGGACCACCGTGAATCCCCACAGCTTAACAGCAGACAATATCGATGGGGCAGGATTTACCGGCACCCAACACACATTGAGCCGTAGCAGAAAGCGGCCGCGTGCCCCTGACACGAGATCAGGCTGCAGCCATTGCCCCATATTTCAACGCTGAGGAGTAAGAGTGCAGAGTCTTTGAAGTCGTATCAACCTTCCAGCCTTTGATGGATGCTTTTATAAGGCTGACAATGCTGGTGCTGCAAAAACGTCTGCCTGCGCCCGCGAAGCGAATGACCAGACCGACCCAAGTAGCATCGAGTGCCCGTGACGCGCCACCGGGGACCGTCTTCGCCACTCAGAGAATGGGGGTACATTGTCCATGGAAATCAGTGAGGTGCTGTGCTTGGTCATGCTGCGCAAGCTGCGCGAACATCTGCGGGTATGACCCGGCCGAGGTGCCCCTCGAAACCTCCAGCTTGACCATATCCAGTACACCGAGCTCGAATACAGTTTCTAGCGGCTTACCGCCGGACAGTGCCCGAAGATAGTGGGCATGGTCCTTGCCCCACAGCTCAAAAATGATCTGTAGCTCAGCAAGCCATTGCTGTGCGCTACATGCACCTACTTCCGTTCCCATGCCGGGCCACATTGCATGTATATCAGCCATCCGACCTGCATCACTGTGCCCTACGCCTACCTCCTTTGACTGCAACAAGCCGAGCAAGGGCGCGATGCTGCCATCGTGCCCAAAGCTGCGTTCAGCTTGCATCGACCAGCACCGTCCACACGCGCTTGTGGAAGTATTTCAGCGGTGATCGGCCCTCTAGGTTCCCGTGTATGTGCCCCATCAGCTCTCGGACCCATGCGCCCAATCTCAATGCACTCTGCCGCAAGGCGCGCGAGCCCCATGTATGGCAGGGTTGCGTCGTGACGGGAGGGCAGTACGTACCCGGGCTGTTCTCGCACGTCGGGGTACAGACCCTTAAGCACCCCGCCAGCCTTTCAGATTGGGTCTTCAGATACGGCGTGAGACTCACTTAGTGTGGCTGATGTGAGGGCCTGGAGTGAGCATGGCCAATACCTCCTCGGCCACTCACGTTTTTCGTGACGCGGAACGCATATCGGTCACGCTCGGAGTCGTGCGGTAACAAGCCGAGGAGATCGCCATATACGGCCCGTATATCCACACCATGCTGGCTGGCGTCTTCGAGCCCCCGCCGAGAAGTCCAACGCCGCATTTCGGTCCTGCATGAGCTGCACCTACGACGTGACAGATGGGAAGACACAGCTGGAGCCAGCGAAACCCGGACCGGCGGCCTGCCCGAACGGATCCTCCGTCGAGCGCTGCACCATGAGCCCTCTGTCGCGGTCGCCTCGGACAAGTTCTCCTACTTGGGTCTGCAGGTAGATCGGGTGGGTATCGAACTGCCTCGATTTGGCGTGGACACATGGGCCTTCATCAGTGCAATCCCACTATCGTCATATTAGGTTGGCTGGGTGTATGGCGTGGGGCGCAAGCTAGGATGTCTTCCCAGAAGAACACGTTCGAGGAGTAGGGCGTTCGCTAAGCCATCAGCCGTGACCCTCCTCACGTCAGTATTTATTCTCACAACACCTTGTGATGCCGCTAGATGACCTCAAAGTAGCGCCGCTTGTATTCTTTGGGCGGGACGGCATATTCCCTCGGTCTGACATGAGGCATCTGCGTGCATCAAAGACGGGAAAGCTTCGACCCGACCGCGCTCATTACGCACATTGCACCCTGCCAGATCAATCGCTGTCGTGCCTGGTCGCCTGTGAATGGTTACGCACAGTCATAGACACCATACGGGTCATCGGCCACCGCTGACGAGTCGATTGCCCTTCAAGACCTCGTTCAGACCATGCGAAGGGGCGGGCACCCCACAAGAAAGTTCTTGTGGGGTGTTCGAACCGGACACTATCTGATCATTGCCGGCGCCCGATCGGGAGCTCGTGATGCCAACGAGCACGAAAGCGACAGCAAGCCAGACCGCGCTGCGGACATACATGTGTACTGACGGACTGCCTGGCGAAGGGACTGACTCGAAAAGCACGATCGGGGATCCGGCGATGCTGCGGGATTCTGAGCTTTCGGGCCGCACGTATGTGATCTGCTCGAAGCCGGCGTCCTCAGAAGCCCAACGTTGCGACTTTGACCAGCAGACGATCGCTCTTCGGTGAGAAGGTGAGGGTTGAGCTTCCTCCTCAGCGGTGCGGGCGAGCCTATCCCAGCATATCGATTGCGACCGCGACGTCTACAAAGGGTCCTTCGACCAAAAGGGACACTTTCGAATCGTTGGAGCGGGCAGGTGCTCTTCCAGCGCGGGACTCAAAAGGTACTCGCGCCCGAATCCAAAGGCAAGACATACATTGTAAGTCTACGTGCTACATGCGAATGCGTCGTCGGCAACGGCAACCTGGCCTACTATATATCGATCTCATACTACGTCATCGTCACGTCACAACTTCTTAGGCGGTGGGGGCGGCGGAGGTGGTGTTGTTGTGGCCGCCGATTTTGGGGGCACCCTCGTAGAACTGGTGGTGGTGGTCGCCATCCTTGTGGCTGTGGGGGACCTTCTCGGCCTGCTGCTTGAGGAAGTCAGAGTGCGAGATGGTCGGGAGGGTGGTCGCCTCGTGGACGATCGGGGCGTCGTGGACCTTCTCGTGGATGGCCGTGGTGTGGTGGACGGTGGTGGGCTGGACAGTCTCCCGCTGGATGACCGGTTGAACTGGGGTCAGCTATGCTCCACCGGTAGAGATGCTCGTCGCGCTAGCGCGACTCGCCCTTGACTTACTGGTCTCGTGGATGTGGTGGTGCTCGTGCTCGTTGACGTGCGTGCCGAGGTGGGCGGCCGATCGCTCCGTCTCGCCAATGTGTTGCTCGTCCTTGAACGCGGTTCGCTGCTCGTGGAGCTTGGCCTGGTGCTCGGGGAGCATGTCCTCCTTGTGCTCCTTCACGACGGCGGCCGAGGTCGAGTTGACGTGCTTGGTCGGGAGGACCTGGTGGTCCTCGACCGGCTGAATTCGGTGCTGGTGGTGCTCGACATGTCGCTCTCGGTCAACGGCCTCGGCGGTCTCGACGTGCTCCTTTCGTCGGATGTGCTCTTGCGTAATCTCCGGGGCGACCTCGGTGCAGACCTGTAGCGAGTCAGCAGGTGTTGGTGACGTGTCCAGGTGCTCGTGGGCTCACCTCGGTCGAGTCAGCCTTGTGGCTTCCCTTAAGGAAGTCCTTGACGCCTTGGGTAACGGAAGACATTGTGTTGTGGTGTGGTGGTGGTGGTCTTTGAAGTTGAAAGCTGAAGTGGTGGAAACTGGTTAAGTGATGAGGGCGACAAGGGCTGGAATGGTCGAGCTATATATGTTTCCGCCCAGTCTGACCCACGCCCAACACGCTCGACGTCATGTCCCGCAGCGCACGCTCTAAGGGAACATGCCATGTTCTTCCCCCGGCCTAAACTGCCTTCCCCGCTTACGCCATAGGCAAACATGTCCCGCGACGTCATGGGCCGACCGAATGAAAGACACACGTCGATGCAGATCATCATCGTTCAATTCAGCGACAGGAACAGTAGCATCATCGCCGGTCTTGCATCGCAGTCCTAGCCGGGATCCGCCCAGCGTGCCGGGCCGTCACCACCGGATGGGCAAACCCCGTCTCGCCTGTCCAGTGATAGCACTCACGAAGTCTACGTAAGTCGGTCAAAAATACCGCAGAATCCTATGGCTGTCACGCTCGATCGGACCCTTTAGGTATTGCGCCCAGCCTACGGCCAGCTGGGGCAAGGCTATCAGGGTGGATCTGCCCCCGAGCACGCTCCTACACAGGCCATGCCCTTGCGGGACGGCCTGGTTGCCCACGCGTAAGCAACCAAGATTGCAAGATGAACACATAATTTCAGGGTTGGTGCAAAATTCCCAAAGATCGTGGGCCTTGTCTCGAAGATCGACAGGCCCCGGCATGTCCCGGTTTCAGGAGATCGACGCGCGGCTCATATCCTGCGCCGGACTCTTGTCAGGCCTGCTCGATCAACCCCCGGCATTACCGCAGAGGAAAGCTTGTCCCAGCGCTGACATATACGAATTGTTCCTGGCTTGGCCCCCCTTCGCTTGTGCCAGGAGGATTGCATGCCATGCTGACAGGTCCGTTTGCTGACCAGCGTCATGCCGCTCTCTACGTCAATTGCGGGAATCTGGGGGCAGGTGTCACCGGATTGCGGGCCCCCGTCTACGTCAGATCTGGGCGTTCGACCGGGTCGACCCGGGGACAAGCCACATTTCGCGGTGACGTGGTGGAGGGAGAGAGGTCTAGTGGATATCAGAAGCAAACGTGCAAGACTGTCGTGCAGCGCGTGTGACTTTCGCTTGACATGCATGTCGGCATGGCCGTCAAACGCCGGGCATCTCGTGCAGACTAGGGGTATCTGCCGATTTGCGTGCTGCATGCCGAAGTGAGATTTTGTCGTCGTCGAATGCGTTGCAAGCTGATTGCCCTGCTCAAACGTAATGACATCTCGGCAGCGCGCCTGACATATGGTTCTTCTTGGATCATGGCGAGCCCCGTCCACTATTGGTGCCGCTGCATGATTTGCGCAGATTTACTGAGCCGCTGAATCCAACGGGCACGTGGAAAATACCGGCATTTGCCCAAAGGACGCGTGGTCCACGCAATGTCACCTGCGAAACGATGCACGGCACAACCTGCTGATGTGAAATGCACCATGCGCTGCTGGTAGTGTGACGGGCTCGCCGCACAGAGGCCAAAAGACGGGAGCCGGATGGCGTACTGACACAGCGGCGTACTGGCATAGCTGCGTCTGCTTGATCAATCTCTTCGGCGAATGCCTTTGCACCGGGCGCAGCCAGGCTAGTCCGAACCCCGTGCTCCACTCGTGCTATTGTGAGGCTTGAGCTCCTTCGCTTTACAGCTGCGCCTACTCAGATCAGGAAGACGCGGCCCTCGATAGAAAGGGTCGAAGCCACAGATGCGTCGACAGGTATGCCGGCGAACCCAACCTCATTCGCGCGACTGGCATCGTTCGCCACACCTCACTGCAAGTGGTCCTTCTAAGCGTCCATTCGACCAGCTTCGTCTCGTGAGGTGGATGCAGAGCTTGGGATACCGGTCCAGCCTCATGACCCCGGAGAACGATTCTGGACCAGCCAGGTCAGATGGCACAAGTGACTTACGCGCGATCATCCACCCCTTCCGACCGCCGCTCCCGCCCTCTTCAAAGTCTTCGCTCGGGCTCTCAATGGCACCTCCCATGCCACTACCACATCCACTGGCGTCACAGTAATGCAGCAGTGGGCGAATGCTTGGTCGATATCACGCGAGGTGTGCTGATTGGTACCTGTCGGGTCACGCGTCCAGTTGATCGGCTATCTCCGGACCAGGCCGTCCTCACCCACGTCCCCACGCGCACCGCATATCACGGGCGTGGCCTGCCCGACCGGTCGCACCGCAACGCACATCCACCTTCTTCCCATCATCCCACTGAACTGCAGACCTGACTCTCTACTTACCGAACAATCGGACAACATCAACATGGGCGCATCCAGCTCTACACCGGCTCGCGAATCCTCAATGACCCAAGTCGAGAAGCTCAACGAGAAGCTGGCGGTCTATCGCAAAGATAACCACGCCCTCGTCGCTGATAAGCCCGACGCGCTCGAGCTGGGCGAGTCTCTCACGGCTGACGTGCTCGACAAGTGGTCGAAGGACTTTGAGAATGTCAGTGACACCGGGTACCTGCGTTTCATGGAGGTGCTGACAACACAGGATCCGACGCTCGCACTGTCGCGCTTGGTCCTCTCGCACAACGATGCGCTGCAGACGCTGGCGAGCAGGAAAGCGTTGATCAACGACGCCAAGGTCTTCAACCTGTCTCTCAGGGGCCTCAACGACAAGGGAGAGTATCCAGGCCCGAGGGTGAACCAAGCAAGTAGCGGACGATGCTGGCTCTTCGCGACTAGTGAGTGACACCGTCAAGTCCCGCGGCGACATCGAGATCTTGGCTAAGAGTAGCGAATGTACTGCGGTACAATGTGATCGAGAAGCTGAACCTCGGCGAGTTCCAGCTCAGCCAGAGCTACTTGTTCTTCTACGACAAGCTCGAAAAGGCAAACTACTACCTCGAGTGAGTTGGCGAGGGGTTGTGCGAGTGGGCGATATTGACGCCCAGGAATGTGCTTGACACGTTGGACGAGGACGCCGACTCGAGGCTGATTGCGTACCTCAACGACGCTCCGGTGAACGATGGAGGACAATGGGACATGGCCGTCAACCTCCTCGGTGCGTCTCATGATGTGCGCTGCGTTCTCATGCGCGGCACGCTGACGGGCAGAGAAGTACGGCGCGATTCCGCAGACGCTCTACCCCGAGTCGTACTCGTCTGCCAACTCCGGCCGACTCGGATCGTTGCTCACGACCAAGCTACGGGAGTACAGTCTGCGCCTTCGCGAGAACCCGGGTGCGGCGCGCAAGCTCAAGGCGCAGTTCCTGGGCGAGGTGTACAATACGCTGTCGATCACGCTCGGTACACCCCCCAAGCCCGACGAGAAGATTACGTGGGAGTATTACGACAAGGACAACAAGTTCCACTCGTGGACCGGTACGCCCAAGGAATTCTACGCGCAATTCGGCAAGCGAAAGAACATGGACCCGAAGGATAGTTTCAGTCTGATCAACGATCCAAGGAACAAGTACGAGAAGCTGTACACCATCGACCGGCTCGGTAACATCTGGGGCGGGCGCCCTATCCTTTGTGAGTGGCCAACGGTTGGAATGGAGGATAAGGCTGACCGCAGATGTTAACGCACCGACCGAGGCGCTCGAGGACGCCGTGATCGCTGGTATCAAGGCCAACACGCCCTTGTTCTTCGGCTGCGACGTCGGCAAGTCGAGCAACACGGTCGCGGGCGTGATGGACACGAACCTGTACGACATCAAGGCTGCGTACGGCTACTCGTTCAATATGACTAAGGCGGAGCGGCTCGTCACGGGCGAGTCGTCTATGACCCACGCGATGGTCATTACGGCTGTGCACCTGAACGACAAGGGCCGACCGGTCCGGTACAAGGTGGAGAACAGCTGGTCCGACTCGGCCGGGGAGAAGGGCTGGTTCATGATGACCGCGGACTGGTTCCGGGAGAACGTCTTCCAAGTCGTCATCCCCCGTTCGGTGGTGGATTCGAAGTGGACCAAGGTGCTTGACGCGGGCAACCCGGTTGTCTTGCCCCCGTGGGACCCGATGGTAAGTCTCAATGGCTTGGACTCGCCGGTCTCTGTCCTAGCCGGTGACTGATCGACAGGGCACCCTCGCGTGAATACATCTCTCTCCCGGTTCAAAGCTCCTTTCGCTCCGCAGTCGATTTTCCCTGTTGGCTGCTCAGGCTCGGTTGTAGAAGAAATTCTGGTTCTCTCCATTACTGCTTTGTAGACGCATGCACTCCAGATTTGCTGACAGGTGGAGCACAACTGCGATGCAAACCCTTGAAGCGTGACGGTGCGAAGGTTTGCGGGAATATTCAGGATGGGAAACTGCGACATCGACGTCATGCCGTACGCAGTTGCCGTTCGACGTTGGGACATTGACGTCGTTGTGCGATTTCAGACATGACCGTCATCAGCTGTGCTCTGTCTCGTCGTCGTCGTGTTCCTGGATCGCCCGAAATGCATGGGATGGCCAGGCACGCCGCTCGTTTCGTCCAACGTACCATTCGACGTGCATTTGGAGCGAGCGAGCGAGTGATCACGCGCAGCTTGTTGAACCCCACACCGACTCTGTTAATAGCACCAGCATCTCGTGTCGCCTCGTCGTGCAGCTCGCCTCTTCTACCTACCAGCTCAACGACCTCAGCCCTGGGACCGTCGGCTCGATCTACCATCGCCCTCGTCGGGCACCTGCTGCACCGCCGACATGCCCTCCATCATCTCCAAAATCCTCCACCGTACATCACGATCCGGCTCGCCCTCCCCCTCCGAGCCGACTTCGCCCTCGGGGACCGCCCTCGTCGCCGAAAGAGACAGAGAAGGAGGGAGCACAATCCGCCTTGATGATCGCTTCGACAGCCCCCCCGTGTCACCCGAGTCGAGGCGGAAGAGCATGTCCGCGACGAGCGGGACACCCACCAGCCCGTCTGCGCCTGCACGAAAGAGCTTGGACGGACGAGCGCATGGGATCTACGTGAACCCCGTTCGACCAGCTCCGCCTCCGCCAGTTCCTGAGGACCCGGCGCATGTGTCCAAGGACGCGAATCGGGGCGGAAATGCAGGTGCAAACGCGAGCACGGTCGTCATCGATGGAGGGGCGGACCCTCGGCACGCACACGGACAACATGAAACGACGGCTGCCGCATCGGCATTGCCCCCTCCGCCTCGGCGCAGTCATGAGGGTGCACCGGCACCGGACGCAGGGCAGTTTGACCGCACGGGCTTATTTGACGATACGCCAGCTGCTTCCACCGCGCTCGACCATTTCTCGACCTCCCATTCGCCCTCCACCCACACGCACGAACACGCCCGAGAGGCACACGCGCCTCCCGGACCGGTCGACCTCGATCTCGACCGTGATCTTCCCCCTTTGCCCCGTAACCCATCTCACGAGATCAAGCAGGTGGACAGCCGACGACGGCCCACCGTGTCTGACTCGGCCGCTCGGCAGAGTGTCGAGGGGGAGTTGGGGAGGGAGTCGCTGGATGCGCATGACCGGGACGCCCACCTGCGACGATCGAGCGATGGGAGGGGTATGGACCGGTCGATCGAGGAAGAGGAGCCATCGCGTCGCTCGACGCCGCTGGCGGACAAGGTGGGAGATGGGGCGGCACTGGAGATCCCGACGAGGGGCTCTTCTTTGCGCCATGCCGAGGCCAACAACGGCGAAGGAGAAACGATCCAGTCTGAGGCTACGGGCCAGACGGGAGTGACGGGCACCACGCCGTTCTACACCCCTCCAGCTGAATCTGTCGAGAACAAGATGGCCGGGCTGTCGATCGCCAACGCGGATAAGACAGGTAATACGGCGCGAGGCGACGGGCAAGATGCACTTGAGCAGCAGCGGACGGAGATGGTGGCCGGTCTGGTCGATGCGAGCGAGAGGAGCCGCGAGAAGCGAGGAGAGCTCAGCGAGGAGGGTGTCCATACGTTCGCGGCCGCTGGGATGAGCGAGCTGGTGGGCAAGGAGTCGACGGTGGACGTCAAGACGCAGTGGCTCAAGCCGGTAGTCCAGGTAGGTCGAGGCCTCGCATCCGGCTCGCGTAGGCACTGACAGGTAGGAAACGATCATCCCCCGCATTCACACAGAATACCAGACCATCATCGAGCGCGAGACTCACAAGCACCACGTCTAGTACGTCAAGATCTGGACTACCCTGCCTCCAGCCCGGGCAGTGCGACATGTCGGACTGAGCGCTGACGCCCAGCCCCAAGATCCAGCCTATCGAGGACCCCAACCCCATCGTCCTTCCCCCACTGCACCGCATATTCTCGCCAGCCACGGGCAAATGGCACGAGGTTCAAGGCGACGATGCGGCGATAGCCATCCTGGGCGAGGACGTCTTCCGCAATGGGCCGAAGGAAGTCCGCCACGCCCGTAGACCCGTCACGGACGATCTGCTGCGCCGAGAGTCCGGCGACGTCTCCCTGCCCGCGGCGCAGACAGATGCGAGCACCGTCGTGCCCGCGACGCAGGCGGGCAAGGCTCGCGTCGTTGAGCGGGAAGGGATCTTAGGAGAGGAGATGGGCGAGTGGAAGAAGACTGAGATTGGGCAGTTGTTCGGCAAGCCCAAGGACGAGGTCGGCGCAGCCATGTAGCTCTACTTGACACCTCATTGAAATGACCAATACACTGGATGGTCTTATAATCGCATCGGATACGTTGTATGCATATGTGCCGTGCTGCAGCGCGCGGCTCGCTGCGTTATGGTCTGGCTTGTTGCGCAGCGACTGACAAGCCGGGTGCGGGGATACAAGCCCCGGGACGGCATAAGGCGAACTGCGCCTGCAGCTGATCTGTGATCGCAGTACCTGAGCTTTTCGCTATGCGTCTTCGAGGCTCAGCGTTCCGCGCACTGGAGATTCAGCCTCCCTGTTCGAGGGAGAACTGGACAGTCAATGCGCGCCACTCGGCACGTGTTCGTCGGTGCCCGGCTACCCCGCTTAGAGTACGGGGTATGACCTCATCGAGTTGCATTCATGTTCTGTCGATGATCTGCGTCACGGACCGGACCGTCTGTCGGTGGCATAACGCGTCATACGCTACCACTTGTGGAAGACGAGGGCCGGGTGCGGAGCTAAGGGAGCGCTACGACCGAGAGGGGAAAGGATGTAACGTGATGTGATGTGATGTGCTTCGCTGCTGACTGCGAGAATTGGCATGACGTAGCGACTCTTGCTCGACTTGGACCCTTTGCTGCACTTCGTGCTCCTCGCTCCTGCAACGTCACACCTCTTTATAGCCACCGACCGGCTACTTTACACCTTCGACTAGATACTTCGAAACCTCCACAACAATCAACGAAACTTCAAACATCTTCAACATGGCTGACCACCTGAACCTCGGACGACCCATCGGCGGAGTGGACCAGGGCGAGCACGGAGCGGGCACTGGTCTTTCCGGCGGAGTGAGTTGGGCCCCAGTTCTCCAGTCAGCCCTCATCTCCACCCCGCCGTGGAAGGGTATAGAGGTAGGAACACCGCTGACGGCAGCACGGAGTCGCTTCTGCCGCCAACACGCAGGCGGGCAAGTACGCCGAGGAGGAGCGATCGGGCTTCAACGCCGGTTTGGGCGGAGACCACGCCTCGGGCGGTGAGTCGCGCTCGTTACACCCCACGTGTCTCTGTTCTGACGAGCAGGAATCCCGCACGGCCACACCGGTTCAGCGCACCCCATCGCCGACAAGTTCACCTCGGGGTACGGCGCCGGCGGGGAGAAGCTCGACAACAGCCTTGACAACTACAGCGGCCAGGCCGGCTCGGGATCTCACGGATCGGCGCTTGGAGCCGGTGCGGCGGGTGTCGGCGCCGGTGCGTTCGCTGCGTCGGGCCACAGCGGACAGGAGGGCGTGAGCGGCGAGTACGCCGGCTCCGGAACCAAGGATGCCCTCACTGGCGAGAGTGAGCCGACATACAACGACCTGACCTCGCGCTCGAGCTAACAGCAGGCCACGCGACCCGAACGGGAGCTGGTGTTGGACCCCTCGGCGAGAACACGTCGGGCGGAGCCGTGGGCGGAGCGGCTGGCCTCGCGACTGCCAAGTCGGGCGTCGATACGAGGGGCGTCGACGTCGACTCGTCCAAGTACGGTACCGGTGTTGGCGCCTCGGGCGGGGCCGGGGGACACTACGACGAGTCGTCCTCTCGATCCGGAGCCGGCCTTGGGGCTGGTGCCGCCGGCGCGGGGGCCTTGGGAGCCGGCGCCGCTGCCGGAGCCCACGGCCACGACTCGAGCTCGGACCCCAACGCCAAGACGGGCCGATTCGGCACGGTCGAGAAGGACTTTGAGCGAGGCGCGCCGGTCTCGGACCCCAAGTCGCTCGACTCGGGAGGACCCCACTCGCTCGTTTTCCAGGAGAGCACGGGCAAGTACGTGCACAGGCACGAGCTCGAGGGCGCCGGATCTGCCACCAGGCACTAGGCGGCGGCGCGGAGATGGTGCAGCGAGCAGTCAGAGGGGGGTTTTTGCTATTAAGATAGGCAGGTATAATGTACTTCCGCTGAAGCAAACACATGTATCGACGTAGCAACTTGATCTTCTGTCACACGGCGCTGCGACGGAATGCGGATAAGGATTGTTGGGCATGTGTGCATCGCTGCGCGCCACACTACAGACGCGCTTGTGGGTAGGTGCTGTCTTCTTGGCTGGGCAGTAAGACATTGCCCGAGAACCGGCGTATGGCGTCAGCGAGCTCGTCCGGCTTCTCCTGCACGATCTGTTGGTCAGCGACTAGCCAATAACGATCGAGGTTCCCGGCCAGGCGACCAGAGCAAGGCCAGCATCGTCAGACCGTATCCCGCGAGATCACTTACCAAATGCCCAGCATCCATGAATCGCTCATTGGCACAAAAAGGCGGCCGCCAGACCATCTCCCTCGTCGTCTCTTCCCCATCCGTGGCGGTCGCGTCCCCGGCCATGACGAATCCCACCGGAACCTGCACCTCGGCGAGTTTGTCCCACCCAAGCCCGAGGCCCTCCGTCTCGGCGAACACGGCCGCCTCTCCCCACTTTGGCGTGGCGAGTTGCACCGCGTCGTTGCTGCTCCCGTTGCCCGTGAACGGGACGAGGCCGTGGCTGAGCCACAGGTCGAACGCCTCGGGATGCCACGAGGCGAAGAAGGGAGACTGGCGGATCTTGGCTGCCTCGGCGAGAGTGGGCCAGTCTCCTCGACGTTTGAGGGCGCCGAAGACTAGACCCGCGCGGGATGCCTTGTCGATATCGTCGCGCGTGACTCTGGCAGGTGGGCACTGCGGTGAGCGGGGATGCCTTGTGGACCCGATCGTGTAGCCAGGCGACGGGCGTACGCACCATCGGCTCGACCAAGAGAATCGCTTCGAACAAGTCCGGCCGGGCATGAGCGGCCTGCACCCTGTTGTCAGTGTCGGGTTTCGAGTGCGCCGTGGTGTTCAAGGAAGGGGATCGTTGAAATGCGCCCACTCACGTCGCGTTGGCGCCGAACGAATGCCCGATCCCAATGACCTTCTGGCCCGGGGATTCCCTCCGTATCGTCTGCTCGATGGCCGCAACGACGTCCCGGCCGCCATCGACCCAATTGTGTACCGGTCCCAGTCTACCAGCATTCAGGTCCACCGATGCACCGTGGTGTATATCGTCAAGGAACCACACTTCGTCTATCTCTATGTCTTGCCGAGTCGAGGTCGAGGCGGGAGGCGAGGGCGAGGGGGAGGATAAGGATGGGACGCCGAACGTCGCGGGGGTGATTTTGGGCTCTTGCAGCAGACGCCGTATGACCGGGTGCCAACTCTGACCTATCAGCTCATAATGCGCATAGATTCGCGAGGGGGGGAACCGGGCTTGAGACGCACCTCCTTGGTGAAGCCATTTGCGTGCGTGAGCACCAAAGACACCCCCTGTCCAGCCCGTTTCCTGTCCTTGTCCCCTTGGCGAACTCTGGCCCAGCGCTCCGCAGCAATCCACAGCGCCGGTTGTCCATCCCCTTCGTACGTCATGGTAGCGTCCAGCCGTTGCGTGATAGCCCCCCTGACCTCCCGCATGATCCTCCTCTTCTTGGCTTCTTTGTCCTCGTTCGCTGGGGCTGGCCCAAGCGAGAACGGCGCTGACTCACGGGTGAGGGTCCCCGTCGACTCGACGAACGTCCGGGGATATGCGGCTTGGAGGGAATGCTCGGACCGGGTCCATCCCGGCGGTGCGGCGAGCTCGGGGCGAGGGGGCAGCGCCGGCGCTGGAGAGGGAGGAGGCGCCTGGAGAGGGGTGTAAGATACGCCGGGGCATATTGGCCGTGGCCTTTCCGCGAGCGTTGTGGGGCGCGGGTAGCTGGTGACCGTTGTCGAGGTGCTCATCGCCGTGAGCAGCCTGCGAGAAGGGGGCATGGTCTGGAAAGAAGGAAGCAACACTTTCGGGCTTTGGAAAATGGGGGGCTAGGGTGACATGGACTGACGAGATTTCCTGCCGGCTATTTCGCATGGCCGGTGGATTACTAACCTGTTTCACCCAACTCTGTCTACTTATCAAAGTTTCGGGGGCGAGTACGTGGGCCGCTTCTTGACGTCCAGAGTCCTACGCCGAGCCTCTTGCGCGATCACGTCGGGGTGATGATGTGCAGATGCGAATTCTGGCTTGCATGAAACGCTGAAACAGCGAAGAATAACGTTAAATCACAACCGACCTCCCCATGCACTCCCCGTCCACCACACACGTTCTCCACTCTTCATCTAATTCTCGATCTCGAACCCTCCTTGACCCTCCTCGCGCCTTTAGCCAAAGATGAGCTCCAATGACAGACGCCTACTCCTCGTCGTCCGAGTCCTGCTCCTCGAGGAACTACGATCAGCCCAGCTCGGAAACTCGCCGCGCGCGCTCACCTTGACGAGCCCCTCGGTCGCCTTGAGGAAGTGCTGCTTCCCGTTCGGCTTCGCGCCCTTTTGGTGCCAGTAAATGATGGCCTGGTCGGAGATGCAGTCGGTGTTGTACAGAACCTTGATGAGCGCCAGGAACGACTTCATGATTCGCGTGTCGGTGTAGCAGTAGACCTGGACGGCGTTGATCAAGCTGACCTCGGCCTTGGCGCCATTGCAGAACGCCTCGAGGATCGGCGCGTACGTCTGTTGTCAGCGCGTGCGTTTATTTTGTAAAAAGAGTTGGCTCACCGTGACGTGCGCGACAACGGCCGCGTCGAGCTGGTCCGTCCGCGCCGTCCAGTCGACGGTCTTCATGATTCCCTGCCAGATCCACTCGACGAGCTCGGCCTCGGGCACCGGCTTCTCGGCCTGCTGCGCCTTGATGTGCTCGATGATCTGCTGTGAGCTCGGGTGGTTTGCGTTCATGCGGAGACGAAACGTACCTGGGCGTTGGGCTCCTCGTCGTTGATGTACGAGGCGATAGCCGAGATGGTCTGCTCCTTGACTTCTCCAAGCGCCAGCTTGGCGTACCAGTCGTTGATCTGCGGGAGACCCTCCTTCTTGAAGTGCTCCTCGAGATGCTTTTGGTCCCGGACTTGGAGGGGGAAGACAGCCGCGATGTCCTTCAAGCCGGCCCGTCGGATCGTCGAGCCGAGCTGGTCGATCGATTGTCGTCTGAGATACGCGCGCGCAAACTGCGTCAAGAACTGCAGGCCCACATTGTCCTTGACGACGTGGTCCTTTGTCAGACTCTGGAGGAACTTGGACGAGATCTGCAGCTCGATGACGAAGAGCGCGATCGCCTCGGCGAGCTTTTGGCGGGCTTCAGGGTCCCACTTCGGCAGGTAGCCCAGCAGGTCCGGCAGGAAGCTCTCCTCGAGCGGCTTCTGGAGGTATTTGTATCGCTGGATGACGCGCTTGAAGACCTCGACTATCCCCTTGACGCTGTCCCAGCCCGCCGCGGCCGCCTCGGGGTCATCCTTGAGGATGTAGACGGGCGATCGCTTGTCGTCGAGGTAGGACCCTCCGGGCTGCAGGAGGCCGCCGACGAAGAGGAGTTCGAAGAGTTGTTCGCTGTATTTGAGGAACTCGAGCGTCGAGCCTGCCTGGACGAGCTTGGCGACGAGCGCGTCGGTCGTGGGTGGGGTGGGGAGGAGCGCGAGGTGGAGCAAAAGCGCGTCCCGGAACGCTGCCTATTAGCCATCGTCTGCCAGAGACACCGACGGGATCTCCAGCACGCACCCTCGGGCTCAAACTTGGAGGTCGCTTTCGCCTGTCCCTTCCTCTGCCTGATCCTCACCCCCGTCAGAGAGGGTTTCTGTTGCTGGGCAGATTGAGACGGATTCTGTGCCGGAGCATTACCCTGCGGGGCGGATGTGGTGGGCGTGTGTGACATGCAATGAGTCGAGGGGTAGCTCGAGTGGGTGGGGGAGGGGCGGTTGTGGGGGTGTCTGTGTTCGGAGAGGGGAGGAAAGGGGACGATCAACGTGATGATGAATCGCACAGAGCAACGCAGCAGCAGCAGCAGCAGCAACCTGCAACCACCGACCAGCACACCCACCAGCTAGCAGCACGAGCGACCACCTACCCACGGCGCTCACCGCTGCGTTGCCTCTGGGAGCCCACGCGCGACAGCGGAGTTTTGGGCGTTGTGGCATCAACGTCATTTCGCCACCCGCCTCGGGACCGCATTCGTGCGACGGCCAGGCCAGCCTTGAAAGGATGCCAGGCCACCATGCATGCATGCATTAGAGTCGGCCTCCTTTGGTCAAACCTAAACGCTAGGCAGCTCATCACCGATTGCGTGAGAATTATGCAGCTGCGGAACGGGTGAGTAATCTGGCGTGAGGGATTTTGGAAAGACAGAGAGGGTCCCGAATGTGTATGTGTCGTACGGGCCGGCGCAAATCAGTGAATGAATGGTCGTAAGGGTTCGCTGGAATCGCTCGGTCTCGAATACGAAATCAGGAAAGTGCGAGTGAGGTCAGAGGTGGGTGTTATTGGGTTATGTCAGAGTATCAAAGCCGGAGGTACTCGCTCATCCGCTCTCTTTCGCTCTTTCGCTCTTTCCGCTGTCATCAATCCAATTCCCTTCCGAAACCTATCACCCTCCGTACCATCAATACACGACTTTTACTCGCTTCTCCTTGCCCCGTCTGCGACGATCAAACAGGGCCGCCGACGCCTGGAGCCCGGGCACAGCCCAAAGGAGCCGGAGATCTCGTGAAACCGCGAAATATCGGGCGGTTCGACATCCTTTAGCCGCTTCACCTCGCGGCCAACAAGCGACTCCACTCGCACTTGGCCAAGTCTGCCTCCCCGCGTACATATACCCCGCACGACACACGACGTTCCCGCTCGTCCCCTCCAGACCCTCTAATCACCACCGCTACCCACACCCTTCCCAGGGGAGGTTGGTCCCGCATATAAGCCTGCGGAGTGACCGAGAAAACACACACACTGGCTGTTCCGCTCATCTTCGTCTTACATCTACGACACCAGCGACAGCAAAATGACCCGACCTGTCGGCCCGGACGGCACGGTCGATTACACACCTGATATGAACCTGGTCAAGCCTTACCCTTTCATCCTGAAACCACCTCGAGCTCTGTCGCCCGACCTGTCTCCGCCGGACCTGGTTCGCCAATTGCGGGAGGCATTGCAGGGAAGAGATGCCGTCTGTTCCTCAGAACAGGTCCTCGGCGTCAATGACGACAGGTGAGTTGGCCCCCAGGGACCATACACGCTTCGTGCCGGTCACCGAGCATCGAGCTCACGTTCAGGTTCCGCGAGTCCGCAACGATCTTCAACGGCGCGGTCCAGACCCACGCAATCATTCTCGTCAAACCGCGCAATGCGCAGGACGTCAGCACGTGCGTGTCTCGGGTCGTTTCGACATGTTGGAAGTAGCTGACCGTCTCAGCGTCATCAAGTTCTGCCGCAAGCACAACCTCGAGCTCAGCGTCAAAGCCGGCGGCACGGGTGTCCACGGCTGGAGCGTGAGTCGTCGAAGTCACAGGGCTGGCGGGTCGGTACTGACGGACAGGTCGCCGGCCATGTCATCCTCGACATGTCATGCTTGAACGAGGTGTCCATTGCCCTGCCGGACGACGCGATGGGACTGCAGGAATCGTTCGAGAACCTAGAATTATCGCGCACGGGGCCGAGAGACAGCTGTTCCCCAGCCGCTGATAGGCGGCCCAACGACTCCAAACGCCCTTCCCTCGCTTCGACACATCGCGCCTCGTCGGACTCCACCGCAGCGTCCATCAAGCGTAGTCTGGACGACGCGTTTCTGGATGGTGACAGCGAGCAGCCCGACAGGAAGAGGGGCGGCATGGGCGATATTGCCGAAGAGTCCGTCAGGTCCGGCAGCTACGATAGCAGCAATTCGAAGGATGGCGACGGGGACCAGAACATGTCGCGCTCGTCCAGCAGCGGGAACGGCTCGGGATCAGGGGCAGGTTCGGCTTCTGGGTCCCGCAGTGGTGGCCCCAGCAGATCAGGGAGTCGAGGTGGTCGAGATGATTCTACGCCGCTTACCTCCAACGGTTCCGAAGAGAACCACAAACCTCACTTGCAAACCCGATTCTCCGAGTCATCGGCCGACCCCTCTCCACCCGCCTCCACCGCGGGATGTTCGTCCTCCGCTATGCCTCAGCCACGCATGACCTACGTGAACCCCTCACCCACGACCACCTCGGCATTCCCCTTCGCCCCGACAACATTCGGCGGCGGGACGACCTCGTCCATATCGTACTCGTCTATGAACGCCATGGACATGGCTTCGGTCAACTCGATGGGCGGTCCGAACGACGCTTTTGCCCCGCGCCTCGTTCTCAACACGAACCCCGACCCGCCCTCGCACACCATAGTGACGTTTGGGGCGGGTGTGCAGTCCAAGCAGCTCGATGCTGCCACAGCCTCATCACCGTACGGCGCATTCCACGTCCCGACCTCGGCATTCCCCGTCGGATCGGGCCAATTCCTGCTTGGCGGATTCGGCTTCATTGGGCGCAAGTATGGTCTCGCGATGGATAACCTTGTCGAGGCTGAGATCGTGCTTGCGGACGGGAGGATCGTGTGGGTGGGCGAAGGCGGGCGCTACGGTGGCGAATGGAAGGAAGGCGAGAATCCCGACGACGTGTGGTGGGGTATTCGCGGCGCTGGACCCTCATTGGGCGTTGTCACGAGGTTCAGGGCAAAGGCATACTACGTTCCCAGCGTATACGCGGGCAATCTGATCTAGTGAGCACCGTGCAGACCCTTGTCTGAGTCGAACGGAAGACTGACCCTCAGCCTGTTCGACAAAACGACAACGCCGTCCCTTCTGCGCCATGTGCGAGACTGCATCAAGGGCTCGCCCCGGACACTGTACACCAACATCATCATGACTGCCGGTCCACCCGGCTCGCCCGCCATTGTTGTCTTCCAGCTGTGCTTCTCTGGACCGCGCTCCGAGGGAGACGCGTACATCCAGACTATCAGCTCGTGGGAGGGCGGCAGGTGTCTCTTCCAAGACTTCTCGGAACGTACCTTCGAGAGGCAGCAAGTCGCCGTCGAGGAAGTCCTCAAAGGCGGCAAGGGGCGCAAGTGGTATGTCCCGAGCCCCACGGCTGTAGTCCCCCCGCTTACGATAGGTACATCAAGAGCGATATGCTCACGAGCCTCTCGGACGAAGTCATCGACCAAACCTGCGCGCGATTCCACGTCGTGCCCGATGGCTGCAGTGAGTCCGGCGCAAGAGCGAGCTCGCACAAGCCTGATCCACAGCCTGGCTGTTCGAGTACACGGGCGGCGGAAAGTGCGGCGAAGTCGCAGACTCGGCATTACCGGTGTCTCATCGAGAAGGCACGTTCACCGTTGCGGCGCTGCACCAGTGGGGGTTCACCGAGCCCCCGCCGCAGGACACGCGGTGCGTCACCACCGCCGAGGACTGGATCAACGATGTCATCCACCCCAACTCGCCGGGCGGGCCCTTGCCTTGTGTAAGTAGCGTGAAGCTCTCGCATGGTGAAACCATGTGTTGACGGGCAGTTCCTGCAGACTGCGGCGGAGAACGAGGTCGCAGCGGTGTACGGCGAAAATTGGCCGCGTCTACAAGCGCTCAAGCGCAAGATCGACCCGGACAACTTCTTCTGCAACTCTGGCTGGCCCAAGGCGGGCGCAGCGAACGGCGGCGACGCCAACACCGCCCTCCTGTCCAGCGGGCAGATCGTTCCCAGTAACATGCCCGACGGCGACCACCTCCCCGACGGCGTCTCCCGGCCCGATATAGACGAGGCCGCCCCCACGCAGCCCACAATCGATAAAGGCAAAGGCAGGGTCGTGCATCCGCCGCCGGGTACGAGAGGGGTCGACGAGGGCCCGAACGTCTTTGAGCGGCTGGTGCGCCTTGACGAGGGACCCGATGCGCGCCTCCATGCGAGGTATGTCGACGACCAGGTCCAGGATAAATACTTTGGTGGGCACGGAGCAGACGGCACGGGCTGGGCGCCGTCCGTCACGCCTTCGACAGGGTCGGGATCCGGGTCGGGCGCGACCGCCACGCCCGTGCCGACCACGACGACCACGACGCCGACGCCGGCTGCACCGCTGACGGCTGCGCCGGACGCGGCGGGAGATGTCCCCGGGTCACAGAGGACCAACGCCACGGTCGTCGCCACTGCCCCTGGCGATTAGAGTGCCCGTGCAGGTACATGTGTTCGAGACTTGGTGTAAAATGAAGTCTGCAGGAGTGGTACGATATCAACTCGGATCGGCGTTCTTGGTGTATATACATTCATCTCATTACCTCAACAGGGTCCTCATCCCTTACTCGCACATATCTTGGAGGTGGATCTACCTGTGTGGAATCTCACTGTGTATGCATATCATCGCGCTATGACAGGTGCGGAGCGTGTATGCCGCTTTGGCTGGCAGAGGTGACAGATCGTAGATATGCGGAGGGGGTGACGGACGTGATCCCGGTGTAAGTAGCAGGATAGCGCTTTCGCTGGTGGAAGGATACGGAGGCGCTAGCCGAGTCGGCGCTGCTTTGCGGCGTTTGTTAGGGTCCCGCCCCTCGAGAGACCCACACAGCGTGTGCGCATCGCGCAGCCCAGACGCAGCAGACAGTAGCGGCCATTTCGGTCCGGGCCACGGATCAGAGGTGCCATTCGATCGAGCGTGAAATGACCGCTTCACCTCTGCGTGCCTCACTGCCGCGCACAAGGCGGACGGCTCCTGTGCCGGTTTTCATGGGCGGTTATCCCCTTTGGCTTCGATTCTGGCCAGGGCAGACACGCACAACAAGCGCCAGGGTGACCTTATGCTCTACTATGCCTCGGAGACATGGAGCGGGAGTATGCCTGCAGGCTCGTGAGAACTCGGCGGCGACGCCCACGGAGAAAGCTCGCCTGTCAGGAAGACGCTCTACTGCTCGGTGCAACACGCAAC
>Ga0308169_10002113_pt1 | contig 21333 bp, 36 predicted proteins | sample PhyBR1_2_FD_202139 | JGI IMG/M metagenome (GOLD analysis project Ga0308169, IMG submission 202139) | Phyllosphere microbial communities from UC Gill Tract Community Farm, Albany, California, United States - DLSLSB.R1 | ecosystem: Host-associated > Plants > Phyllosphere > Unclassified | place...
CCTTTTTCATGGCTCTGAGGAAGTCGTCAAATGTAATGCTCAGGCTGGCCACGCAGCAGATCGAGTCCAATGGGACACGCTATGCCTTCCCCAGACCCCAGGCGAGCAGCAAGGGCGGTCCCTCCCAAAGGAGCTACAGCACAGGGTGATGTGCTCCGCCGGACACATATCACCTTGCTCAAGGCCACAGGAGGGGCAAATATGTGGTCTTGCCAGTTGGTACAGCAGCGCAGGGCAGTGGTATTGAGAGATGCATAAGACGTATAGTTCATAGAGCGTTGTTGCCGCTCGATCAGTCACCCCTCAGGGTCCAGGTGCCACGAATATCCGAATTTTGATCCCGCGGTTGGATGGTTACGCGACTGGTGTTGGACGCGTTTGTCAACAACAACAATTCAGACAGCCAGCTAACCTACCTTGACTTTGCTCTCGATCCAACTCGCCTCGTCTCCGCCATCTCTCCACCATGCGGATCGAGGAGCTCATACTGGAGGGTACGTTGCTGCATATTGAACGAGAACCTGCGCTCATTTGCAGGCTTCAAGTCGTACCCCGTGCGGACGACCATCTCCGGTATGCCGGTTGCCATACACTAAGGTATGCTGAAGCTGAAGCCCAGGCTTCGATGAGTCCTTCAACGCCATCACGGGCCTGAACGGGTCGGGGAAGTCGAACATTCTCGATGCGATTTGCTTCGTTCTCGGTATCACCAACATGCAGCAGGTCCGTTGCCATGGCTCACGCTACATTGGAGAAGGGGCTGATCATGTAGGTCCGAGCCAACAACCTCATGGACTTGATTTACAAGCGGTGCGTGAATAACCTGGAGTCCGCGCAGTCGGAGGCTGACTATTCAGTGGGCAGGCTGGTGTCACCAAAGCATCCGTCACGATCGTCTTCAACAACAAGGACAAGAGCAAATCCCCCGCGGGACTGTCCCACGTTGACGAAATCACCGTCTGCCGTCAAGTCAGCTTCCTAGCTTCACGCGTCGAGCCAAGCTGACGTCGTAGATAGCAGTCGGTAACGTCTCGCGATACCTTCTCAACGGTCACAAGTCGACTCTCCAGGCGCTGCAAAACCTCTTCCAGCAGGTCCAGCTCAACATCAACAACCCAAACTTCTTGATCATGCAAGGGAAAATCACAAAGGTGTTGAACATGAAGCCGGCGGAGATTCTGGGTATGGTGGAGGAAGCTGCAGGGACGAGGATGTTCGAAGACCGGAAGGAGAAGGCTGTGAAAACAATGGCGAAAAAAGACAAGAAGGTCGAGGAGATATCCAGCGTGAGTGAGAGAGGGTCTGCCTGAAGTCGAGCCAGGCGGGGAACTGAACTTTCTACTGACTGATAGCTCCTGCGCGAGGAGATTGAGCCGAAGCTGGAGAACCTGCGAGCCGAGAAGAGAGCATATTTGGAGTACCAAAAAGCGGCGGACACGCTAGAGAGGCTGACGAAGCTGGTGAAAGCGTACGACTGGACGGCGACTGTCCAGAAGGCTGCCAAAGCGAAGGAGAACGTCAAGCAGAAGAAGGAGGCAATCGCCGAGTCCAAAGAGGACGTCGCCAGAGGGCAACGAGAGGTGGACGGCATGGAACGGGATAAGGCGGAACTGCAGAAGAAGCGAGATAAGGTGGGTCGAGGCATGTAAGCAATGGTCTAACCAATAGGAGATGGCCAAAGGAGGCAAGATACAGGCTTTGTCGGAGGCGGTCGATGCGCTTGCACGGGAGTTGGTGAAGACCAAAACGCAATTGGAGATCGTGGAGGGAACGTTGAAGGAGGACGTCAAGCGGATAGAGGGTGCTCAGCGCGGAGTGTCGGACGTGAGTCACAGCGTTAATGTCAGCCTTAGTACTGACGGCAGCTGGAGAGCAGCATCGAGCAGAAGCGAGCGTCGACTTCCAAGGATGCAGCTGCCTTTGCCCAGTTCAAGGCGGCATACGACGCTAGCCAAGCCGAGCTTGCCAAGGCAGAGGAACTGCTTCAGACGCTCACGACCGGTCTGTCTTCGAACAACAATGATGAGGACACGGCGGGAGGATACATGGGCCAGCTTGCCGATGCCAAGGCGCAGCTCGCGGCGGCGGGGACCGAGACTGAGCAAGCGAAGATCAAAATATCCATGACGGAAAAGGAGATCAAGGAGAAGGAGCCGCGAGCGAAGAAGGCGGAGAAGGAGGGGGAGGGCCTGATCAAGGAGTTTGAGCATAAGAAGGCGGACGTTGAGCGCTTGACGAAGCGGCTGCAGGGCAGCGGATGGGACGAGAAGAAGGAGAAGGAGTTGCTGCAGAAGCAGGCGTACCACAGTGAGCAGATGAACGGCTTGATGGAGGTGAGCTCGGACATGGCCACGGCTTGGCACTATGCTGAACGCAGCGCCGCGACATGATCAAGTCCCGTCTCGCCGCAGTCGACTTTTCGTACTCTGACCCATATCCCAACTTCGACCGTTCACAGGTCAAAGGTCTCGTCGCTACGCTTATCGACCTCGACAAGTCGAACCACAAGAGCTCAACGGCGCTGGAGATCTGTGCGGGAGGCAAGCTGTACAATGTCGTCGTGCAGGATGAGCGGGTCGGATCGCAGTTGCTCGAGAAGGGAAAGCTCAGGAAGCGGGTCACGATCATCCCGCTGAACAAGATCAACGCGTTCAGGATGTCCGCAGAGGTGCGTCCGCAAGGCGAGTGATTCGGGCTGACATCAGAAAATCGCCATGGCGAAGCAGGTCACCTCGGGCAAGGCCAATCTGGCGTTGGACCTTGTCGGTTATGATGAGGATGTCTCGGCCGCGATGGCATACGTTTTTGGTGATACCTTTGTCTGCGCCGACAAGGAGTCTGCAAAGGCCGTGACGTTCGACAAGCGGATCGGCGTCAAGTCGGTCACGCTCGAGGGCGACGTGTACGACCCGAGCGGAACGCTCTCAGGCGGTGCGGCGCCCAGCAGCAGCGGTCTTCTCGTCAAAGTGCAAGAACTTCGAGCCATTGAAAAGGATATCGCCCAGCACAAGGCCGAGCACGAGCAGGTCAAGGCGGAACTTGCGACGGCGCAACGCGCGATCGACGAGTGGAAGCGGGACACCCGAGAGCTGAATCTGAAGAAGCACGAGGTCGGATTATTAAAGGAGCAGGTGAACGGAAGCAATGCAACGAAGGTGCGTTAACATTCGTGTGACGAGATCTGACGCCAGATCATTGCGGAAGTCGCGGCGGCTAAGCAGCTTCTTGCCCAGCTAAAGGAGACTATCACGGCAGCGAAGGCCAAGCAGCAGGCAGCATCCGCCGAGTGCAAGCGCTTGGAGAAGGAGATGAATGATTTCAAGAACAACAAGGATTCGAAGCTGAAGGAAATCAAGGTAAATCAAGCGGCAAGGCATGAAGGATATCGCTGACAAGCAGGCCGATATCGCCAAGAGGAAGAAGGAGGTTGGCGTCCGCACTCTCGAGGTGAAGAGTCGCCAGAAGGCTGCTCAAACCGCCGAGCTCGAACTTCGTGAGTGCATCAGCGATGCGGGCGGACCACGCTGACCCGTAGAACAACTCGAGAGCGACCTTGAAGCTGCGCGAAAGGAAGTCACCGATGCGGAGAGTGGCCGGAAGAAGACGGAGAAGCAGCTGGCGGCGCTGCGACAGACGCAGCAGGACCAAGAGGTGGGTGATGCGTGGTAAATCGAGCTGACATCAGGGCGATTACACCGCGGCCGAGAATAAGCTGAATGAGGAGCGGGCTGTTCTCAATACTTTCAACACCGAGCTATCTGATCTCGAGCACGATCTGAAAGCCAAGAAGCAGGAAATCTTTGACCTGGAAGTCGCTTTGAAAAAGCTGCAGCATGATATCGTCGCGGCGGAGAATGAGCGGACGAAGGCGGAGGCGTCGCAGGAGCAGCTGGAGAGGCAGTTCACCTGGATCCTGGAGGAGAAGCAGTAAGTTGCGCGAAGTGGTAGATGGATGGTTGGGCTAACATTAGGCTGTTCGGAAAGCCCGGGTCGGTGTACGACTTCAGCTCGCTGGACTACAACCAGACGGTCGCGCAATGCCGAGAGCTTGAGGCGAGCCAGAAGAGCCGCGGGAAGAAGGTCAACACGAAGGTCATGAACATGATCGAGGGGTGCGTGTCTCAGCGAGAGACGTGAAAAGAGCTAACGCCCAGAGTGGAGAAGAAGGAGCAGGCGCTCAAGAAGATGATGGCTACGGTGCTCAAGGACAAGTCGATGATTGAGGATACGATCATCGAGCTGGACCGATACAAGCGCGACGCGTTGACGAAGACATGGGACAAGGTCAACGGCGACTTTGGCCTGATCTTCGAGGAACTTCTGCCCGGCAACTTCGCCAAGCTCCAGCCGCCAGAGGGGCAGGAACTGGAAGAAGGACTGGAGGTCAAGGTCCGGCTGGGCAGCGTGTGGAAAGCGAGTCTAACAGAGCTGTCCGGAGGTCAACGGTGAGTCGACAAGGTGCGACGTGTCGAACCACCGCTGAGGGCAGATCGCTCATCGCCTTGTCGCTCATCATGTCCCTGCTGCAGTTCAAACCGGCACCAATGTACATCCTGGACGAAATTGACGCGGCGCTCGACTTGCAGCATACGCAACACATCGGACAGCTCTTCAGGAACCGGTTCAAGGGCTCGCAGTTCATCGTCGTCTCGCTCAAGGAGGGCTTGTTCACCAATGCCAATGTGCTCTTCCGGGCAAGGTTCCGGGACGGCACGAGTGTGGTTGAGGTGAGCTTGCGGATCCCTGACCGGATGTGCAGGGTTGACGGCAGCGCACGGAACGAAGAAGTCAGAACGCAATGTACGAGGACAAGGAGAACAGCGGGGAGACGGCCGTTGCGAGGGGAAAGAGGACGGCTGGCGGTACGGCTGGACGCGCGCCTGTCGCGGTCAGATGAGCGGCGCGAATAAATGTGGACACGCTTCCTTCCACTTCTCTTCAGGATCGTGTGATATTGTTGTACCGAGATGTATATATTTAGAGCGTGCCATGTGGATCCGAACGATTACTCGAGCTTACAGAAGGAGCGTGGCCTCTTTGTCGCGATCGTCGTCCGCCAGGAGGTTTGAATGCCCAAATGTCCGATTCGATCCAGCATGACCGCACGATCTCGATCGATATCGGCCCTCTGGCCGCTAAGTCTCATGCTCCTTGCGGCCTCTGACTTCTCCCCAAAAGGTGCAGCATTGCCAAACCTGCGTTTCTCACGCAGAGACACGCAGCATGCATGCATGTACTCATAGGTCAAACGACCGAGACCCCCGCCCGGCGGTGCAGGGCGGGATCAATTCCTGCGCGAAATATCGCCCGTCCAATCAAAAGACTTGGACTCATCTCGTAAGTTCCGCCTGTTGATCCGTCGCTTCATCTGGCCCCGAGCGAGTCACCACCCACAAAGTCGCTCAGCTGCACACATGCCAATCCCGTGGCCTAATTATATCTCGTTCTCGCGGCCCAGCCCGGTCCGATCGGATGCACACAGTGGGGCGCGCACCGAATGCAATGTGACATGAGGCGCAGTCGCAAATTGGCGTCGGGGATTTCGCTCACTCTCGTCATTTGGTCACTCACCCCCTCAATCACGCATGGCTGGACGTACCTGCTGGAGCACATGCGACGCGGTGGACAGTGTTGGGATACGTTCGAGGTATTTCTGATTGGATCGAACGAAATAGCGCGACCGATTGCCAAAGAAACGGTTTGCAGTCGCGCATGGGAAATCAACAGACCTGCCTACCACTCCAAGCGCGTCTCGAACCACCCTCGCGTGGGAGGTGGACCTGTGCCCGGCTGTTACTGCTTCTGGTCTACTTCTCTGCCTGGTCACCCGGCGGAGGGCACGGCGCGAGGAGGTCGGGGGATTGTCAATGCGAATATCACGCAGGGATGCAAGCGGATTGGACGGGATGAAGCGAGACTCTGTGAGACTGTTTGGGTTGGGACTTTGAGCAGCAGAGACACTCACAGTGCCCATCCACCTGCACCAGTCGCCGGGGCGTATAAAGGCCATGGAAGGACGTACTGACCCCCCCGTTGCGTCCCCTTCGGTACTCACACTGCACAGTCCTGTCCAGGCCGTTGTGCAAGCGACTGACCGATCCTTGAAGCGATGTCTCGACAAACGTCCCTCCCCTCCCCGGGCTCACCGCGAGCTCCTCGCCGGACATCGACCATCCAGCTCCCGCCGATGCCTCATGCGCCGCGCCTGACGCCCGCTCGGATCATGCAGCAGCAAGGGCTGGGCGACGTCGAGAAGGGCACGGTGGAGAACGACGACGTTTCGGCCTTTCCGCGCAGCGTCACCATCCAAGATGCCGATTGGCCCGGGCCATCGCACGAGCGCGAGCTCCGGCGGTACGGATCGCGCGGCGTCGTAGATACTCCCAGCCGCATGATCGGCGAGTTCAGGTACGTAATACGAGTCGCGTTTGGACGCAACCGACGTCAGAACGCTGTCGATTCATGTCACCGAGTCGCAAAACGTCTCGTCGGCGTCTGCGGCGGAGAAGAAGAAGGACGCGGTGAAGGAGCTCGCGTCACTTGATTGGCATACGCATAGTGTCGAGGAGGTGCTCACGCGATTGTCAGTCAGCCCGAAGGCCGGACTGGACACGGAGCAGGCCGCGAGGCGGCTCAAAGCGAACGGGGCGAACGTTGTCTCCCCGCCGCCGAAGAACCACCTGAGGAAGTGAGTCACGAATCGGATCGTCTCATGCCGACGGGCGAGCTGATGTGAGGTGGTTCGGGTACGTCTTCGGCGGGTTCGGCAGCTTGCTGTTCGTCGCGTCGATCTTATGCTTCATCGCCTGGTGCGTGTCTCGTACGAACCCAACCGCTGGCGCTGAACCGTAGGAAACCGCTTGGAGAACCCGCTCCGCAGGCGTCCAACCTTGCTCTCGCCGTCGTCCTCCTCATTGTCATCGTCATTCAGACCGCCTTTGTGAGTGGCGGATTGGGTGTCTCGAGGCGAGGCTGACCGCAGAACGCATGGCAGGACTGGTCTACATCGCGCACTATGGCGTCCATCACCAACCTCCTCCCTGCCGAAGTCATCGTCCACCGTGATGGCCGCACGACCCACCTGCCCGCCAAAAACCTAGTCACGGGCGACATCGTCCAGATCAGCTTGGGAAACAAGCTTCCTGCCGACGTGCGATTCATCGAGGTCAGCTCCGACTACCGGGTAGACCGGAGCGTCTTGACGGGCGAGTCTGAGCCGATCGCCGGGACGGTCGACAGCACCGACGGGAACTTCCTCGAGACGAAGAACATCGGGTTGCAGGGAACGCTGTGTGTCGCGGGCAGCGCGACCGGTGAGTCCGCGTCCTTTTCTCAGGTGGAGTGACAGCTCATGAGCAGGCGTCGTGATCCAGACCGGTGACAACACCGTCTTCGGCCGCATCGCCAAGCTCTCCTCCGCGGGCAAGACGGGCCTGACGACCCTCCAACGCGAGATCCTCCGCTTCGTGCTCATCATCGTCTCGATCGCCATCACCCTGTCCATTGTGATCATCATCGCCTGGGCGGCATGGCTGAACAAGGACCACAAAGGCTTCATCACAAACTCGGTCCTCGTCGTTGACATCGTCGCCGTCTGCGTTGCGTTCATCCCGGAGGGTCTCCCCGCCAGTATCACCATCTCCCTCGCGGTGGTAGCGAACAAGCTCGGCGCGGACAAGGTGCTCTGCAAGAGTCTCATGACTGTGGAGACCCTGGGTAGCGTGTCGATCCTGTGCAGTGACAAGACGGGGACTTTGACGGGCAACCGGATGACGGTGGTCGGGTGTGGCATTGGCGGAGACGAGATCCCCGTCGATCGGGCAGTGCGCGAGATGAGCAAGGAGGACTGTGATGGTGTGAGGCAGCTCGCGGCTGTTGCGGGCGTGTGCAATGGCGCGTCGTTTGAGCAAGGAACGCAGGGCGAGCCGGTGCATATGCGTGCGGTGAACGGTGACGCCACGGGTGAGTCGTCAGTTTCACTTGGTAGAGTACGCTGACGCCAGACTCTGCCATCCTTCGCTTCGCCGAGACGCTCCGCCCGGTTCACGAGTCACAGGCCGAGTGGTCCGAGGTCGCCAAAGTCAGCTTCAGCTCAAAGACCAAGTTCATGCTCAAGGTGCGTCATGGCGATCTCAGTGTCTTGTCGTCAGGGCTGATGCTCAGGTTGTGCGAGCCCGAGCTGCCCGACCCGCACCCATCGGCCCGGAAGACAACTTCGACTCGTCCGACATGCTGCTCATGTCGAAGGGCGCGCCCGATGTCCTCTTGCCCCGGTGCTCGTCGTACATCAACGCCCGGGGCGATAGGCTTCCCCTCGACTCGGCCGCTCTGGCGTGTATAGTCAAACTGCAAGAGAGCTGGGCATCGAAGGGCCAGCGTGTCCTCCTGCTCGCTAAGCGAGTCATCCCCTCGACGCTCAAAGTGCCGCCGACAGACGAGCCAGAGTTCACCGACTACGTCATGACCAACCTCCACTCGGATCTCACTATCGTCGGCCTGGTCGGTCTCGTCGACCCGCCCCGCCCGGACATACCGCGTACGGTCGCGACCATGCGCGGCGCCGGTATTCGCTTCTGCATGGTCACGGGCGACTTCGCCACGACAGCCCTAGCCATCGCCGAGCAGTGCGGGATCGTTACAAACGCAGCCAAGACCCACCGACTCGCCGACCTCGACCGTAATGCAAACCCGGAGGATGTTGCCGGGTTCGACCGGGACGGACCGGTCCATTCGCTCGTTCTCTCCGGATCCGACCTGATGGAGATGAACGACACGCAGTGGGCCCGTGCCTGCGCCTACCACGAGCTGGTGTTCGCACGAACTACTCCGGAGCAGAAGCTGCGTATCGTCAAGGAATTCCAGAAGCGAGGATGCGTGGTCGGAATGACGGGTGACGGTGTCAACGATGCGCCCAGTCTAAAGGCCGCGGATATCGGTATCGCCATGGGCGGGGGCAGCGACGTCGCGATGGAGGCTGCGGACCTTGTCCTCCTCGACTCGTGAGTGACGAGCTGATCTCTGCGAAAGGCCTGAAGCTGACGGAAGATTCTCAGCCATCACCACCGCGGTCGAATACGGCCGGCTCGTCTTCGACAACCTCCGCAAGACGACACTCTACCTGCTTCCCGCCGGCTCCTTCTCCGAACTCATGCCCATCCTGCTAAACGTCTTTCTGGGTCTCCCGCAGATCCTCAGCAATCTGCAGATGATCATCATCTGCGTGGTGACCGATGTCCTCCCCGCCATTGCCCTCTGCCACGAGTCGCCGGAAGCGGGTCTGCTCACCCGCCCGCCCCGTGATACGAAGAAGGACCGCCTCGTCAATGCCAGGTTCCTTCTGCACGCCTACGGCTTCCTCGGGCTGCTCGAGAGCCTGTGCGCGTGCTCCATGGCCTTCTGGTGGCTTGACAGGCAAGGCTTCAAGTTTGGCGACCTTGTCCTGGCCTACGGCGGTCTCCCGCCCCAGTACGACGCGGCGGCCTACGCAGAGGCCGTCAACCGCGCCCAGTCGATGTGAGGCCCTTGAATCTGATCAATGCAGCCGCTGACAGCAGCTACTTCTTCACGCTCGTCGGCATGCAATTTGGCAACCTCCTCGCGACGCGCACGAGGCGGCTCTCCATCTTCACCTCGAACCCCTTCGGTCCCAACTCGCCCAACCGGAACTGGTGGATTCCGCCCGCGATGCTCGCCTCGCTCGGTTTCTTGTTCTTCTTCTCGTACATCCCCTTCTTCCAGAAGACGTTCTTGACCCGAGTGAGTCCACCGTCACCTCCGGCCGAAGTCAAGGCTGACCTTCAGGGCGTGCCGGTGGAACATATCTTCATCCCCTTCACGTTCGCCATCGGCATTTTGTTCCTGGATGAGACGCGGAAATACTTTGTCAGGACGTACCCGAAGGGCTTCTTGGCTAAGATCGCTTGGTGATTCGCTAGTTGACTGTATCTGATAGACAATACACGTGCAGGTAGAGCCATACATGTCGATGTGATCTGACTAGTACGATTGGTCTTCCACATCTCTGCACGTGGTTGCAGTACCCAAGATTGGCAGAAACAACGCGAGCTGCTCTAGAGTCGTGCTGGCATGCCTGATATCACCGTTACCCTCAGCCATTGAGCCATGCTAACAGTCCAAGAATCTCCTCGGAAGACGTGAAAAAGCCCAAAGCCAAGAACGAAGATGCCGCCAAGAGGACGATGGAGAGGGAGACAGCGTACCAGGAGAAGTCAACACGGGGACAACTGAGGGGCTCGTCGATGTCGCTGCGCTGGAGCATGAGGTGTCAAACACGATTGGCTACCCTGCTGCTTCCGCTCGTGGCCATCCGGATGGATGAGGAGGCGCAAACATACACACAATAAGAAGGGACACACATTTACCGACCAGCAGAAGACAACAGCCAGAGAGAATAGCTATGAGAAGTGACATGAGACGTTCCGAAGCCGAGATCCGCACAGCAAAGCAGCCGACCCCCTCATACCTGGCTCCCTCGCACCGGACCGTCCCTCGGTACTTGCTCATACGCCGGCGGGAGCGTCTCACCCATTATTCGTCCCGCATCGATCTCCCTCCCATCCGTGTCCACGGGTCCTCTTCCGCGACCGGGCGAAGCCGTCTCGATTTTCAGCCAGGGCGGGGTACCGGTGCCAAGCGTCACGCCAATGGAGCCCACCGAGTCGGGCGTTTGGGGCGAAGCGCTGTGCTTGAATCCATGCTTTAACATCGATTCCAGGTCGGTCGAGCGACGCGAAGGCGCAGTGGTGGTTGACGCGTGCGAATCCCTGCTGAGCATACCTGGGCTATATGCTCCGGGGGGTGGTGATCCCATCACCAAGGATGGCCGAGGGGCAGTGTCGCTGGGAGTCATGGGGTACGAGCTGGCGTCGGAGTGGGGCGGACCGGGAATGGATGTGAGGCCACTCATGGCCAAGCTGGGTCGAGCGGGGGCTTCGGAGGGTGTCATGAGGTACGAGCCGACGTCGGAGGGGGGAGAAGCGGGGATGGACGAGAGGTATCGGCCTCGAGAAGCCGAATCCGGGGCTTGCGGGCTTTCAGGCGCAGGTCGGAAGGTCAGAGAGCCTTGTGAAACCGGGGACGTCACGGAAGTCGGCGACATCATCGATGCAAGTTCCGTCGACGTGGAGACGTACGTCGACGCCATCGGCAGCGTCGTCGACGTGTCCGATCGCTGGTGGCTTGGTGTAGCGGGCAAAGACGGTACGGCGAGGTCCAGCTGGCTGTGAGACTTGGTGAACGGAACGATCTCCCCGGCGTCAAAGTGGCTGCCTGCCCGGATGGTGGGAGTGCCATGCCTGGCATCCACCATGTCTCTCGCCTCGGTGTTGTCTTCCCGTCCCCTCTTGCGCAGGCAGAAGAACCACAAGCAAAACAGGCCAAGGGCAAGAGCGACGACTCCGCCGACGACCCCGCCTGCTATGGCTCCGGCGTTCGGTCCGCCTGACGAGCCCTCATCTGGTTGGCCGTCAAAGGGAACTATCGTGGCCCCGCCGTGGTCCAGTGGGGGCGTCGTGGAGTTGACGATGATGCGGTCAAGCTCGAAAACGCTCACGGCGGCTTCGGTCGAGCCGACATTGGTGATCTTGAGGGTATGAGGCTTGGACTCGTCCAAGCCGCTTGCGAGGTACACTGGAGTCAGTCAGTACTCATGTCTTGGCTGTGCCAAGCACTCACAAGTCGCATCGTTCTCTGTGCGGTAGAATGACCCATTATAGGTATGGCGCGCACCGCCGTCCAGCCTAAGAATCGTCAGCCATACTTGAGGCACCCCTGAGAGGGCCAACTCACTGGACGGAGTATGTCTGATGATCGATGCCTAGGGCACCTCTCAGCTCGACGGCACTTCCGTTGAAACTGATGTCAGCCTCTGTACAGGTACACCTGGCCCAAGAGAAACATACGGGAAGGTGAAGCTTGCGCCGAGCTCCGTTGTGAGCGACGCCTCGGGCACCGGGGTCCAGACGCCATCATAACTGATCGACGTCGAGTTGTTGTCATACACTGTGGTGTATAGCGTCTCCGATCTGTGAGTCAGAGAGCTTGTACACCACAAAACGTTAGCCTGAACGAGACGCACTGGGGGACTTCGAGGATGACTGCGTCGATGTCTAGGTACCAGAAAATGCCGACGGAAGCCTTCCCCGGAGGGGAAGTACGGCTTGGCAGGTTGGTCAACGTCTACCGTCAGCTCCCGCTTCACGTAAAAGGCCATGCGGCACACCAGACGGTGATCGACGTTCGGATCCAAGCCCCTCGCTTCGAACAGAGTTGCTTGAAACTGCTCCTGCGCCGAGTAGCCTAGGCTAAAGCTGATCCGTCCGTCGTCCAGCTGAGCTGCGCGATCAGCTTGTATGTTACCATGATCCCGCCTGCTTACTTGAATACATCCCATGGTCTCCCTTCATTGCACCTATCACTTTGATACCACTCGAACGGAAGGAGATTGTCATGTAGTCCGAATCGACGGACGTAGCCGTGACCGTCTCCTTGTAATACAGCCATGTCTTGGCATCTGAAGTCAGCGCCTTGAACCGATGCACAGCCCTTTTAAGACGTTGCGTATCTAGACGTAGTCACGCCGGTATATGAGGTCAGGGAGAGAGGATTGAGTCAAAGGTTGAGAAACGAAGGTGGTCGAAGGGGGGAACTACGGAGTAATCATGACGCACCATTTCCGTGTTGCGTCTGCCAGCCATTGCCTGAGGCCGGGCCGTATGTGATGATAGGAGAGGTGTCGTCCAGCTACTGTCAGCTTTTGCCTCCCCTCTGTAACATAGCCAACGAGTCCTGAGAAGCTTAGTCACCACCTACAGTGATGTTCATCTTGCCGAACTGCGCAATCTGTCGCTTCTGTCGCTGTGATGAAAGAAAGAAAGCGAATCACCACACCCTACCAGGTGAGTATTCAACGAGATGACAGTGGGAATGATGGAAGCCCACCGAGCGAGAAACGACGCCATGCTCAGCACGTCGAGCGGGATTTACTCACTTCCCCCACCCTGTCGTGTCGCTGCGACAATTGTCGGAGAACACCACGCGCACGTTCCCGTCGTTCCTTGATCGCTCCCGACGCCGAATGCCCGAGACGATTGACGAGGCCGCGGGGGTGCCCAGTCTCAGGGTCGGCCTCCTGATACCGACCGACGGGGATGCGTGTCGAGGGGTGTATCCAGGTGTCGGACATCAGCGCTGTCGTCCTGTTGATCTTCCTCCGTGCCTGCGCCCCAGGCCAACGCGACGCTCTCCAAAGGTACGGGTCGGCGTCGCATCGCCCAAGCCTGTCCGTACGTTTTTGATCGGCGTCGCGAGCGATGATGAGTTGCCTGATCGTGCTGAACCGGGTGCCGAGTGGTTGCTGATTGCACATCGGGGTATCGCGTTTCATAATCAGGCTAAATGGCAGAATGAGACCGTCTTGATCCGCTCCCGAACGAGGCACAAATGACTGAGAGCTGGGCCATGCTTGGTGCATTTATTCGCAACTCCGGTGCTCAAGACGTCCCACGCCGCTTCATGGACCGACACTAGGGCATGTAAATCCGCAATAGGAAGCAGGCCGCTATTTGCAGGTATCCAGGTCAATACCTGTTGGACTACATCACCGCCGAGCCGGCCCATCTCTGGACCTTCTCCGTTGCTCGCTTTCGATCTCTGCTTAACGCCGCCTCTGATCAGTCAGAGGAGCGGATGATCCGCTCGTACGCCGGCGGTAAAGACCCGGGCAGGTCCACCCCATGGTCCGCTCCGGCGGGGAATGGACCAGCATCCGTCTCTCTTTCCGGCTCGAAGAAGGGCTCCCGCCCATGAATAAGTGCAATCACGGACGTAAGGGCATCGTCTTCGCCCCCGGGGGGTGCGTCGCGGGCTGCAGCGGCAGCGGTATGGGGGGTTGTGGTGAACTGAACCCCGCTGGGCGACAAACCATATTTCAGGATCTCCTCCTCGGCCGAGACCTGAGCTTGAAGGCCTGCCGGCGTTGACCTCTGCCGCTTCGGTAATGACGCGTCCGACCCAATTTGATTGGAATTCTGGCCCTCGACAGGTCGGTTCGATGCGGAATGGCCTTGGGAGGTGTCGGAAGATGCCGGTGGGGGAGGTAGTGAGAAGAAGATTTCGCTCGGCTGCCCCATTGCGCTTGGCGCCGAAATATGTAGAACGTGCGCACCCCGACGAGGGCGACCCCCTTCTGGCGATGTGGAGGTAGAACCGGGCGTACTGGTACGGGAATGACCCAAGTCGGCAACGTAAAGCCGTTCGCTGCTACGCTGCATATTCTCTACCATCCGCACAGCCTTGCGAGTGTCATCTTGAACTCGCGATCAACAGCAATCCTGTGACGCTCCCGATGACGATTCCTGCGATGGTGCCTGCGAATTCAGCATGGTGGGCCTCGTGGTTTGGCGAGCTCAATGCTCCAGGGGCTGAGGTGTTCAGATGCCGGATCCTGTTGATGAGTGACTTGCGAGCCGGGCAGAGGGCTCCAGACACAGAGCAATTGCCGGGGTTGGATGACACTCACTCGACGCGCTTGGTGGGGCCTGTATAGAGAGCAAAGTACCGAATAAGTTGAGCTTGGCTTGGATCGTCCGTCATCCTCGAAGTGCTTGTAGGCCTGCGGTCAGCACCATCAGCATCGCGCGGGCGTGACTCCAGGCCGACATCACTGGGTTTCGACCTTGAGTGATTCTGAGCTGCTACGTTCGCCGTCGTAGCCCCCGATAGGATGCGGCCACATCCAACTTACCCCGGTACTTGGTGACTCACTGGTAAAGTTGAGATGACCACGAAATCCCGAGGGAACGCAGTTGGAGCCGTAGTCGGAAGGGTTCTGGCGTCGGTGACATCGGCAAGCGTTTGGCCCTGTACGATCGAGTAGCTCCATCATTTCACGGAATAGGATCCTTTTGAGCCCACAGGAGGCCGGGAGACCGTAGATCCACAGGGTTCGGGTCATTTTGAGCTGTTTCTTCCGCCACGGGTAAAAACCCGTGTGTAAGTACTGGAAGGATGACCAGTATATGCATGATACTACGACAATGCTACAAGCGATCATAATTCGACCCACACTCGGCGGTCCATCACATCACCCGCCCCAATGTTATGCGAGCACGGCGTCGGTCAAGGACTCGGTCCTGGCAGACGGTTGGCGTCCTCTCGGCGTTGATGTCCAACAGCGTTCTCGTACGCGGGGGGCAACGCCTCAGATTCCCCGTGCCCCTCTTCGCTCTCGTGTCTCACGGGTCCCGCGTCTGTTTCTCTGACACTCTGTTTGACGGTCTGGGAGCTGAGCGATGCCCCGGAAGTCTCGATCTTTCGCAAGGGCGGTCGAGTGGACGTATTGGAGGGTGGAGACATAGTCGAGATGACTGGTGAAACTGTGGCGTGACCCGCTGCAGCAGCCATCAGCCTTTCGTCCTTTGAAACACTCGAATCCACAGCCGTTGTGGAGGGGTTGTAAGCACTCGACTCAGGTCCGCTGCTGCCTGACTGGGGACCGAATCCTGCTGGAGTTTGGGGGTAGGACGTGGCGGTCGATGCTGGAGGAGGCGGGAATGCGGTGATATAGCTTTCGTTGCTGGATATGGCGCCTTGTCCTCCGTTGGAACCGCCATGAGCGTACGATCGGATGTCGCTAGTAAGATCGACAATCTCTTCGGGTTTTCCGCCTCTTCCCAGTCGTTTTCGTCGCGTGAAGAAGAACCACACCGCGAAAGCGAGCAACCCAAGGCCAACTACAGCGCCAACCACCGATCCGGCTATCACGCCGGCATTCGCTCCACTTGAAGAGCCAGTCTCTGCCGACGTGCTCGTACTTGTCGTGGTGTTTGTCCCATTGTAGACGACGTCGAACGACCTGGAAGAGTTGACGATCAGGCGATCCACATCGATGACATTGTTTGCGCCACCAGGTGAACCGATGTTTTGAACCGTGAGCGTATGTGGCACGTCTTCGGAAAGGTTTGTGGCTAGGAAGACTACCATCAGCTCCGTTCTGGTCCCAGATAGGAGGTTGGAAGCTCACTTGTGGTGTCTGGCAGAAGTTCAAAGTATGAAGAGTTCACGATGACCGGCGGCGCTCCATCCAGTCTGTAATAGTTCAGCCCCGTGTCGGCCCACTGTCCCACCTTCCCTTCGTGTTCGCTCGACTCACATCACCGAGTGATTGCCGTGGTCAACGTTCACGCCCGATCGCCACTCCACAGACGATCCGTTGAACCTTTCTAAGCGCCTTCATCACCTTATTGTAGAGCATAGGGGACACTCACTGGAAGGTGAATCTCGAAGTGGCAGAACTGCTTAAATGCGCACTCCGCTCGTACTATCGCGGATCAAAGTCGGGATAAGAGTCCCAGTCGCCGTTGTAGACGATAGCATTCGAGAGATCATCGTATACGTTGGTGTAGATGGTGTCGTTCCTGGTCATCAGTGAAGCGGCTCTAAGCAAGGGGTAGCCAGCTGCAAGCAGATGTGCAGTTGTCCCAGATGTCTATGTCTGCCCACCCAGGTAGACCAATGATGATCGCATCGATGTCCAGATACCATTCTTGCGCGGCATTGTCAGGGGAAGAAGTCGCACTCGGAAGATTTGTCAGGGTCTGCCGGTCAGCCCGCGTCGTGTTGAGGGTTGGGACACTCACGAGATGATGCGCGAAGCCAGTGTCCAGACCCCTTGCGGCGAAAATCGGAACCTGTAACTGTTCCACCGGCGCATAGCCCACATTGTACGAGATCGGTCCATCATCAAGCCGACCTGGTACTCAGCATACCTACGATCCAAGAGTCATATACTGTATTCGACGTACTGCTGTATACCCCATGGTTCTGCCTCTGCGCCCCCAAGACGGTGATCTCGGAGCCGTTAAACGTGATCGACATGAAATCGCCCTGCTGGTCAGCTCACATTCCGCGCAAACGTGAGAACGGGCCTCTCTGCTGGTGGCATGAAAGGTCTCTCGGTAGTACAGTTGCGTTAGCGCATCTGCTGTCAGCATCGACCCCGGCTGAGTATGCGGTGGACTTAGAATAGATGGAATAGATACAGGAGGGAAAGGAAGGGCGGGTGTGTGAAGCAGGTTGCGACGTTGTGAGAATCATGATCCTAACGTACCTCCAGTGTGATTCACTGTCCAGCTGTTGGATCCCTCCGGGCCGTATGTGATCACACATGCAGTGTCATCAAGCTTCGCGTGAGCTGTGATCTGGTCGTGGACACAACACACGTACAGTTACGTTCATTGGGTGATGAGCGTGTTTAGCGGTATCGTTTAGGCCCGGCGAGCAGATTATGCACAGCACTCAAATGTGGAGTGAGACGACGATGCGCTCAGGTCGTCAAAGGCCGCAGGGGTTGGTTGCGTCGCAAAGGTGGTCGCTGCAAAGGTATCTATCGGTCGTCCTGTCACCGGGTAGGACTCGTCAAACTACGACGCTGTCCGGATGGCCGAGCGAGTTCGAAGCTGCTTTGTTGAATGCGAGACCGTCCTCGCAGCCTGGCTGAGCTGGACAGACTCAAGTATAAACGAGGGACAGAGCATCGTGATTGCCGTCTGATGCCTGCCCGATCATTGCGCAACCTCGAAAGCATGCATCCCACACGGGACTCAGAACATCTTGTAACAGGGCCGCGTCAGGGCCGGCAGCCGCAAGTCGGCACCGCGGCGCCGCGGCGAACATTGCGCGTTTCATCATCGCGCTAATCACGCCGAAACACCGAGCGGTTGACATCCCTGAAGCCGGGAATGAGACGCCGATGCAGAGGTGAGACGTGTCCACCCGAGCGCTATCATATGCATCTCCATCAGGCCGCGACATGATGTGATGCAAGTAACGAGCCGAGTCATATCATAGGTGTATGAGTGCGACGAACAGCCAACCCTCTTTAGGCCGATCCTGCTGGTGGCGCCGCGCCCGGCGGTCTCTTGACCGTCACAACCCATTGGGCGTCTTTTATGCATGATATAGTCTCAGCGGAGCCCTCTGTGCGCTTGTTGAGGGTCCCATTGCCGCCGTACGTTCGCCTCGTCTACGGCCCGGGACCCGTGGCGGTTTGCCTGTCCCCTCGTCCCGCGCCTCTCTCGTCCGAATAGGGCGGAAGCGTGTCCAACACAGTTTGATCTTCGTCAACGGTACCCCACCCACTCCCCAAGCGCTCGGTTTCTCCTGTGCCAGCCTCGCCCCGGATAGTGCCTGTCATGTGTGTTGTTCCGCGTCGTGATGCTAAGTTTGGTGATGCTTTCGTTGTTGCCTCCACCGTACCAGCCGAGCCAGACTCGGTATCCTGAACCCGGATACCGTCGATGGTGTCGGTACTTGAACCCGTGGCCATGTGTACCACAGGGTGCATCGAGGAAGCTAGTGCGGGGTCAAGCCGTTGAGCCGTGGCCCAGTCATCACTGGCGAGTAGCGTGGCGCATTCCCCTGGGTACTCCGCGGCGATGAGCGCAGTATACGGTTTGACTTCTGTACCCGTCAGGTCGATGAGTGGAGTCGAGTATTCTGCTCTCCTGGACTTCCTCCTGCGCCAGAACCACCACGACAAGCCCGCAAGTAGGAGGACGGCAACAGCGCCACCGGCTGCACCCCCTGCGATTGCGGCTATATTGGTTTTGCTGGTGACCTCGCCGGATGGTGCGGCTGTTGAGCCCGCAGTGGGGGAGCTGGCAGGATCGGATCCGGAAGAGCTCGGGTCGTTGTTGCTATATGCGAGGGCGTAGTCGAAATCGATGGTCGCTGTATCCATGTTGGTCACTACCAAGTCGTGCGGGCCGTCGTCAAGGCCACTTGCGGTGTACACTGCCAGTCAAGGGTCAAGATCGTGTCGGCTGCTAGTATGTCACCCACAAAGCACGTCTGTTTGCAGCTCTATCGAGCTGGCGCTGTAGATACCTTTGTCCACTCCGTCCAGACTCATGTCAGCCCCTGGACTTGTTACAGACAGTTGTAAGCAACTTACCTGACTCCGTAGCGCCCATAGCCGCTGTTCACAGCCCCATAAAGGACAGCCTAGTGGCCGATGAACCTTCGCGCTCAGCTCCTAGGACGTAAAGACCGCTGGGCCATTATCGCGCCCTGCACCCACTTCAGTGTGTACGAGTCCCCTTGTTGACCCGTATAGTGGCCCGTCTGGTTCCGGTAAACGTCGACATGCAAGAGACCCTGATCTGTCCACCCACTCCCGCTGTACGTAACACGCGGAGACGAGTCGTCGATCGTGGTTGTGTATTGGGCCCTTCAGTCAGTCCACCAACCGACATATCGGTCTGTTCCAGCCTCGTCAGGCAGACTCACGGATCGACAGTGATGACCGCAAAGTCAATCTGCAACCACCACCTCGTCCTTCCCAGTGTACCGAGTGTCCCGGTGGCATCCGGCCTGTTAACCAGCTCCTGCCGCTCAGTCACCGGTGTCGCACTCACACATTACCTCTCTGGCCACCTACGACAGTATGCTGTTTATCAGGGTCTAGCCCGTCCCGTGCGAACAGGATCGTCTGGTACACCCGATAGTCTGGTCCTCCATCCAAGTAGCCCAGCATCATTGCAGGCGTCTCATCATCGATTCTGCCTGCTTGTCAGCCCTGGTCGGTAAATCCCACTGCTGCAGCCATATCACCCGTGTAGTTGCCAAACATGACGCCTCGGGTCCCAAAGACGTACACCGCCTGGGCGTTGAAGGGTAATTTCACCATGGATCCCTGTCCATCAGCGACCTGTGTGAGTCTGTGGGTTGACGGCCGTAGCGCGACTCATGGCTCACCTCACTCGAGTCAGAGCGGAAGGAGTGGTGATAATGGTACTGCAGGGTGGAGTCGCCCGTGTGATTCAGTGACCATGAGCCTTGGGGTCCATACCACTCGAACGTAGGGGAAAGGTCGTCGATCTGATTACAGCACAAGGTGAGGGGAAAATCGGAAGTATCGGTTGTCAAGGAATAGCATGTTCAGCGCGAGTCCCAACAACTATCCCGGTGGACTTGCCGTAATGTTCATGTCGACTACCCAGCTCTGTGTGGGGTTGCTGGCGACGATACAAGGATTGAAATTGAATCCAGTATCAAAGAACTAATGAGAGAGGGCCTTTGGGCCGTTGCGAAGTGTTGGTCGACGCTTGGTGGCCATGCAGATCTTTGCTCCGCCCCGTCCACCACGCACTGCTCCTGCCGATCGATGAACGATTTGCAACCCTTCTCGGGGACCTCGCCAGTGCAGTGTCCAAAGGATACTACTTGCCGACACGTGTCGAGCTCCGACCGAGACGTTCTCTAACGAGCCCGTACTCAGCTGAGCGTGGCATTGCACTTTGGCAGCCGGCCGTGACAGAATGATTGAACCGGCCTGACCCCTCGAGATGCTTAGGCCATGTCATCCGCTCGCCAAATTCGGAATGGGAATCGCGTTGCATCACTTGCATTCCACCCATTTCTATACAATATCGGGTAATCGTATGATCGCGGCTTCTGTTAGAGAGCCTTGTATCGTCCGAATTGCCCAGCTCCACGCCGCCAGGCAATCCCCTACCGTGATCAGACCTCCGTTATCCGCTACGCCCCGTAGCCTGGAAATAGTCCGGCGGCAGTGTCCCCGGCGTCGACGTCCCATGATCACCCTCGTCCTCCAGCAGACTTAAGGGACCCATGTCCTCTTCCCGCTCGAGTAATAGCAGTACGCTCTGCTCTGTGGCAGTCGACCCTCCGGCTGACTGCTCCAGATTCCCGCCAGTCTTCCAACCGGGAGGCAGAACTGCAGGCGGCGTCGAGGCGATCACCGGTGAGGTCGGCGACTGGACGGTCGATCCGGCGATGACCGACACCGCGGCTAGAGGGGTGATCGGGCTATCGGACAGCTCGAAGCTTCCGTGTCGTTCCGTCGTATCCTGAGGCGCAGGAGGAGGTGCGGGAAATTCGTGTATCTTGGGTTCGGTCTGCGCGAGCTCGATGGGCGAAAGCCTTCCGATGTATATCGCTCGGCGGTTCCGTCTCCGGCGCAGAAGCCACCAGACCAGCAGGGCTAGCAGTATCAGGGCCACAGCTCCACCTGCCGCTCCTCCCGCGATTGCACCGACGTTTGTGCCCCCCCAATCAGGTGCGGACCCGGAGGCGAGACTGTCGAGATTCGGTTGCACCGAGCTGTTGAAGACGAAGTAGTCGAGATCGATCGTCCCCTGACCCATGTTGGTCACTACTAGCTCGTGCGGTTCATCGCTGAGGCCCGCAATGGAGAAGACTGCCTGTGAGTCTTAGGTCAAGGTCAGACCGAGATGTGGCACTAACGCGACACGTTCAGTCCCGGCTGAAACCAGCTGGCGTTGTAGGTGC
>Ga0308169_10002114_pt1 | contig 21331 bp, 36 predicted proteins | sample PhyBR1_2_FD_202139 | JGI IMG/M metagenome (GOLD analysis project Ga0308169, IMG submission 202139) | Phyllosphere microbial communities from UC Gill Tract Community Farm, Albany, California, United States - DLSLSB.R1 | ecosystem: Host-associated > Plants > Phyllosphere > Unclassified | place...
AGCGCCTTGGTGAGGTTGTTGACGGTGTCGTTCGTCCAGGTGTGGTCGAGGATGGTGCCCGCCGCGGCGGTGACGTCGTAGCCGACGCTGGAGGAGGTGCATCCCGAGGGCGACGCCTGGGGTCAGTACGGACTGGACTTGGCAGGATGGCTCCAGGACGGACGGACGGACGGACGGACGGACGGGCGGGCGGCCCGGACTCACGTTGATGTTGGTGCAGTACCCGAACGTCCCGAACGTGCTGCGCGCGCCCTGGCCGGTGACGTCCAGGAAGGAGATCTCGTCGATCACAGGCGCGGAGATGGTCGCGACGAGCAGGAGCGCGAATGCCGCGAAGAGGAGGAACGACCCGCAGTGGATGATTCCGGGCATGGCGGTGGGCGGGCGTACGGGTCGGGTTAGACTGGTGGTGTGTGTTCAGGTGGCCAAAGGTCCAGTGTGTGCGTGCGAGCGAGCGACAACGGTGGTGCGGGCTCCTACGACGAAGTGGTGAGCGGTGGATGTCAGACAGTCGAACGAACGCGTTGGGAGGCGAACTATATACCGCCGTCGCACGAGGCTGCACCTCATCCCATCCACCCGGATGGGCAACGGACGCAGCAAGGGTATGACGCACAGCATCGGTACCGTGATGCTTGGGCGCTGGTGCTGCTGTTGCTGGGACTAGCCAAGAGCGAGCGCACGAAGCAAGCGCCGACCGGTCAGCTGCGGTACGACAGCATGAATAGCTTGGAATTCGGTTGAATGCGCCGAATTGATCTGCGCATCACACAGCCTTTGACGTCATCGCCCGTCAGACCATGGCGATTGCTCGACCCGGGGGTCTCACGCGGTCCCGCCACTCGCCCCATTCTCGCCACTCAGCGTGCAGCGGGGTTAATCGCTCCACCGCTTTCACTCGGCAGGCACAGCAGCTGGGGTGGGGTTCGCCCTTGGTCAACGCAGCAAGGAACGTAAGAAGACGTAACAGGGTGTGGCATATTGCCGCTTAGTCCGTCCGTCAATTTGTGGTCGGAGCAATTAGAGCCGCTGGGCGCATGTGTCCGGGGCCTGGCCGCCGCTAGCGGCTGCGGCGCTTCGTGGCGGTGTGGTGGGAATCGCATGATTAGTGAGGGGATTTGGGCGCGATGTCGCTGCGGCGTGCGTTGCCTACTTGTTTTCGGTGCACCCCCACAGAAGGACCCGGCAGGACGGACACTACGACGGAGCAGGACGGACTTCATAACGAGGGGCGCCTTGCTCAAGAGGCAGCGTTTCAGCAGCTTCAGGGGTGGTTCTCACGCCTTGGCATCAGCAGTGGCAAACAGCATATTACAGCACGCGTCCGACTGTATCAAGACTCGAATTGGGCTGGGTCAACAAAGCGGGATCAAGGCGCCAAGGTACGGTTCACGCCCGTCGCTGCTGGTGAATCATTTCAGCAATGGTGTTTGCTAGAAACAGTCCTTCACCGTGGCCGAGTCTTTTCTCTTTCGACTGTTCTTGACAGGGCAGACTATACTTCCGGGCACGTGCCGCGGCAGTGTCCATACCAGAAGGACGTTGCGACGGCGGGGCCTTTCTCGGGCATGAGAGCTCAGTGGTAGGGTCCGTTCGAGTAGCAGCGCAGTGCCCACCAAATGGCGGAGCTCTGGTCGCGGTGGACAGCGGTCCGAAACCGTCCGAAACCTGGAAAATTATCGAGGTGACATCGTCATCTGCTGACGTAGCACTTCTTCACTACGTGTCTGGACCTCATCTGAGATCACGACGCGGCAGAGCTGGCGCTCGAGATGCAAACTCGCGAAAGACTGGAGGACAACCACGACCCGGCGTCGGCGATCGCCGAGACGTGGGCTCGTTTCAGATTTCGAGAACCACAAGCGGCCCCGCATACGACAATATTTTCCAACTCGGCCATCCACACAAGCACAGTCCTCTGTTTGTTACATACTCACCGAGCAGGCCGACACGATGCCCGTCTACAAGATCACGGAGAAGCGGATGAAGAGGCGAGAGAAGGCCGAGAAGGAGAAGAAGGAGCTGGCTGCTGCGTTGGAGGTGTTGCAGCGGGCTGAGGAGGAGGACGGCGAGGATGGGGACGAGGATGTGGAGAGCGGAAGTGGAAGTGACGTCGAGGGCGGGGAGAGCGACGACAGTGAAGACGACGACGAGGAAGAAGACGACGAGGACGAGGACGACGACGAGAGCGTTGGGACCATGGACAGCGAGGATGGTGAGTGCCCTCGTTCGCCTTGGTGGGGTGGAGCTCATGTCAGATTCGAGCGAAGACGGCGAGGACGAGGACGAAGAGGACGAGGAAGAGCAGGACGGGGACGACGGAGAGGGCGGAGACGAAGAGGCCGAGGAAGAGAGCGACGATGACGTGGTCGACGACAGTGAGCCGGGTCGCGTCCATGTGCGACTCGCATCTGACCAGCAGCGTTCGACAAGACGATAGATCAGGTGGCCTCGGACCCGATCTACCCTTTACCCACACCGCCATATCCCGCTTCATCTTCCTCATGCGTCGTTTGCCCCGGGCGGCTGTTCAAGAACGAACACATGGAGAAGGAGCACGTCGGGTCGAAAGTCCACAAGCGGGCGATGAAGCGGTGGGAGGCGCGGTTGAAGGATGCACGCGAAGGCGGGCTGGAGCTGGAGAGCGAGGACCCGCGGGTGATCGTGGAGGGCATCCTGGACCGGCTGGAGGCTGTGCGCGAGGTGCGTGGCGATACTGTGACTGCTGAGGTGTGCGGGAGCGAGCTGATGGCAGGGCGAGGCGGATGCGGAGGCTACGACCACGACCACCGAGAAGCCGGCTGCACCGAGCGGAGCGGCAGCAGCAGAGGAGGGCAAGAACAAGAAGAGGAAGCAGAGCAAGAAGGAGCGGAGGAACGCCAAAGCCCAGGCGCAGCTCGCGGCGTCTGGAACGGCCCAGAACGCAGAAGGACCCGGATCGAAGCGGAAGCGCGGCGACAGGGCGGATGAGGCTGAGGGCGAGAAGGCGCCGAAGATGAACCGCCAGGCGAGACGTCTGGCGGCAAAGCTGGCGGGGACGGTCGCTGCCACGGCCGGTGCAGGGAAGACCGGCTCGCCGGCAAAGAAGACAATGTCGGCGGTCGAGTCGGCTGAGGTCGACTCGCCGGCCAAGGTCGAGACGAAGGACGGCGCGAAGAAGACAACCACGGCAGTACAGCAGAGTCCTGCGGGCGGAAACCGACGCGAGCGGAGAAAGCGCCTGTCGGAGGCGAAGGCGGAGGCGACGGCGGCGACTTGAGGTAGGAGGGGAAGGTGTGCCAGTCTGGCTTGTCGAGTCGTAGTCTAGTCGGCAGAGTGTATCATACGACATGTACGCGCTGAGACGCATGGTTCCTCGAAGTTTGGCCAGAGTGGGAAGAGACACTGAGCGCGTGGAAGAGCAGGCTCGACTCTCGTCGGAGGCTTGGCCAATAACAGACGGGCCTTCCTGCTCGCGAGCAGAGTCACTTTGACCAGGATCCGCTTCCACGCATGCAAGCTCGCTGGCGAACTATTAATCGCATGTCGTCATACTTGCATCTGCCAAAACGGATCCTTCTTCTTCCTGACCGCGCCTCTACTACCTCCGAGCACATCTAGTAGTTGACAGACTTGAGGTAGTCGGCGAGCTTGGTGACCACGACGTTGGCGTCGCCCGCCTGCGTTGGCGACTCGTACTGCCGTCAGCGGTGTCCCGGAGTTCTATACTCGGGGCGGTCTGTTGATATTTGGTACTCACCTCGGCGACGAGGATGGCCTGCTGGGTGGGCACGATGAAGCATCCGCGTTCCTGTCGATCAGCCGCGGCTCGATCGTCTTCTCCATCCGAGCGGAACCCTGGCGTGATTAGCCGCGGCCACTCACCCCCTTTCGGCCCACGACCTCATCTGGCTCCGCCTTGATCGTCATAAACTTGAACCCGGCGAGCGTCACGCCGTTGGCTGGCGTCAGCGCCGCGCGCAGCTGGCACCCTCCCGGTCCTGCATCGATGGATGCGGCACCCACCTCGCGCCTCATCTGGCTTCTGGAAGAGCGTGTGGGTGATGGCGTTCTGCTCCGCCTGGGACAGCTGCATGTCAGTCCGCTTTCCCAGGTGATTCCGGCATTCCGTGCGGTCGGTCGGATATGATGGCCGACCGAGCTGGATGCGGAGGTGGGACGTAGACGCACGTTGTACCCGCCCGAAGCGGCCCAGATGCCTCCTTGCTTACCGATGATGGCGCCCTTGGAGATCTTGCCAGTAGCGAGGAGCTGGTCGTCGACGTAGGCTGTTGTGAGCTGAGATGTGGGCGGGGGGAAGGACACTCTGGCTCATTGTGGAAGACACAAGCTCAGTGAGGTGAGGATACGATGCTGACCTTGCCAGGACATTGTTGGATGGTGAGTGATCTGTACGGAGAGATGGGTCGAGATGATGAACAGGTACGAGGAAGGTGGACGGGGGCACGCCATGGAACGGCCACGGGCGAGCGACCTGGCCGCGCATGACGCAGCGGAGCGTAGTGGTGGCAAAGGGCAGATGAGGCGTGCGTATGGGCGCTCGCCTAATCGGGGAGTAGGCGTCAATCTGAAACCCCTCGCGCGACGCGTCCAAGACTGGCACAAGCTGCTCGCTGCCAGCAATTCATTCCGACCCAAGCCTATCCCCACATCAACAAGACAGCCATCCCGTACCTCTGACCATTTCTACGCAGATCCCGCATCAACACACCCCACCGCACCATGTCCGCCCTCTACCCAAAGACCAAACCCCGCCGATCAATACCAGCAGCATCGACACCACACCACGCCGCGCACGTCTCGCACTCGTCGCACGCCGTCGCGCAAGCCAGAGGGCTGTCAGATGACCAGCGCGCAGAAATCAAAGAGGCGTTTGAGCTGTTCGACTCGGACAAGGACGGCACCATCGACTACCATGAGCTCAAGGTCGCGATGCGGGCGCTGGGGTTCGAGATGAAGAAGGCCGAGGTCGTCGACCTGTTGAAGCGGTACGGGAATGAGGGGTTGATGGAGTTTGCGGCGTTTGAGAAGATCAGTGAGTGTCCGAGTGGCCTTTTTGTGATGAAAACGAGGTGTGCGCACGGCGCAGGACGCGGGATAGCCGAGGAGGATAATCCCGCAGCGGACCAGACGAGTCCACTACCGAGATTTGACACGACGCGGACCGGATGGACGGAAACTGCAAGGGATCTGACGTACCATGCGGCTCGGCGGCGCATGGAGGGCACGGGCTAACCGCAGTGACGGAGAAGATACTGCAACGCGATCCGATGGAAGACCTCCGCCGCGCATTCCGCTTGTTCGACGACGACGGGACGGGGCGGATATCGCTCAAGAACCTGCGGCGGGTTGCGAAGGAGCTGGGGGAGAATCTTGGTGACGAGGAATTGTGAGCATGCGCCAGGATATCCGCGGTCGCCGGGAGGCTCCGCGGCGGCCGAATGAACGGAAGCGTTTGCGCATCAGTACGGGACTGACGGGCAGAAACGCAATGATCGAAGAGTTTGACATCGACAACGACGGCGAGATCAACATGGAGGAGTTCCTGGCGATCATGCTGGATGGAGAGTGAGCGACGGCGAGTATGGGTGATGATGAGAGGGAATGACCGTCTTGGACGAGGCATCCTCTGAAGCGGCACGACCGGATCAACACGTGCTGTATGTAGGATACGAGATAGAAGACATAATGACATTTACGGTACCCCAGGCCAAGTCAGGGTGTGCGCCCTCGCACGAAGAGCCGAAGGGCGTGAAGATGCATCGGCCCTTTGACGCTTCTTCAGTACGCCGCATATAGACTGCAGTGCAATCTTGTAATGCCTTCCCAACTCTGCGTTCCTACAACACGCTTGTGAAGCGCAGATGTTCCGCTCGCCCAAGCGCCGCTTGCGCCAGATATCGATACGCTGTGCCGAGCCTTTACCAAGACATCTTCGTCTTAGCCCCGGATTCGAGGCGTTTCACGACATTCTCGCCGCCGACGCCCCGGCAGACTGGAACACCGGCCGCACCTTCGGCTTCGGTGATCGTCATGCCTTCCCCTGGTGTATCACCCCCGACGGTGTCTGCGATCCGCAGGACGGCGCAGTTGTGTCTCTGTCGATGGACACCGAGTCATGTCCCCGGCCGTAATATTGGCTTCTCCGACGGCCTGTCACCGAAACTGAACGAATGCTTGGCACCCACACGACTTATCAACATCCCTGGGATTGATCAGACTAATCCGCATGGCGTGACTGGCGGATGGGACGACCGGGCACACCGAGCAAGCTAGTGCATGTTTAGTCCTGATCGATGCCGCACGAGTGTGACTGGCGCGCGGCGCATTGATGGCCGCGTTCAACGGACCTTTGCGACCCCCGCCCCTATCATGACCGAGGGGAATGATGGCGAGCGCACAAGGGCCGAGATCGCATGCATATCGGATCCACCCGGGGCGTCCGTCTGTCGCCGTGGCCTTGGCGCGGGGCGTGAGCGGCGAACGACGTTTCGCACGTTTCCGCGTCAGACACCCCGACTGCGGAGTGGCAAACAGGCGACGGCGACTTCCGTGGACCGAAGCGAGCGTGCAGGCCCGACTTTGTACCGAAAGAAGCAGGACCGTTGGGTGACCGCCTTGGCCTGCCCTGATTGCCAAGCCTTGGGACTGGGATGACGGGGGCGATATGATTCGACGTGGATCATCTGGGGTAAAAAGCATGACTTGCCGCAGCCGCACCCCAGGGACCAGAGGGCTTGTGGGCCCGGGGGTTCCCTCCGGGTGGTGGGCCGGACCTGTCAAGGATTACGAGGCAGTTCCTGAGCCCACGAGCCAAGGCATCATTTTCTTGGCACCAGGTGCAAGGTGGTTGTGCGGTTCTGCGATTCTTCCTTCTTCCTTGCTTCTGCCGCCAGACGTCATCGTCACCATATCGCCATCTCACCACGCGCCAAGACTCCGGCCGCCCGCCGACGTGCGGCCGTTCTATTCCCTGCCATGGGTTTTCGCGATACATAAGGCCGGCTCGTGGATGTTGGATCCCCCCCAGATTATAACAACTCGACCACCCGCCCACATCGACAACACGATCGACCATCATGGCGGAGAAGGCCCCGCCAACATCAGCCAACCACGAGAAGGCGATCCAGAAGACCGAGACGGGCAACACGGCCACGTCCCAGGCCCTGCCCTTCGCCCCGCACACGGCCTTATCAAGCAAGGTCGTCGAGGCCCTGCATGCCGATCCCAGGATCGGTCTGTCCGAAAGCGACGCAAAGCGCCGAATAGAGGTCCATGGCCCCAACAGGCTGAAGCCGCCCAAGCGGCCCAGCGTGTGGGGTATCATGGTGAGGCAGATCGGAAACGCCATGACGCTGGTTCTGAGTGAGTCGCGACGTCAAACGGGAGCTATGAGCGTGTCAGAGCTGACCGCAGTCGCCGCCATGGCCGTCTCGCTCGGTACATTCGACTACATTTCCGGCGGTGTCATCGCCGCCCTTGTCATCTTGAACGTCTCAGTCGGCACATACACCGAATGGCAGGCTGAGAAGGTGAGCCATTGTGTGTGACACGCATAGCAGGGGGGCATACGCAGTCAAAGGATCTGTGCCCCACTCTGCCCACCTTTCCCGAACCGGGATAGCCCCGCCGAAATTCGCTGGCCCTTGATCCGCGCTGACATGACAGACGGTTGCATCGCTCGAATCGGTCGGTGCGCCCCAAGCGACCGTTATCCGACACGCCGAGGGATCCAAAGAGCCCCAGACAAAGGTCATCCCCGTCGAGGATGTCGTTCCCGGAGACACCATCCTGCTGCGAAACGGCGACATCGTCCCGGCTGACGGGCGAATCATCGACGGCCACTGTTCAAACCTGGAGTGTGACGAGGCTTTCCTCACCGGTACGCAGCGATCTATGCCCTTGACCGATCACACGCTAACCCGCAGGTGAGAGTCTGCCCGTTGCGAAGCAAAGCGAGCCGATCGACGAGGAAGACTGTCCTGTCGGGTAAGTCCGATTCCCTCCGAAGCGCCCAGAACCTGAGCGTTTCTTGGCAACATCAAACATCCCGCCCCTTCCCAAGCACCTCATCCGAATATCCGCTGATCCTGACTCGTGTCTCGAGTGGTGCACGGGCGCTGACATACGCAGAGACCGAGTATGCCTCGTCTTCTCCGGCGCGCAGGTGACCAAGGGCCGCGCCCGCGCCATCATCACCAGCACGGGAATGTCCACTGAGATCGGCAAGATCGCTACTGCGCTCGAGTCCAAGGCTGTCCGCAAGGAGCGAGGGTTCCAGGCGTTCTGGTACAAGACCAAGGTCCTGCTCGGAGTCGCGGACACGACGCCTCTGCAGATCAAGTGGGTCTTCTCCTGGCGTACCGTGGACATGGACTGACGGCAGGCTCAACAAGTTGGCCTACTTCCTGCTCGGCGCTGCGTGCATCATTGCCGTCATCGTCGTCGCCTCGACTGGGTTCCAGAACATCCCGCTCTCGGTCGCCACGTACGCCGTCGCTGCGGCCGTGTCGATCCTGCCCGCCTCGCTCATCGCCGTCGTGTCGCTCACGCTCGCTCGCGCGTCCACCGACCTCGCCTCTCGAAATGCCCTCGTCCGACGCATGGACGCCATCGAGGCCCTGGCCGGTGTCGAGAACGTCTGCTCCGACAAGACCGGGACGCTCACCGTCGGTCGGATGGTCGTGCGCAAGTTCTGGATTCCCGCCATCGACGCCCGACCGGGAGAGACCGCGCCGACGAACACGCAGAAGGGACAGGCGTACTCGTTCGAGACTGGCTCCGACCCGTTCTACCCCCGAGGCGAGATCAGCGCCGACTCTGAGCCGATCCGACAGGCGGGCGTGCTCGACCTGAACCAGAAGCGGCAACCCAAGCGAGAGGACTCTGGCGACTCGGTCGACGACGACCAGGACCGCGTGGTGCACCACGAGGAGCTCGAGGGCGGTCTGCGCGAGATGGCCCTGTGCGCGGCGCTGTGTAACCAGGCGACCCTGTCCAAGCCCACCGAGGACAACGCCCAATGGGAGGCCAACGGAGACCCCACCGAGATCGCCCTGCAGGTCGCCGCTCACAAGCTCGGCCGCGGAAAGCCGTTCCTCACTCACGCGCGCCACCACCACGACCTCACCCGACAGGTCTCGCGGCGATCCGCGCACTCGCGACCCCCCGTCGTCGGTATGCAGGGCCACTACGAGCAGCTCATCGAGCACCCCTTCGACTCGACCGTCAAGCGCATGGCCATCGGCTTCACCTTCCACCCGGACCAGCACGCCGAGAACCCGGACGAGCCGCACGTCGTGTGTTTCCTCAAGGGAGCCGTCGAGCGCGTCATGGAGCGCTGCGTCAAGATTGGAGACGAGGAGTTTACGCAGCAGCGCAAGGACGACGTCATCGCCAAGATGGACGCCCTCGCGGCCCAAGGTCTTCGAGTCCTCGGTCTCTGCGGTAAACGAGCGCCGATCGACCAGGCCGATACGCTCAAGGCGCAGTCGCGAGACGACTTCGAGCAGGGATACACGTTCCTCGGTCTCGCCGGTATCTTTGACCCGCCCCGAAAGGAGTCTGCCGGTGCCGTCGCCGACTGTCTCCGAGCCGGCATCACGCCCCGAATGTTGACCGGTGACCACCCGGCCACCGCCACAGCCATCGCCCTGTCCATCGGTATCATCGAGAAGTCGTACAGCAAGGAGTCGGTCATGACCGGCCAGCAGTTTGACGCGCTGTCAGACGAGCAAGTCGACGCGCTCGAGGAACTCCCGCTTGTTGTCGCTCGATGCGCGCCCGAGACAAAGGTTCGCATGGTCGACGCCATCCACCGACGCGGCCAATCTACGGTCATGACCGGAGACGGAGTCAACGACGCCCCGTCGCTCAAGCGAGCCGACGTCGGTGTCGGCATGGGCACCGGATCCGACGTCGCCAAGCAGTCTGCAAACCTCGTCCTCGCCGACGACAACTTTGCGACCATCTGCCGAGCCATCCGAAAGGGCCGATCCGTCTTCAAGAACCTGGCCAAGTTCCTGCTGTACCTGCTCTCGGGCAACCTGGCCGAGATCATCGTGCTCATGATCGGACTCGCGTTCAAGGACCGGAACGGCCAAGCCGTCTTCCCCCTCTCGCCCGTCGCCGCCCTGTGGATCAACACGCTCGCTGCGGGCCCGCCCGCGCTCGCGCTGGGCCTCGAGCCCACCGCCTCGGACGCGATGGACCTCCCGCCCGAGTCCTTCCACCAGATCTTCACGCTCGAGTTCTACGCCGACCTCATCTTCTACGGGTTCGTCATGGGCGCGCTGTCCCTCGTCAACTTTGTCATCGTCCTCTGGGGCTACTTCCCCGGCAACCTCGGCGAGAACTGTAACGAGGACGACCCCGCAATCTGCGACCCGGTGTACCAGGCCCGTTCGGCGTGCTTCTCCACCCTCGTCATCATCCTCATGATCCACGCGCTCGAGTGCAAGCACTTCACCCGCGGGATCATGCAGGTCAACCTCCGCGACAACAAGGTTCTCCTCTGGTGCGCGGTCGTCCTCATGTTGTCGACGTTCCCCGTGGTGTACATCCCCGTCATCAACAACAAGGTCTTCAAGATGAGCAGCATGACCTGGGAGTGGGGAATCGTGTTCGGCATGATCCTCGTCTACCTCGCCAGCACGGAGCTGTACAAGTGGGGCAAGAGGATCTATTACAGGCGAAAGTACCACCCCGCCAAGAGGACCCCGGCCGACAAGTCGCTTCGCATCGAGCCCACTCTCCGCCCGGACGCGTAGGCCAGAAGATCACACTGTTTCGTTGTTCGAGGACCCAGGGGTGGGAGTTCCGGTATCAAGCTGCAACGAAGCGAAAAGCATACATGGGCACGGGGTCTATGGGAGGGCATGGAGGAGGGAAGCGGCGGCTGGCTCCTGGCCAAAGGCCATGCGCTGCAGTACCCGTCGCGGTCATATCATAATTGGGTAGCACAGCATAGAACCCCTCATGTTTATTGTAGCATGCATCAAGCGATCTGTTTGACAGGCGGTCGGGAGAAGAAGTCCCTCTCGAAATGGCTCGCCTCGTCCGGGAAACGAGATTGAGCGTCAAGCGAGGCGTCCTGCAATGCATGGCAAGCTCGCGGCTCGACCATTGACCACCATGTTTCCCTTGTCATCCTTCGCCACGCCCTCGAGTCAGGTCCTTTCATGTGCTATCCCGCGATCGACTCGACATGGCCCCATCACCTCGAGTCGGGTGCTCTGCCCGCCGGCCAGCTCCGTTAACTTGGCCGCCAGGCATGTGGACAGGCAGAACTATATATTACTGGCCCACATGGGTCAATCTTCCCACTTGACCGGCACGACCAAACCAAGGTATTACAGCCAATACGACAGCTGAATCTCGGCATGACGACCGACCAAAGCAACTCCTCTCCCGCCCCGACGAGTGCCGCGGTCGAATGGGACGACGCCCGCAACGAGCCGTTCATACTCATACCCGGTCAACCCGACTTTCGACTCACCCCTCTTCGCGCGGGGGACGAAGATGATATCGTACGACTGTGCAATGACCCAAGCGTCGGTCAGTGGACTTATCGGCGCGCATTTCCGTACGTCCCAGTGCGACGACCGTCCTGCCTCCCCCCTTCGCGAGTCCAGCCTGACGTCAGGTACACCCGAGCTCACGCCGAATGGTGGATCAATCACGTCGTCCCGCAATATCGCACATTCTTCCCGCAGGTGCGCGAAGCGCTGCAGCACGCCAGTCCCCCGCCGATGCACGAGCTGCGTGTCGTGCTCCGGCACGTTCCGGTGGGCCCGGAATCGGACACAAGCGCGTACCTCGCCAAGCAGGGGATACCGCCCGAGGCTCAACTCGGCAGCATGCATCTGTGGCCGTCGGAGTGGGAAGGCCTGAGCGAGGCGGAGATGCTTGCGCTTCCACCCGGCGAACAGGTGTGGGAGATCGCGTACGACCTGTTGCCCGGGCTGCGGGGGCGGGGACTGGGCAAGGGCATGATCCTTGCGGCAATGGACGGGTGGATCAAGTGGCTGGGCATTGGGACCGTCATCGCTGTGCGTGCAGGCGCGGTGGCCCCGCGACAGAGACTGATGACAGGGCGTGCAGACGGTCAATGCTGCTTCCCGTGCTGTTGCTAGAAAGTGCGGCTTCAAGGAGGGAAAGGTGTATATGAAACAGTGGCCGGAAGAGAAAGGAGGAGGGGAGAGGGAGATGAGTCGGTGGGTGTGGACGCCGGGTGAGTTCGCTCTGTGTGCGTGTCATGTGAGCGAGTGTGTGCTAATCGCTAGCCTCGTGAGGCGGCTCATGAGTGTTTGAGCACAAGCGTGGAGCCGTAACTGTGAAGAACACAGCTCCCCATGCGGCTCAGCTCAATGCCTCTTCGGTGTCGTGTGGGCACTGGAGGGCTGCGCTAGCTACTTCTCCGACCTCTGGCGAAGCTTGAATCTTGAGCTCAAAGCCCCTTGCTTTGTTCCAGTCTAGACCTCACTCGATCATGTGGAAGGCAGATGAACCTCTCCTGATCCACGATCGGACCGTTGTCCGATACACGAGTACATCAGACTCGTTCCAGCTACGCTCCTCGTAGCAAATCATGATAAACCTCGCCGTTTTCAGCCCGCACATACTCAGACTTGCGGGCTTCCTCGCGCGGCTAAGAGACTCCTTGGTCGGGCCCGGACCGGGATTCCCTGTCTTGCTATGGGACCACAAGCTAGACGAGGCATACATCGCCATCCCCGACTACCCGGAACTCCGCCTGACGCCCTTGCGGCACGGCGACGAGGCCCCGGCTGCGCGAAGCGGTAGAAGACCCATCGATCTCCCCTCCCATCCACGCGCTCAACTTCGCCTTGGGATACCTGCACGCCGTCACCGGCTCGATACGTTCGACCACCTAGACCTTCCTGGGAGGGGGTTCGTCAGTGGTCTGCACCTTACGCCGTCCACGAAGAACCTGACCGAGGGGGAGATGCTTGCTGTGCTGCCCGCTGAACAAGTCTGGCTGCTGACCTACAACTTCCTGCCTAGCTTGCACGGCAATGGCGTGGGCGGACGGGAGGGCAGAGCGGGGCGTTGGGTGTAGGCTGCGTGACTGACTGTACGCACATGCGCAATTAGGCGATAGGCGAGGAGGGGCGAGATCTTCCTTCGGTATGTATCGGCTATGGTCGGCTGGCTCAAGCTTGGCCGCGCTTGCCGCGCTTCTTCCTGCCGTTTAGCCGCCTGCATGATAGCTATCATGCGTCGAGTCATGGTGTTCCCATTCGGCATGTAGATTACATCTAGCACACATCTGCTCAGGGGGTCTTTCCGACTCCTATCTGCGAACCGTCGTCATGATCGCGCCGGGTCTGCTATCGCCCACGCAAGTCGGCCTCGCCGGCGTGTTCCTCCTCGCCCTGATCCTCGCTTTCCTGTACCACTCACGGTCGCCTCGGTCCAAGCCAGCATCGACCCCGTCTTCCGGCGCGACCACTCCCACGCCAACCAGCATCCAACCGAAAGGTTCAGGGTGGCTTACGGTTGCCCCAGATGGGCGGGATTGGGGACGCTGGATTCCGTCCGATTTCAGGATGCCGGAGATAACGTCCGATAAGGACTTTGACCTCAAGACAACGCTGCCGGTCAGTCGTCAAATGCCAGGCTGCGGGTTCGGCCCCGGGCTGACGAACAGCCGATGTACCGGGCATGGAAGTACAAGCACACGGTCATCATGGATGCGCGTAACAATCTCCCCTGGGACGCGTGGATCGAGCTGGACAACCAATTCCCGCGATATCACGCCCTGAGGGCGCAGCGGGTGAAGGAGAGGGGCAAAAGGCTGTACGGGACGCTGCCCGGCGCAGAGAAGGCCGCGTGAGTCGGAAGGGTGGAGGGAGGCCACGTCAGGGCCGATAGCTGAATCGCAGGCAAGAGGTCTTGCTCGAGCTTGCCGAGTTTCTGTCGCGCCGCTACCCGACTGTATATACAGTGACGCGTCGCAAAGACTTGGAGGGAAGCTGGTTCGACGAGCCGAATGAGATCTGCGCAGTGGAAATACCCGACCTGGGCGTCAGGTACGATTTCGACAGCGTGGACCCGATGGAGATTGCGGGTTTGATCCAGCCTGCGGATCTGGCGGTGATGATGGAGGGGGAGGACTCGATGTACTACATGAAGGCGGGATTCATCGCGTTGGCAGGGTCATGGCGATTCGAGGACAAGAGTGAGTCCGCGGTCGCTCTATCTCTCGCGACGTCGTGGCAGCGCTCATGGTAGTCGGGAAGGACCTGTATGACATTCACATGACGGGCCATGTACCCGAATTCAAAACCAAGCTTGACCTGCCGATGACGCGATACTTCCAGAAGCTGCGCCCGGAGACGCCGGGCTCGAGGAACAGTACGTCCCGCGGCGTTTCGAGAGATGCCTAGTAAGGAGTCGAGTGGTCGACTCATGATAGATTACACGCTCATTGTCGACCGCGGTGCGGACGAGCTGGCATGGTCGTTGTCCACCAAAGGCCCGGAAGACGTCTACGATGAGTCGAGACATGGTCCGCATCCCGACTCCTTGGCAGCGGCATCGTTTGTCCCGCCCGAGCCGATCACCGACCCCACCAAGGTCCAAATCCGACAGGAGCGGCAGACGCTGAGGCGACTACCGAGGACGGGGGCTGTTGTCTTCACGGTGCACTCGTATTCCGAGTCGGTGACGGCCATTGCGGCCGAGCCGGGCGTACCGGGCCGTCTGGCGAGCGCGATTCGGAGCTGGAAGGGCGAGGTGCATTCGTGAGTGTCCGTACCCCACGAGCAGAAGGGTTTCCTGATGGATGGCAGATACAAGAATGGGGAACTGTACAAGGAACTGTTGATCCCGTACCTGGAGGATCTGCACAAGAAGCAAGTGGAACAGGGATTGACTGGTGATGGGCCGGACCCAGAGTGGAAGTACCCATACTAGGTATCACGATGCTCGAAGCCTACGTGAGCCATGGGATGGCATCCGTCTATCCGCAGTCGAGAAGGCCCAGAGCAGCAGCGCTCGCATGCATGCATGCATGCATATCCGCCCGGCAATGATCGGCGGACACCGCCGGAGAGATCGCTTGGTCCAACCCCCCAAAAGCGGAAAGTCTCAGTGTGTTCGGTTGCAGTTGCTGTTTCCGGCCGATCACATTCATCTCTTGCTCGTCAACTCTGTTCGGCACACCTTTGCCCTCCAGGGGGCAAGCGGGCGTCCATATCGTCGATCAGTGGATCGTCTTGCGCCCCTGACTCTTACCTTCTTCAGCCTTTTGTACACCAGGTTCTCCCCCTCGTCGCGCTAGCATTGCTTGTTAACTTCGTGCGCCAGATTACAACCTTACGCCATCTAACCCTGCGCTGCTGAGCCGGCATATGCTCAATGGTGCGCACACCTACGCAGCATGGTCCTTTCTGTCCTGAGAGCGAAGAGGGGCGCAGGGAGCAGTGACTGACCCCCCCTCAGACTCCGTATATCTAAGAAACGCCCTGCCGCCCACGGTTCTTCTTCACCTGATCCTTCTCTCTCGATTTCTCACTGTAATTCTATACCGTCCGACATCCTCTTGCTCGTCCCCATTCTCATCCTCGACGGACACCTCCCTCCCTCCCTCTGCTGGACAGACCCATCCACGCTGACCCAGCCCCGTCCTCCGTTCGACTCTCGACACCATGTCGATGTCCTCGCTCTCGCACAAGCTGGAGCAGCTTGAGCCGCTCGCGGCCAACTACATCGGCCGCAACAAGATGCTCAACCTCACCCCGTTGCTCGCTGGGTGAGCTCAACTCCCTCGAGCCTTTCCGCGCGGCGTGTGCTCACCTCAGGGCGATCTTCTGCGGTGTGACCTGGGGTGTCCTCGGGCTGCAGTACGTCAAGTGGCTCGCGAGGGGTACCAAGGGGCAGAACCTGTCCAACACCATCTTGGCTGTGAGTCGCGGCGAATGCGAGGACGACTGGGACGGAGCTGATGGCAGAGCTACCTCATGGTCACTTCGACGGGCTACCTCGCCTTGTAAGCGTCCTCGCCCTGCTTGTGCTGTGGACCGGCGCTAAGCCCCAGCCTGACCATGTACATCAGCTACTTCTTCGCCTACCACTTCGGCAACTTCTCCGCCGCGCTCGATTTCACATATCCCTCGTGGCTGTTCTTGCTTGCGACGGTGCTCATCCACGTCCCGTGCCAGGTGAGTCCAGCGGGTCCCATCAGCTTGAACGTAGAGACTCATGAGCAGTCTTTCTACGCACAGAAGGCGTACACCCTTTCTGGCCAGAAGCGTATCCTCGGACTCGTCTTCTTTGTTCTGATGTGAGTGTTCTGGCGTCCGAGACAATGATCCCGCTGACGCCAGCGTCGGCACGGTCGGTGCCGGTGTTGCGCTCAAGGTCGTCCTGCCCCGGATCATAGTCAACCTTAGCTGGTTGCAGGGCTCCCTCATCAAGCTCTGGGTAGGTCGACGACTCTTGCCATTGGACAGCCTCTGATGTTAGATCGCGATGACGACCGCAACCGACCTCGTCCTGACCTGTTCGATCGCGACCATGCAGCTGCGGGGCAAGTCGCGCCGATACGTCGAGGCCACCGGCTTCTTTAGCAAGGTCCGCCTGCTCATCGTGGACGCCCAGCTGCCCGCCACGCTCATCTCCGTCGGACTCCTCATCTTGCTCTCGATCGACTCGTACTCGCCCTTCACGCACCTCTGGCTCGGCCTCCCCCTCGTCTACCCCATCAACCTCATGTCGACCCTGTCGGCCAAGAAGGATCTGCGAGAAGACATCGAGGCTGAGGCGGACAGGCGATCGTCCGCCGGGTCCGTCACCGACGAGAAGCCCCGCATCCCGCCCGCTGATCACCGACCCAGCTTCCTCCTCTCCCCGTTCCCGACCATCGCCATCCGACGAGCGTCCGTCAAGCTCGGCGAGATCGCCAGCCCGATCATCGGTCCCGCGGTGAACGGTGTCCGACGAGCCAGCCAGCTCCTCGGCGCCATGCCCCCCTTGGTCAGGCACCCGGCGAAGAGGCGCACTTTCCCCTTCAAGAACCGGTCGAACGACCCCAGGTCGCCGCCCGTGAGTCATCTCTTAGCTATGCCACAGCGCGCTCGCTGACCCCAGGTCGAGATGCACCCCGCCTCGCTCGGCTTCCCGCTCAGCGCAAGCGGCGCGCCCATGGGCGAGTCCGAGCTCGTCCCCCGCGGCAAGGCCCTCGACCGTCCGCACTCCCTCGCCCCGCTGGACACCCAGCCCGAACTCCTCATCTCCCTGGGACAGTCCACCGCGCTCCCGCCGAGCCCCACCTCGGATGCGGGTGTTTCGGGCACACACCCCACGCTCGCCGACCCCTTCGCCGGGTCGGGCAGGTCCCGAAGCGCCAGCCCCTCGCCCCGACCCACCATCGAGGAGGCGCTCGAGGCGCACGAGATCTTTGAGATGCCGGCCACGCCGACTCTGATGTCGCCCAAGAGCAACCACAGCCCCATGCTGCACTCGCCTGGGGAGGTGCCAGCCGCTACCGAGTGGAAATAGGGGAACGGCGTTGTCTTCCCCGATCCAGGTCCGGCGTATAGCCTATAGCCGCAGGTCGTTCGGACCGACTTGATCTTTCGATCCTATTTTTTCGGACACTTCCCATCTTCTGTCCCTAGCCGTCGCTGTACCCTCCGTATCTCTTCAGGCAGTTAGTCCCAACCTTTACCTTTGTCACATGCAGCATGTGTCCCTTCCACCAACCAGATGGGAGTGAGCGGGTCGTGAAGGGAAAGCAGTGTTTGCACAGGGAATTGTTTCATCCTCGACAGGGCCAAATGCCCGCCAAATGCCCGAGGGCCAGACAAGCCGGCCTGCCGGGATGGTCTTCATGGCCCCTTGGCCTGTACCCGACGACATCCCGTTCTAACTCCTTGCCACCGAAGCCAACAGTCTGTATTCTGGCACCCGATGCTCGCCTCACGATCGCCGGAATCCGCCTCCACATACGCGATTGCGGTATTTCTCGCCGTAGTGCCAAGCCACCGATCAACCTCTGGCGCGCGGGCCGGACGTCCATGTTGATGGCGGGTGACGAACCAGGGCTGGTGCGACAGCTTGGCAAGCTTCAATCTGCACGAAGATTAACGTTGATGATGAGGCGATGCGCTTGATTCACCGGCGATACGCATACTCGCGACGCAGTCGGGTATCGTCATCCTCAGAAGCCGAAAAACTTTGATCTGCTGCACAAACATGTTGTCGGTGAGGTAGGTCCGAGAACGGTCACGCTGGCTGGATGCATGCTCTGAGGGGATCATGAGGCACACTTCACAGCTTTTTCGTTGCTCCGGCAGAGCGGCAAGTCTTGGATTCAGGCTTGGTAAAGACCGGTCCGATCGGTCTCGTGTTCTGGCAAAGACGTCGCGTTTGCCGCCGTGTGCGCATTTACGCCCCCGCTTCGGCCGGCCGACGGGCTGCTGGTCGTGATGTAGGCCACCTCCTGAGGAGTACGACACGGGGCTGCAAGGTGTTGTAAAGTCGTGCCGCGAATGAGAGGAACCCGGCGATTGCGAATATGCTATCGTCATCTTCCGTAAGTTAAGTGTCGCGGCAATCATGTGTTGCCCGAAGTCCGAGACGCGGCGATCGCAGCTGAGCTGTGCACTCGTTGTCGGTCACACGCAGGCCAGGGAGGGGATATACGTGCTCGTTCCAGCAGATCGAGAGGGCAGCGGGGCAAAGGGGACCGCTTCGATGGTGCGGCGCGCGTTGACATTGAACACGCGGGCCCCCCTGAGATCTCGGTCCGCCCGGATACTGCTGAGAAGGCGTCGAATCTGCGTCGGGTAAACGGCGTTCAGTGAGCACGAGGTGGCATGAACACGTAAATTGCCGTCGAGGTCCGCTTTCGCTTCACGCGTCATCGTGATGAACTGACGGCATTGCACCCCGCCCTGAACGACAGCACGCCCGCCCTGACTCGTGCTCGTGCTCTTTAGCGCGGCGGCACGAACGTTCAACGCAAAAGCTGAGTCTACGCATGATGGTCTCTCGGGACTGCGGATGTCGACGCAGGCCGCTGAGGCTTCGATCGTGAGCACCACGACGTTTCGAGCTCCCGCGAGCGCGACGTCGCTGACAGACCCGAGCTATCAATCGGCTGGTACGAGGCCAAGGCAAGCTGACGAGCGCGGTCCGTGACATTTTTGTGCGGCGTAAAAGCCGATGACGTCGGTTGTCATGACATGAGGAACGAATAGAAAAAATAGCTCGCTGGCAGACCCGATTTTAAGCTGCGGTATTCAGGATCGTTTAGCCTCCCAAGCCGCTTCTTCGCCCCTGACCCATTATCGTGCGCGTCCAGGGGCCGTTCGCCCGAAGGCCAAGCCAAGCAATTGCGAGACAAGATGTGAGGAAAAAGCGCCGGGCGGGCCCTGAGGTGTCCTCAGCCCGGTGCCATCCCGGTATTCCTGTTGCCCCTGTGCTGCCCCCCCGCGGCAATCATTGACGAGCGCTCTGTTCCCAACCCAGGTCGCGAGGTGGCCCAGGGACGGGCTGTCCGTCATCTGTCAGCACGGTGCGCCGCCGGTTGTGTCGTACGTACGGTACCTGGGGGCGGTGGCGACGACGGTCCGGCAGCAGAAAGCGAGGCGGACAGGCAGCCGAGGCAGCAAGGGCTGCTGCGCCAGGGTGACAGGGGTGACAACGCATTGCCTTGCATGCATGGCGTTTTTGCGGGCAAGATCGTCACCGCGACCGCATTCATCGGAATCTGCAACCGAACACGGCGCCATTCAGTGCATGCTTGCAATCTCGCGTCTTGCTTTGCCTTTCGTCTCTGTCGTCCGCGTTGTCGTTGTGCCTTGTGTACATACCGCTCTTCATACTACTCGCTGCGAAATCTTCGCGGGACGGCAGACTACTCGGGCAGCGACTACCGGCTGCGCCCGATCGTTACACTCGACGCCGAGCGAGTGACCAGTGACCGGAGCGCGAACCCGCGGGCAGGAGGACAGGACGGCAAACAGGTACGAAAACAGTGCAACTACGGAAGGGGAGGCGTACTACCCGCTTTCGTTTGCTCCCCCTTGCCCGCCCGTCCGGCGACGGTCGATTGCATCACGAGTCCCACAACAGTTCCCTTCGTCCCGGTCTCGTTCGATTCAGCCACGACCACAAGGTGCGATCATCGCCATCCGCTTGGTGCTTGCTGTCGACGGCTCGTCGCTCGACGCACCATCGGATCACCCCATCCTCGCCCCCAGCCAAGACGCCAGCAAGGGGACGAACGGGATCGTCTCCGTATCGCATTGTCGTCTCACATCGTATAATAATCAGTCGCATGCGCAGGACGAGCAATTTATAATCGCGACATAAGCAGCCACAATCCGCTGACGCCAACGTGAGTCTTTTTGCTCGATCGCTTACAAGTGTGGGTTTTTCGCTTAGGTGATGGCGCCGGCGAGGGCCCATGATGTGACGGGACGTGATAAAGACGTCGGGGGTCGATGGGATAGGGGTAGAAAAAGGTGAAACGAGCGACAAAGTGACTGACTCCCAGCCCGCCGCTTTGATCCGGTCAAACACAGACACACCATCCTCTCTCTTTCCCGCCATCGATTCGATTCGCCCTCGAGCACCCTCCCGAACAGTACCGTACGCGCATCGCATAATCGATCTCTCAAACAGGCGGACAGTTGCAGGCGAATCCGAGGAAGAGGGACGGGATCGCCCTTGTCGGACAGGAGAATCGCAGGACCGCACAAACAACTTATAATCACAGGCCCGTAGATCGGCACGACGGTGCGTTCCTGCGGTCGTATTCTCGATGAGACGGAAGTTGACGTCAGACGCACGACAAACATTATAATCGACCCGTTGGGGAGCCGTGATCACTTGTACGAGCATATCAACCAGAGATCTGTAGCATGTGGCAAGGTGAGCCTGGGCGGTCGATCTTGGATCAATCAACGCCGACAGGACATGGCTGACCGCCGATCTTGCTTCAACTGCCGACCGCCATCTCCTTCCTTTGTCCACCTTCTTCCCGATCCGTCGTGCCATTGTCACCCCCTCCTTTTCCCTCCGCAAACTCTGCTGATGCGACCACTCTCCTTCCCGCCAGACAGCGTATAACGAATAATCCACCCACCACCACCACCACCACCCCACCGTCACGAAACATGGACCTGTTCGCTCAACCGGGAGCGTCGGTCCCGCCCCTCCCGCCAAAGTTCCCGAACCTATCGACCATCGCCATCCCCTCGCTCGAGACGATCGCAGGCTCAGCAGCACCGACGCCGAACCTCGAGCAGGCCGATGCAGGCGATAATCACCCGCCCACCCCTCCCGAGATGTCGCT
>Ga0308169_10002117_pt1 | contig 21313 bp, 21 predicted proteins | sample PhyBR1_2_FD_202139 | JGI IMG/M metagenome (GOLD analysis project Ga0308169, IMG submission 202139) | Phyllosphere microbial communities from UC Gill Tract Community Farm, Albany, California, United States - DLSLSB.R1 | ecosystem: Host-associated > Plants > Phyllosphere > Unclassified | place...
GCATGGACGGGAAACCGTATCGTCACGCTCGCGGGACCCGAAGATTACGCACCGGCCGATGTCGCCGCCATCCTTTCGGCCAGGCTCGGAAAGCCTGTCGACGTGGCCATCCTTCCGGAAACGGCGTGGCCGGAAGCGCTGTCCGATGCGCATTTCTCGAAGGCCGCACTGGCGGGCTTCATCGAGATGACCCGCGGCCTCAATGGAACGCACATCGACATCCGGAGCGAGCCTCGCGCGATCGAACTGGCGGGAACGACGCCGCTGGAACGGATCGTCGCCCTACGTCTCAGTGCGCGAGCGAAGCAAGCAGGTCGCGCGTGACCTGCGTATGCCCGGGCAGCGTACGGTCCGACTCCAGCTTGCCGAGCACGTATTTGCGGATGCGTTCGGACTGGCTGAGCGACTGCTCCAGGCTGGCCTGGCGCAGCTGTCCATCCTTGTACGCCAGCCGCAACGCGCTGCTCGCGGCATCGTCGATTTCGTGGTAATCGTAGTTCTGCGCCGGGAGCATGGTGCCGGGCTTCGCCTTCCCGTGGTCCTCGAGACCGACGTGGAACTGGGCCCGCAGATGCGACTTCTGCACCTGCTCCAGCGAGCGCTCGGCGCGCGACCTGCCGCCGGTGCGCGAGGCCTGCGAAACCTCGTACTGGAAGCCGTCGGCCTCGTCGCGGCGCGCCGGATTGCTCCACGCCGGGGCCTGGGTCACGGTGGCGCTGAAGTCGGCCAGGCCGGTCAGCAGCGCGTGGTCTTGCGCCGAGTAGGCCCAGGGCCTGCGCATCGTGATCCAGGTCTCGTCCAGTTCGTCGCTGGTCGAGGTGGCGCTCATGCTCGCGAAGGCATCCTTGAACATTCCGATCAGCCTGGGGTCCGCGTGGCCGCGGGCGGCTGCCTCGTCGAACTGCTTCAGGTAGCTGTCGATCGCCCTCGCCTGCTGCTTGCGGGTACCGAGGGTCTCCAGCTTGCTCATGTCGACCGCAACGTCGATCCGGCCGGCCGGGCCGTCGATGGCCACCTTGCGCTGGCCGGCGTCGAGGTGGAGGTCGAGCTTCTGGATCTCCGCGGCGGGTCCCGGCAGCGTCAGCTCGGCATGCAGGTCGACCGAGCGCAGGAAGCGGCTGTCGAACTGCGCCAGCCCGTCGAGGCGGATCTGAGGATCGCCGCGGTCCATGCCGCCGATGAGGTCCTGGAAGCCCTGCGCCAGCCCGGCCAGGGCTTCGCGTTCGTCGATGCTCAGGCCTTCGTCCGCATCGACGCGGACGCTCAGCCGGTCGCCGCGGCTGGCCAGGGCCAGCTCCACTCGTTTGCCGCTGTCGGTCACGATGTGCAAGGTGAAGCGGTTGTCGGCCTGGTCGGGCAGTTGCCCGCTGGTCACCGGCGCCGCCGTACCGGTCCTGAAGCCCGAGAGCACGGCGGCGCCGATATCCGTGAGGCGGGCCGCCGGCGTGGCGGCGCCTGCCTGCGCCCTGGCGGCGGCCAGGCCTTCCTGGCTCAGTTGCACGATGCTCGAGGGCGTGGACCTGGCGGCCGTGGTGGCGCCAGCGGAGGCAGTCGGGACGGCCGAATAGGCGGCGGCAGGCTGCTGCCTGGCGATGGACGAGAGAGAAGAAATCGAGGTCATGCCGGTGTTAACGGCAGACTTATCGAAGAATCAAGGGTCAGGCCTCAGCCACATGGCGTTCGATGCGGCGGTCCGGGATGAACCAGATCAGGGCGACGAACACGTAGACGGCCAGCCCCATCCAGGCCTGCACGCAGCCCAGGCCGATCCCGCAGGCATACAGCAGCAGCGAGATCCAGCCCTTGCGGTCGGCACCGATCGCCTCCGCCAGCACGCGGTTGCCGCCGCGGCGGCTGGCCAGGCGGTGCACCAGCAGCGCATACGCCACCGCACACATGAACAGCACCACGCCGTAGATGGACACCGGTGCGGTCACGAAGCCGCTCGCGCCCATCCAGTGCGTGACGAAAGGCAGCAGCGAGAGCCAGAACAGGAAGTGCAGGTTCAGCCACAGCACCGTGCCGTCGATGTCGCGCACCGCCTGGAACAGGTGGTGATGGTTGTTCCAGTAGATGCCGACGTGGACGAAGCTCAGTACATAGCCGAGCAGCACCGGCGCCATGTGCTCGAGGGCGGCGAGCGTGCCCACCTGCGGCACCTCGAGCCCGAGCACCATGATCGTGATGATGATGGCGATGACGCCATCGCTGAAGGCTTCCAGCCTGCCCTTGCCCATCGCAGCCGTCCCCGCCCGCACTCAGCGTGGCTGGTAGCCGCCGTAGGCGGCGACCGGACTCCATGCCGGCGAGACCGGCGGCAGCTGCGGCGCCAGCGGCGCGTAGGCCCCTGCGCCGTAGACCACCTTGCCGTTCACGACCGTCAGCACGCTCTCCAGCCGCTTGATCTTCTCGGCGTCGATGGTGAAGTAGTCTTCGGGCAGGACCACGAAGTCGGCGTACTGGCCGCGCTTGATCGTGCCCTTGATCTTTTCTTCGCCGCTCATCCAGGCCGAGCCCGTCGTCATCAGCTTCAGCGCCTCGTAGCGGCTCAGGCGGTCTTCAATCTTCCAGATCTGCATGCCGCCGGCGGTCTTGCCGGTCACGGTCCAGTACAGCGAGGGCCAGGGGTTGTAGCTGGACACGCGCGTGCCGTCGGTGCCGAGGCCGACCGGCACCCCGAGTTCGAGCATCCTGCGGATCGGCGGCATCTGGCGCGCCTGCTCGCCATAGCGCTTCCAGTAGGCTTCGCCCTGGAAGTGCATGCGGTCCTGCACCGCCACGCCGCCGCCCAGTTTCCTGATGCGGGCCAGCTGGCTGTCGGTGATGGTCTCGCCATGGTCGACGATGAAGCGCAGGCCGTTCAGCGGCGTCTGCGCATTCACCTTCTCGATCACGGCCAGGTCGCGGTCGATGCTTTCGCCATAGGTCGCATGCAGGCGGAAGGGCCAGCGGTTCTTCACCAGCAGGCGCACCACCGGTTCCAGTTCGCTCTCCATCGCCGGCGGCAGATCGGGGCGCGGCTCGAGGAAGTTCTCGAAGTCGGCGGCGCTCGCCACCAGGTTCTCGCCGCCGCCTTCGGCCGAGAAGCCGTTCGGGTAGAACATGTGGTCGTTCTGCTTCGGATGGGTCATCGTCAGCCAGCGCTGGAAGTCTTCCAGTTCCTTGCCGGCGCGCTGGGCGAACAGGTAGTAGGAGGTGCGGACCGTCAGCTTGCCGGCGCGCGCCAGTTCCAGGGTCACACCATAGTCATCGGGATAATTCTGGAAGCCGCCGCCGGCATCGATGGCGCTGGTCAGGCCCAGGCGGTTCAGCTCGCGGTAATACTGCAAGGTCGAGTTGAGCTGGTCGTCGCGGCTCAGCTTATTGGTTTTCGCCAGGGTCGAGTACAGGATCAGGGCATTTGGCTTGGCGATCAGCCTGCCGGTCGGCTTGCCGTCGGCGCCGAGTTCGACCTCGCCGTCCTTGTACTTCGTGTTGCCGTCGTAGCCGAGGGTGTCGATGCCCTTCTTGTTGAGGAAGCCCAGGCCGTAGAGGTAGAGGATGAAGACCGGCTTGTCCGGCACCGCGGCATTGATTTCCTCCAGCGTCGGCAGGCGCTTTTCCTCGAACTGGTATTCGTTCCAGCCGCCGACCACCTTCACCCATTCGCCGTCCGGCGTGCGCGCGGCCTGCTCCTTCAGCATCTCGAGGGCGCGCTTGAGCGAGGTGACGCCGTCCCAGCGCAGCTCCATATTGTAGTTCAGGCCCTCGCGGATCACGTGCAGGTGGGAGTCGTTCAGGCCCGGGATCACCGTGCGTCCGCCGGCGTCGATCAGCCGGGTGTTGGCGCCCTTCAGTTTCAGCACCGCGGCATTGCTGCCGGTTGCCAGCACCTTGCCGTCCTTGACGGCGACGGCCTGCACGAACTCGCCCTCGCGGGCCATGGTCGCGACCTTGCCGTTGGTGAGAATGAGGTCGGCCTGCTCGCGGGCTTGCGCCGGCATGGCGGCGAAGATGCCGGCGGCAAGCGCGGCGGCGAGGACAGTGCGGCGTTTCAGGGGCATTGGATTTGTCATGACTCGGATCTTTCGTGGGTTCGCGGCGGCGCTTGGCGCGCAGGCCTTATTTACGATAACAGTCGGGGGCGGCACCGTCCCCTGCCTTATTGCCGGGGCGGGGACGGCGTTGCCGCTCAGGCGGTGCGGCCCCGCGGCAGCGGCGTGTTTGCGTGCGCCGCCACACGGCGCTGTTTCTCGGCGCCGATCACGATCAGCATGCCGCCCAGGATCGCCAGGTTCTTCAGGAAGTGGTTCAGCTGGTTCTGGAACTCCGCGGCATCGGCATGCCAGAAGCCGTGGAAGACGAGGCTGACCGGCACCAGGAACAGCGCCAGCGCGATCGCCGCAAACCGCGCATGGAAGCCGGTGATCAGCGCCAGTCCGCCGCCCACTTCGAGCAGGATGGTCAGCACCAGCAGCAGGCCGGCCGCCGGGATCCCGGCGCCGTTCATCCACGCCGCCACGCCGGCGAAACCCAGCACCTTGCCGATGCCGGACACCAGGAAGAGGATGCCGGCGAGTGCGCGTCCGGCCGGATAGAGTTTGGTCGTTTCCATGATGCGTCCTTTCGATGAATGTGGAATGGAAGGCATTATGGAGAGCGCGGGGCAGGAAGAAAAACGAGTTATTTGCGGGTCTTGCATCGAATTTTTCGATGGGCGCCGATGGCGGGCCCGCCTTGCCAAAGGATGGGGTTCAGCGCCCATCCCCGCCGCTAAGATCGGCGCTTCTGCGAACAACCAGCGAACACCATGAAACAAACGATATTCCGCGGCGCCATCCTCGGCCTGCTGGCCTCCCCTGCCAGCGCCCATGCCGAAGCGGTCCAGCCCTATGGCCGCCTGAACCTGGCGATGGAGGACGTGCGCACCAGCGGCGGCGCGTCCACCGGCAGGCTGTCGAACTACCGCTCGGTGCTGGGCGTGCGCGGCGGCGAGGACCTGGGGGACGGCCTGCGCCTGGTGTTCCAGGTCGAAGGCACACTCTCGCCCGATACCGGCGCCGGCGCCATTGCCGCGCGCGACACCCGCGTCGGCCTGGCGGGCAACTGGGGCACGCTGTTCGGCGGTAACTGGACCACGCCCTACAACTCGGCCACCTCGGGCCTCGATCCCTTCTATCCCACCACGGCCGGCTACATGAGCATCATGGGCAACGGCTCGGCGGCCACCGCGAACAACGCCAGCGACACCAGCTCCTTCGATCGCCGCCAGCAGAACAGCGTGCATTACTGGAGCCCGGCCTGGCACGGTCTGAGCTTGCGCCTTGCCCACGGCCTGAACGAGGAAAGGCCGGCCAGCGGCGCGAAGCCATCACTGAGCTCGGGCGCCCTGGTCTACGAAAACGGTGGACTCTATGCTGCACTGGCGCACGAGCGCCACCATGCCTACCGCGGCCCCGGACTCGAGGACCGCGCCAGCAAGCTGGCCGCCGCCTACCGCTTCGGCACGCTGCGTCTGGCCGGCGCGGTCGAATGGCTGCGCTACGAGACCGCCGGCGGCACGCTCGAGCGCGTGTCGGGCTTCGTGTCGCTGACGAAGCAGTTCGGCCCGCACGGGCTGCAGCTGGCGATCGCGAAAGCCGGCAACGGCAAGGGCAGTACGACGGAAAAAGTGGGATTCATCCGCGCCGGCAGCGCGACCGGCGCCGTGCACGCGACCCTGGGCTACGACCTGGCGCTGTCCAGGCGCACCAGCCTGTTCGTCTTCCACACCCGGCTGCGCAACGATGCGCACGGCGTCTACGACTTCGCGATCAATGGGCTCGATGGCGGCGCCGGCGCCACCGCATCGGGGACGGCGCTGGGCGTGCGCCACGCCTTCTGAGGAGGGAAACGGGAGAGCCTAGCGGCTGCGGGTCTTGACGATCTGCAGCCGCTCCGCCTGGCGCACCAGGTCGGGCAGCGAACGCGCCGCCATCTTTTCCATGACCTTGCGCCTGTGGGTCTTGGCCATGATCTCGCTGACACCGAGCTCGCCGGCGATCTGCTTGTTCAGCAGTCCGCCGATCACCAGCTGCATGGTCTGGCGTTCGCGCGGGGTCAGGCTGGCGTGGCGCCGGCGCAGGCCGGCCAGTTCGCGGCGCTCGTCCAGCCGGCGGGCATCCGCGGCCAGGGCGTCGCGCACTGCCTGCAGGAGTTCGTCCGGCGCCACCGGCTTGGTGAGGAACTCGACGGCGCCCGCCTTCATGGCGCGCACCGACATCGGAATCGTGCCGAAACCGGTCATGAAGATCACGGGAATATCGGCGCCCAGGCGCGCCAGCTCGGCCGCCACTTCCAGGCCGTCCAGTTCGGGCATGTGCATGTCGCAGACAAGGCAGGACGGCGCCTCGGTCCTGACCTCGCCCACGAAGTCCGGCCCAGAGGCGAAGCCGCGCGCCTCGAAGCCTTCGGCGCGCAGCAGGTTCAGGACCGAGTCGCGGACGGTGTCGTCGTCGTCGACCACGTAGACCATCGGCGCCAGCTCGTCGCCGGCCGCGCCGATGGATGCGGGTGTTTCAGGAGACACGCTCATCCGCGGCCTGTGCCTTGGCGGCGACGGGTGGAACCCCGGTGATGCGGGCCACGCATTCGGTCCGCAGCCAGGCCGCGGTGACCGGCTCACCGGCCACCATCCGCTTGATGACCGGACCGGCCTGCTCGCCGACCAGCATGCCCAGCAGGCCCACCAGGGCGATGGCGGGCGGCGCCGGCGAACGTACCTGCAGCACGGCGTAGATCAGGCCGACGAGGATGCCGGCCGCCAGCGAGACGACATAGATCTTCATGGGTTCTCCGGTTGAGCGGCAGGCATGCACTGCTTAGCGCGCGGGCACGGGCGCCAGCACCTCGTGGCCGCCGGCGGTGCGCTGCGGCGCCTTGTGCACCATGGTGTAGGCGTAGTCGACGCCCATGCCGTAGGCGCCCGAGTGCTCGCGCACGATGGCCATCACCTCATTATACGTATCGCGGTGCGCCCAGTCACGCTGCCACTCCAGCAGCACCTGCTGCCAGGTGACCGGAACCACGCCGGCCTGGATCATGCGCTGCATGGCGAAGTCGTGGGCGTCCTTCGAGGTGCCGCCGGAAGCGTCGGCCACCATATAGATCTCGTAGTCGCCTTCCAGCATCGCGCACAGGGCGAAGGTGGTGTTGCAGACTTCGGTCCACAGGCCGGAGACGATCACCTTCCTGCGTCCGTTACGAGCGAGAGCATCGCGCACTTTCTGGTCGTCCCAGGAGTTCATCGAGCTGCGTTCCAGGATTTCCTTGCCCGGGAAGACGTCCAGCAGTTCCGGATAGGTCGGGCCGGAGAAGCTCAGGGTCTCGACCGTGGTGATGGTGGTCGGGATGTTGAAGACCTTGGCGGCCTTGGCCAGGCCGACCGTGTTGTTCTTCAGGGTCTGGCGGTCGATCGACTGCACGCCGAAGGCCATCTGCGGTTGCTGGTCGATGAAGATCAGCTGGCAGTTATCGGGGGTCAGTACTTCGAGTTTTGGATTGCGCATGTTGTGCTTTCAGGTTGAGATTATGCGGCGGGTTGCCGCAGGGATGCCGCCGCTTGCGACGGCTTTTCGGCCGCCAGCAGGGCGAGCAGGATCAGGACGGGCAGCGCCAGTGCGGCAAAGCCGAACCAGTGGAAGCCGAATGCCGCGGCGACGCAGCCGATGGCGAAGGCGGCCAGCGGCCACACGAATTTCACCAGCCGCTCCTTGACGCCGGGGTCGTCGGCGCCGCGCAGCAGGTCGACCAGGTCGATCACGACCTGGGTCACGTTCCCGGTCATCATCGAGGTGGGCGCCAGGTGGCCCAGCAGCAGCCGGCTGGTGGCGCTGTGGGCGCCCATGGCGGCGGCGCCGAGCAGGCCGGCGGCCATCGCCAGCGGACCGGCTTCGCCGCCGACCGGAGACGCCGCCAGGCCGAAGCCCATGAAGCCGAGCAGGAACAGCAGTTGCATTGCCAGCGCCGGCCGCAATGCCGCGGCGCCGTGCCGTTCGGCCGCCACCACCAGCAGGCGCGCCAGCGCCACCCCGGCGATGAAGGCCGGGAAGGCCAGGAACTTGAGGAGGACGGAACTGCGCGAGGGATCCGCCAGCGCGGCGCCGATCAGGATGAAGTTGCCGGTCACGTGGGCGGTGAACAGGCCGAACAGCGCCAGAAAGCCGAGGGTATCGACATACCCTGCAAAAAATCCCAGCGCCATACCCTGGCACTGGCTGCGGCTTCGATCGTTCATGCATGTCTCCCATCGGGCGCGGTGCTGGGGCGGACGCGTCCCAGGCCACCGCGAGTCCATGCATCCTAGGGCCGCCGCGTGCGCCCTGCCCCTCCCATTCGGCCAGTTCGGCCCTCACCCGATCTTTCAGCCGGTGCCGGCCGGGCTTGCCGCCCCTAGACTGGCTGCCTTTACCACGGCATTTACCACGACAAACTGAAAGGACGACCATGAACGACAAACCTTCCCTGGCACGCCGCTCCCTGCTGGCCGGCGCCGCCACCGCCGCTGCCGCCGGCGCCGCACTCTCCACCGCCGCCGCAGCCGCCGCGGCCCCGGGCAAGCCGGCATCGGCCGGCGCCCGTGCCGGCCACTTCCTGACCGTGGCCGACGGCACCGTGATCCACTACAAGGACTGGGGCAGCGGCCAGCCGGTCGTGTTCAGCCACGGCTGGCCGCTGCAGGGCGACGCCTGGGAAGACCAGATGTTCTTCCTCGCCTCCCACGGCTACCGCGTGATCGCCCACGACCGCCGCGGCCACGGCCTGTCCAGCCAGCCCTGGGGCGGCAACGACATGGACCACTATGCGGACGACCTGGCGGCCCTGCTGAACCACCTGGACCTGAAGAACGCGGTGCTGGTCGGCCACTCGACCGGCGGCGGCGAAGTGACCCGCTACCTTGCCCGCCACGGCAGCAAGCGCGTGGCGAAGGCGGTGCTGGTCGGCGCGGTGCCGCCGCAGATGGTGAAGTCCGCGAACAACCCGAACGGCCTGCCGATGGAGGTATTCGACGGCATCCGCAAGTCGGTGGTGGACGACCGCTCGCAGTTCTTCATGGACCTGACCCTGCCCTTCTACGGCTACAACCGTCCGGGCGCCAAGGTCTCGCAGGGCGTGCGCGACACCTTCTGGGCCCAGGGCATGCAGTGCGGCCTGAAGAATGCCTACGACTGCATCAAGCAGTTCTCGGAGACCGACTTCAGCGCCGACCTGAAGAAGATCGACGTGCCGACCCTGATCGTGCACGGCGACGACGACCAGATCGTGCCGATCGACGCCTCGGCGCGCGCGGCGGCGAAGCTGGTGAAGCAGTCGACCCTGCTGGTCTACGAGGGCGCGCCGCACGGCCTGCCGACCACCCACAAGCATCGCCTCAACGCCGACCTGCTCGCCTTCATCAAGGCCTGACCTATCCTTTGGTATAGCTGGACCGCAGGCCGCCCGCGCCCGAGAATTGGGCGGCCTGCGCCAGCGCGCAGCCACCCGCCTGCCACCTCCGGAGCACCCACATGGACAACTCAACGATCTTCCTGGTCATCGCGGATGACCATCCGCTCATCCTCGCAGGCATCGCCACCCTGATCGAGGCTGAACCGGAACTGGTCCTGCTCGGCCAGGCCACCGATGCCGACGGCGCGGTCGAGCAGTACGAACGCCTTCGGCCCGACGTGCTGCTGGTCGACCTCAACATGCCGGGCGGCGGCCTGGAGGCGATCGCGCGGGTGCGCGCCCGCCATCCGGACGCGAAGATCGTGATCCTCACCACCTACGAGGGCGACGAGGACGTGCACCGCGGCCTGGCCGCCGGCGCTTCCGGCTACCTGCTGAAGCAGTCGGGCTTCGAGGAGATCGTCGACTGCGTGCGCCAGGTGCTCAGGCAGGGTCGCTACCTGCCGCCGCGCCTGGCCGAGAAGCTGGCCGCGCGCATCCATACCAGCCCGCTGTCGCGGCGCGAGCTCGACATCCTGGCCCACCTCAGCGCCGGCAAGAGCAACAAGCTGATCGCGCGCGATGCCGGCATCGGCGTCGGCACCGTGAAGTACCACATCAACAACATCCTGACCAAGCTGAACGTCACCTCGCGCACCGAAGCGGCCAGCGTCGCCCAGCGGCGCGGCCTGCTGCACCCTTTTTAACCGTCACGGCCCGCAGGCCGTGCAACACGGAGCATTCATGCAACCAAGCGCCCCCCTCATCCTCTTCAACGGCTGCTTCCACACGGTCGACCGCCAGAATCCCCAGGCCAGCGCGGTCGCCATCCAGGACGGCAAATTCCTCGCCGTCGGCGACACCGACGAAGTGATGCGCCACCGTGCGCCGGACAGCCAGGTGATCGACCTGAACGGCCGCACCGTCATCCCGGGGCTGAACGACTCCCACCTGCACCTGATCCGCGGTGGCCTGAACTACAACCTGGAACTGCGCTGGGAAGGCGTGCCCTCCCTGGCCGACGCCCTGCGCATGCTGAAGGAACAGGCCGACCGCACCCCGAATCCGCAGTGGGTGCGCGTGGTGGGCGGCTGGAACGAATTCCAGTTCGCCGAAAAGCGCATGCCGACCATCGAGGAGATCAATGCCGCGGCGCCGGACACGCCGGTGTTCGTGCTGCACCTGTACGACCGCGCACTCCTGAACCGCGCCGCCCTGCGCGCGGTCGGCTACGAGCGCAACACGCCGAATCCGCCGGGCGGCGAGATCGTGCGCGACGCCCAGGGCAACCCGACCGGCATGCTGATCGCCCGCCCCAACGCCATGATCCTGTACGCGACCCTGTCCAAGGGCCCGACCCTGCCGCACGACCTGCAGGTGAACTCGACCCGCCAGTTCATGCGCGAACTGAACCGCCTGGGCGTGACCAGCGCCATCGATGCCGGCGGCGGCTTCCAGAACTACCCGGAAGACTATGCCGTCATCGACGAGCTGTCGAAGGAGAACCAGCTGACCATCCGCATCGCCTACAACCTGTTCACCCAGAACAAGGGCAAGGAACTGCAGGACTTCGAACAATGGACCGACATGGTCAAACCCGGCGACGGCAGCGACTTCTACCGCCACAACGGCGCCGGCGAAATGCTGGTGTTCTCGGCGGCCGACTTCGAGGACTTCCTGCAGCCGCGTCCCGACCTGCCGCCGGGCATGGAGGACGAACTGGAGAAGGTCGTGCGCCACCTGGTTGCCAGCCGCTGGCCGTTCCGCCTGCACGCCACCTACGACGAGTCGATCTCGCGCATGCTGGACGTGTTCGAGAAGGTCGACCGCGAGATCCCCTTCGACGGCCTGTCCTGGTTCTTCGACCATGCCGAGACCATCAGCCCGCGCAATATCGAACGGGTGAAGGCCCTCGGCGGCGGCATCGCGATCCAGCATCGCATGGCCTTCCAGGGCGAGTTCTTCGTCGAGCGCTACGGCGCGGAAGCCGCCAAGGCCACGCCGCCGGTGGCGCGCATGCTGGAGATGGGCGTGCCGGTCGGCGCCGGCACCGACGCCACCCGCGTGGCCAGCTACAACCCCTGGACCGCGCTGTACTGGCTGGTGTCCGGCCGCACCGTAGGCGGGCTGCGCCTGTACGACGCCGGCCAGCGCCTGCCGCGCGAGACCGCCCTCGAACTCTGGACCAATGGCAGCGCCTGGTTCTCCAGCGAACAGGGCAAGAAGGGCCGTATCCGCGAAGGCATGCTTGCCGACCTGGCGGTGCTGTCGGGCGACTTCTTCCGCGTGCCGGAAGACGAGATCAAGGGGCTGGAATCGGTGCTGACCATCGTCGGCGGCAAGGTCGTGTTCGGCCAGGCCGAGTTCACGCCGCTCGCGCCGCCCCCGATTCCGGTGCTGCCGGAGTGGTCGCCGGTGAACAAGGTGGCCGGCCACTGGCGCCGCGCGGCACCCCAGCCGGCGGCCGCGCTGGCCCACCAGTGCCAGGGTCCATGCGGCGTGCATGGCCACGGCCACGACCGGGCACGCCGCTCGAACGTGCCGGTGTCCGACTTCCAGGGCTTCTGGGGCACCTTCGGCTGCAGCTGCTTCGCGTTCTGACTACGACTATCGTATGAAGGACTAAGGGCCGACTGGCCGGATAATGAGGCAAACCGCAACAAGGAAAACCCCCATGAACCTGGCCCAGAAAACCGCCCCGCTCCCCCTCTCGTTCGCCGGCCTCTCCCGGCTACGGAAGACGGTCCCGGCGCTGCCGGAGTCCGGCACGTCCAGCTTCCCCGTTGCGGTGCCGGAACGCAGGCCGCGCGGGGGCAATATCGGCGAGATCGCCTGCTCCCGGGCCTGGGAGCGGATCCGCCGGCTCGCGCCGGCAAGCTGGCTCGACCTGCCGGCGGCGCAGCAACAAGGTGCCCAGGATCCCGCCTTCCTGCTGCAGGCGCTGACGGCGGCCGGCGCGCCCCATCCCTCGATCGCTTCCGAAGTCGAGCATGCGCTGCTGCGTGGCGCCGGCAGCGCCACCGCACTGTCGCTGGTGACGCTCGGCGCGCTCGCCCATGCCCGTTACGGCGGCGGCGAGGCGGCGCTGGAGCTGGTCCGCGCCGGCTTGCAGTGCGCCGCACGCAGGGACGATGGCCACGCCGGCCTGGCACATGCGGTGCACGCGGCGCTGCTGATGCCGGCAAACGAGGGTTTCGCACGCACCGCCGCCGTGCTCGCCGGGCTTTGCCACGGCAAGTCCCTGGCCCCGGCCGCCGGCAGCTATCTGTACGGCGCCGCCCTCGTCTCCGGCATGCCGGTGCCGGAGCTGGCCCACCACCTCGACATGGCCTGCCGCCAGGCGCTGGCCGGCCAGGCCGCCGATGCCGCCGTCCGGGAACTCGAATACCGCGCCAGCCTGCTGCGCGGACTGCTGTCGCACCAGGGCGGCGCCATCCTCGAGCGCCTCTGCACGGTGCGCGCGCCCAGCCAGGAAAACCGCTTCGGCCACTGGCTGACCCGGCTGCAGGCCGCATGGTATGCGGGCGAACATGCGCTGGCGCTGCGCGCGGTGGAGGAAGCCGGAACCCTGAGCGGCCCCTTGACCGCACCCGGCGACCTGCTGGTCTACCACGTATTCGCCGTGCTGGCCCTGTCCCGCTGCGGCGCCCCGTTCACGCTCGACGCCCTGCGCCGCCACAGCGACGCGCTGACGGCGCTCGACACGCGCTGCCGGGCCAGCCATGGTGCGATGGCGGCGCTGGCGGATGCCGCCATCGAGCGCCGCCGCGGCCAGCCGCTCGGCGCGCTGCGCGGCTTCGAACGGGCCGCGGCACTCGCCGCCGGCGCGAAACTGCACTGGCTCGCCGTCCTCGCCTACGAGCAGGCCGCCGAACTGGCCGAGGATTCTGGCCTGGGCTCTGCCGCCCATCAGTATCGCCAGCAGACGCTGCTGGCCTGCCGGCGCTGGGGCGCGCTCGGACGCCTCGAGGCCTTGCGGGCGAAGTGGAACGAAGCCCCGCAGGAAGCGGACGGCGCCTGCGATCTGGGCCAGTCGGTCGCGCATGAACTCAACCAGCCGCTGGCGGCCGTCGCCCTGCATGCGGCGGCCGCCGCCAAGTGGCTGCGCCGCGCCCAGCCGGACGTCGAGCGGGCCCTCGATTCCCTGGCACTGATCGGCGCCGCCGGACGGCAGGCCGGGAATATCGTGCGCGGCCTGCAGCGCCTGGCCGCCGGCATGGACATGGAAACCGACAGCGTGGTGCTCGACCGCGCCGTGCGCGAGACGGTGCCGCTGCTGCGCCGGCTGCTGCGCAAGCACGGCATCGAGCTCGATCTCGTGCTCGGCCTGGGCGAGCGCAACATCGAGGCCAACCGCGCCCAGCTGCAGCAGGTGCTCACCAACCTGGTCGTCAACGCCGCCGAGGCCCACGCCGCCGCGGGACTTGACGGGCCGCGCCGCATCCTCATCGAGACCGTCGCCTGTGGCGGCCATGCGGTCGAACTGGCGGTGAGCGACAACGGACCGGGCATCGCTCCCCCCCACCGCGAGCGGCTGTTCACCAGCATGTTCAGCACCAAGCGCGGAAGCAGCGGCAACGGCATGGGCCTGTCGATCAGCCTGTCGATCGCGCGCGCCCACGGCGGCCATATCTGGTACGAGCCCTGCACGCCGCATGGCGCCTGCTTCCGCCTTCGGCTTCCGGTGTAATATCCGAAGGCTATGCACACTCCAGTTACAACACCGATCCGCGTGATGGTGGCCGACGACCACCCGATGATGCGCGAGGGGATCGCCGCCGCTCTGCTGGCCGAGGGCGACATCGAGATCGTCAGCACCGCCGCCAACGGCGCCGAGGCGATCGCCGACTTTGCCCGCCACCGCCCCGACGTCTCCCTGGTCGACCTGCAGATGCCGGTAAAGGACGGGCTGGAAGCCATCATCGGCATCCGCGCCCTGCATCCGGACGCCCGCATCGTCGTGCTGACCACCTACAGCGGCGATGCGCGCGTGGTGGCGGCGCTGAAGGCCGGCGCCGCCGCCTACCTGCTGAAGGACGCGCCGGGCACCGCGCTGGCCCAGGCGGTCCGCAATGTCTACAAGGGCGCCAGCGTGATCGCGCCGCTGGCCCAGCGCGACGTCGACAGCCACCATCGGGCCGATGCGCTGTCGCCGCGCGAGCTCGACGTGCTGCGCCTGGCCGCCGACGGCAACACCAATCGCGTGATCGGCGAAGCCCTCGGCATCGGCGAGCCGACGGTGAAGACCCACATGAGCACCATCCTGGTCAAGCTGGGCGCCAGCGACCGCACCCATGCAGTAACCCTGGCCCTCAAGCGCGGCTACATCAGCCTGTGAGCGCGGGCCAGGGGGCGCGGGTGTATCCCTTCGTATAGCTAGGCCGGCGCGGACGCTCCGTCCACAATGCAGGGGGGCCGCACAGCAGCGGCATCATCCACCTCCTGAAAGGAAGCAGACATGAGCGCCAACCGCACCATCGATACCGTCACCGCGCGTGACGGCACCATCATCCACTTCACCGACTGGGGCCACGGCATCCCCGTGGTGTTCAGCCACGGCTGGCCGCTGTCCGGCGACGCCTGGGAAGACCAGATGATGTACCTGGCCGAACACGGCTACCGCGTGATCGCCCACGACCGCCGCGGCCACGGCCGCTCCAGCAAGGCCTGGCACGGCAACGACATGAACACCTATGCCGACGACCTGGCCACCCTGCTGGAAACCCTGGACATCACCGGCGCCACCCTGGTCGGCCACTCGACCGGCGGCGGCGAAGTCGCCCGCTACATCGGCCGCCACGGCACCGGCCGCGTCGCCAAAGCCGTGCTGGTCGGCGCCGTCACCCCGCAGATGATGGCCTCGCCGAACAATCCGGACGGCGTGCCGATGTCGGTCTTCGACGGCATCCGCGACGGCGTCAGGAACGACCGCGCCCAGTTCTTCCTCGACCTGACCATGCCCTTCTTCGGCTTCAACCGCCCGGGCGCCAAGGTCTCGGAAGGCATGCGCCAGTCCTTCCTGATCCAGGGCCTGCAGTGCAGCATCAAGAGCGCCCACGCCTGCATCAAGCAGTTCTCGGAAACCGACTTCACGGAAGACCTGAAGAAGATGACGGTGCCGACCCTGGTGATCCACGGCGACGACGACCAGATCGTGCCGCTGGCCACCACCGCGCGCCGCGCCGTCGAGCTGCTGCCGCAGGGCCGCCTGTCGGTGTATGAGGGTGCCGGCCACGGCCTGCCGTCCACCCACAAGGACCAGCTCAACGCCGAGCTGCTGGCCTTCCTGCGCGGCTGATCTCAGCCCTTGGCCGCCGCCTTCCGCTCGCGCAGATCGATATACGCGACGATCATGAAGGCGCCGGCCAGGCCGAGGTGTTCGAAGAAGCCGTTCTCCGACATCGTGCTGGCGGCACCGGCCAGTTCCCAGAAGCGGTTGGCCAGCAGGTTGGCCGCCAGGGTGAACAGGGCCAGGTAGACCGCGCCCAGCCAGCGTTGGAATCCGCAAAGAACCAGCAGCGCCCCGCCGAGCTCACCGAGGATGGTGAGCACGGCGAGCGGCCCCGCCGGCGAGAGCCCGAAATGATGCATCTCGGCGACGGCCGCCGGAAAATCCAGCGCTTTCTCGATCCCGCCCTGCAGGTAGGCGGAACATAACAACAGCAGAAAACACCAGTACGCGATGGCGGGACGACGGTCGGCGCGGCTGGTGGAAATGGCGGGGGCGGAATTGGAGTACATGGCGAATCCTGACGTGTCGAATGGAAGAAGTTAGGGCGAAGCGCCCAGCTTCGATGATAGAAGCCCGCATGCGCTTGCACCCCTGTCCTTGGACAGGCCGAAGCCCTCAGGCGTCTGCCGCCCCCACGTGCACCGCCCTCCCGGCGCGCCAGCCGTTGAAGCCGGCGACCGCGCCCAGTACCACGAACAGCAGGGCGCACCAGCCGAAGCCGCCGGTCTGGCCGCGGATCAGGCCCACCACCAGCGGCCCGCTCGCCGCCAGCAGATAGCCGACGCACTGCGCCATGCTGGACAGCTGCGCGGCCACCTGCGAATCGCCCGAACGCAGCACGATGACGGTCATGGCCGCGGCGATCAGGCCGCCCTGGCCGACGCCCTGCAACACCGCCCACAGCCAGACCGTGGACAGCGGCGCAAACAACAGGCCGATCAGCGCGACCACCGCAATCGCGCACAACGCAACATTGATCAGGCGCTGGTCCTTGCCGCGCACGGCGATGTGCGGCACCGCCAGGCAGGACATGGCCTGGACCATGACCGACATCGAGACCACGCTGCCGGCGAGGACGGGATCGAGGCCGCGCTCGCGCAGGATCGGCACCAGCCAGCCGAACACGCTGTAGGCCAGCGCGGACTGGAAGCCCATGAACAGGGTGACGTTCCATGCGAGACGGTCGCGCCACAGTCCCTTGATGTGGGCGCCGCCGCCCGCCGGGCGCTGCGACCCGTGCCCGAGCTGCGGCAGCCAGATGAGGGCGACGACGGCCGCCGGCAGCGCCCAGGCGGCCAGCGCACCGCGGATGGAGCCGCCCAGCAGCCGTTCGATGGGCAGGGTCAGGCCGGCGGCGCTGGCCGCCCCGCCGCACAGCGCCATCGTGTACAACCCGGTCATCAGCGCGCTCCGGCGTGGGAAGTCGCGCTTCACCAGCCCGGGCAGCAGCACGTTGGCGACGGCGATGCTGGCGCCGGCCAGGGCGGTGCCGAGGAACAGCGCCGGCAGCGGCGCCAGTCCGCGCAGCGCGGTGCCGAGGGCCAGCAGCAGGAGCACGCCCAGCATGGTCCTTTCGGCGCCGATGCGGCGCGCCAGCCGCGGCGCCAGCGGCGAGAACAGCCCGAGGCAGACCACCGGGAGCGTGGTCAGCACGCCCGCGCCGAAGGCCGACAGATGCAGCTCGCTCTTCAGTTCCGGCAGCAGGGCCGAGGCGCTGGAGAACAGCGGGCGCAGGTTGAAGGCGATCAGCACCAGGCTCGCGCCCAGGAACACGCGGGCCACGCGGCTGCGGTCCATGCCGCTCAATGCGCGGCGCCCGCGGAACTGCGCGCCGCGGCCGATCCGGAAGATTCGGCCGAGTCAGCCGATTCCGGCCGCTGCGGCTCGCCCCAGTGCTTGACCAGCAGCGCCAGCGTGGCCAGCACGCCGGCCACCGCGATCGTCGCGAAGATGCCTTCGAAGCCCACCTGGCGGCGCGACAACTCGGCCACCAGGAAGGAGCCGGCGACGCCGCCGAAGCGGCCCACGCCCATCATCCAGGCGACGCCGGTGGCCCGGCCTTGCGTTGGATAGAAGGCCGCGGCCAGCGCCGGCAGCGAGGATTGCGCCGTATTCATCAGGGTGCCGGCAATGAAGACCACCGCCATCAGCAGGCCGGTGCTGCCGGCCGACAGGCCGATCGCGTAGATGCTCACCGCGCTCAGGCTGAAGCACAGCGCGATCACGCGGTTGGCGCTGAAGCGGTCCATCAGCCAGCCGAGGAAGATGGCGCCGACGCCGCCGAGCGGGAACAGCGAGGCCGCCAGCGTGGCCGTGCGCGCATCCAGGCCGGCCTCCTTGAACAGGATCGGCATCCAGTTGATGAGGGAATAGAAGATCACCAGGCCCATGAAGTAGGCCAGCCAGATCATCACGGTGCCGACGATGAAGGGACGCGACAGGATGACGCGCAGGCCGCTGCCGGCGACGGACGTCCCAGCCTTCTCGGTCATGGTGAAGGCGGCTGCCTGCTTGGCGGCCGGCGAGACGCGCAGCAGCGCGGCGCGGATGCGCGCGGCGGGATACCGTTTGGCGACCATGTAGCGCACCGATTCCGGCAGCCGCATCAGCATGACGGCCGCCAGCACGACCGGCACCGCGCCGCCCAGCAGCAGCACGCTGCGCCAGCCCCACTGCGGGATCATCCAGGCGGCCAGGAAGCCGCCCAGCGCCGCCCCCAGCGGGAAGCCGCAGAACATCGCATTGGTCAGGGTCGCGCGGCGCTGGTCGGGGCAGTACTCGCTCATGAGGGTGACGGCGTTCGGCATCGCGGCGCCCAGCCCAAGGCCGGTCACGAAACGCAGGATGGTCAGTTGGGTCAGGTCCGCCGAAAAGGCCGACCAGGTGCAGGCGGCGCCGAACAGGGCCACCGCCGCCACCACCACGGTCTTGCGGCCGAAGCGGTCGGCGCAGGGTCCGGCGGTCAGGCCGCCGGCGGCCAGCCCGAACAGGGCCGCGCTGAGCACCGGCGCCAGCGCCGCCTTGCTGAGGCCCCATTCCTTGAGCAGGGATGGGGCGATGAAGCCGATCGCGGCGGTGTCGAAGCCGTCCAGCAGCACGATCAGGAAGCAGATCGCGAAGATGGTCCACTGGAAGCTCGAGAAGCGGTGGCGGTTGAGGAAGTCCTGGACGTCGACCGCTTGGACGTCTTTCTGCATGTGTGTCTCCTTCGTGCGGTCCCGCCGGTGGCCGGCCGCGTTTTATGTCGTATGTCCGATGGCTCTACTTTATAACAGTTCAGAAGGCGCCGACGTAGTTCTCGGCCAGCGCGGTGCTGAGGGCGCGCGAGGCCACCACGTTCTCGAGCTCCGCCAGCTGCACTTCGCGGTCGAAGGGCGAGGCGTCCTCGAAGGTGTGCAGCAGGCGCGTCATCCACCACGAGAAGAATTCGGCGCGCCAGATCCGCTTGAGCGCCTCGCTCGAATAGCGTTCCAGGCCCTCCTCGCTGCCCCCGCGGTAGAAGCTGTCGAGGGCGCGCGACAGCAGCCTGACGTCGGAGATCGCCAGGTTCATGCCCTTGGCGCCGGTCGGCGGCACGATGTGGGCGGCGTCGCCGGCCAGGAACAGGCGGCCCGAGCGCATCGGTGCGCACACGAAGCTGCGCATGCCGATGATCCCCTTCTGGAAGATCCTGCCCTCCTTGAGCTTCCAGCCGTCGTCGCTCTCCAGGCGCGCATGCAGTTCGGCCCAGATGCGGTCGTCCGACCAGTTGTCGACGTGGTCGCGCGGATCGCACTGGAAGTACAGGCGCTGCACGGTCGGCGAGCGGGTGCTGACCAGGGCGAAGCCGCGTTCGTGGCGGGCGTAGATCAGTTCTTCCGACGAGGGCGCCGACTCGACCAGGATGCCGAACCAGCCGAAGGGATAGGTGCGCTGGAAATCCTGGCGGACCGTCGCCGGGATCATCGGGCGCGACACGCCATGGAAGCCGTCGCAGCCGATCACGAAGTCGGCCTCGATGCGGCGCGCCTCGCCGCCGTGCATGTAGCTCACGGTCGGCCGCTCGCCGTCGATGCCGGCGATCTCGACCTGGCTGGTCTCGAACAGCAGCTCGCCGCCGGCGGCCAGGCGCGCCGCGACCAGGTCGATGATGACCTCGTGCTGGGGATAGACGGTGATCGCCTTGCCGGTCAGCCCGTGCAGGTCGATGCGATGGCGGCGGCCGCCGAAGGCCAGCTCGATCCCATGGTGCAGCGCGCCTTCGCGGCGCATGCGCTCGCCGACGCCGGCTTCAGTCAGGATGTCCATGCTGCCCTGTTCGAGCACGCCGGCACGGATGGTGGCTTCGATCTCGGCGCGGCTGCGCGATTCGAGCACGACCGACTCGATGCCGTTCAGGTGCAGCAGGTGGGAAAGCAGAAGGCCGGCGGGGCCGGCGCCGATGATGGCAACCTGGGTACGCATGGTGATGTCTCCGTTTATGTGTTCTGGTTGACATCATCGTAGTGCGGCGGCGGGCCGATATGAATGGATGAAAATGGAAAAAACTTGTACTATTTTTTCATTCGGCTCCGTCCGCCCCGATCTTCGCCATGCCTCCTGCCCTCAAGCCGCCGTCCGCCTCCATCCCCCAGTTCGCCCTCTACGGCGAGCTGACAAGGGGCCTCGATGCCGAAGGCGTGCACGTCGAACTGATCGAGACGCGCAGCCGCGGCTACGACTGGCATATCGGCATCCATACCCACGCAGGCCTGTTCCAGGTACTTTTTTTATTCGGCGGACGCGTAAGGGCCACCCTCGGCGACGAGGTCTGCGAACTCGACGGCCCGGTCGCCCTCACCATCCATCCCTCGCTGGCCCATGGTTTCGAATTTTCCGAAGAGACCTATGGCTACGTCCTGACGATCGACCAGAACATGCTGTTCGCCGCCGCCGGCCAGGACGGCAACCTGTTCACCTCATTGTTCGTGGAACCGCTCGCCATCGGGCTCGGACCGGTGCCGGAAGCGCGCGAACGCATCGAGGCGCTGCTGCGGAACCTGATCGCGGAAGCGGCCTGGCCGCGCCAGGGCCACACCCTGATGCTGGACTGGCTGTCGCGCTGCGTGCTGCTGATGCTGGCGCGGGTGCAGGCCGAGCGGCGCATCGCCGAAAGCTCGGGCCGCAAGGACTTCGAGCTGTTCAGCCGCTTCCGCACCGAGATCGAGCGCCGCTACAAGGAACAATGGCGGGTGCCGCAGTACGCCGATGCGCTGCGCGTGGCGCCGGTGCGCCTGAACCGCCTGTGCCTGAAAATCGCCGGCAAGACGGCTTTCGAGATGACCCAGGAGCGCCTGATGCTGGAGGCCTGCCGCAAGCTGACCTATGTGCCGGCCAGCGTGGCCGGCATCGCCTATGAACTGGGGTTCCAGGACCCGGCTTACTTCAGCCGGCTGTTCAAGAAGCTGGTGGGGGTGACGCCGAAGGAGTATCGGCAGCGGACGCAGGCGGACGAATAACCGTCATTCCCGCGCGAATGAACCGTCGTCCCCGCCTTCGCGGGAACGACGGGTGATGAGGCGGGAACGACGCTGGGATCGCGCGGGCAGGCCTACAACATCGCCCCCAACTCCACCTGCGTCTTGATCATCGCCGGCAAACACCGCTCCACCATCTGCT
>Ga0308169_10002120_pt1 | contig 21298 bp, 20 predicted proteins | sample PhyBR1_2_FD_202139 | JGI IMG/M metagenome (GOLD analysis project Ga0308169, IMG submission 202139) | Phyllosphere microbial communities from UC Gill Tract Community Farm, Albany, California, United States - DLSLSB.R1 | ecosystem: Host-associated > Plants > Phyllosphere > Unclassified | place...
GTCCGGTGGAAGGCACCATCGTGAACCACCCCAAGGCGAAGCCCGGTGAGCCGACAGACGGCACTGACGTTCCGCCGTCGACCCGCGCCTGACCTCCCGTGGCACTGTCGCGGGCCCGTAAAGCCAACCCCGAAGGGCGCATGTCCCTTTGGGAGCACCTCAAGGAGCTGAAGAACCGGCTGATCAAGTCGGCCATCGGCGTCGTCATCGGCGGCATTGGGGGCTGGATACTTTACGATCCGCTGCTGAAGGCATTGGCCGAACCGGTAAACCGGATTTCCAATGAGACCGGTGGCCTTGCCGCCATCAACTTTGGGACCATCGCGTCGCCTTTTGACTTCAAGCTGCAGATGTCACTCCTCATCGGGGCCGTCATCTCGAGCCCCATCTGGATCTACCAGCTCTGGGCATTCATCACCCCCGGGCTGACGTCCAAGGAACGGCGGTACACGCTTGGCTACATGGCCGCCGCCATCCCGCTGTTCCTTGCCGGAATCTGGGTGGGCTGGCTTGTGGTTCCCCAAGTGGTGCACGCCCTGACCCAGTTCACCCCCGCAGGTTCCTCCAGCGTTATCGACGCCAGGACCTACATCGAATTCGTGACCCGCATGGTGCTGATGCTGGGCCTGGCCTTCCTGGTCCCCGTGGTGCTCGTGGGGGTCAACATGGCCGGCCTCGTTTCGGGCCGTACCATCCTCAAGGCCTGGCGCATCACGGTGTTCCTGGTGTTCGTCCTGGCGGCGATCGCCGCGCCGGGTGCGGATGCAATTTCGATGTTCATGCTCGCCGGTCCGCTGCTGGCGCTCTTCTTCGCAGCCATCGGCCTCTGCATCCTGAATGACAAGCGCCGCGACCGCCGGCAGGCCCGGCAGGTGGAAGAGACCGAGGCCACCGCAGACATCGCCACCCCGAGCAGCGAACTCAAGAAGCTCTAGCCTGCCGTTAGGCTTGGGGTATGTCCTCCACCATCGGACCCTTCTCCACTGGCCCTGCCGATCCCGAAGAACTTTCGCCTGCTGAGCGCTACCGGGCCAGCGCCGAACGCCGGGCCGAAGCCGCCACACCCCTCGGAGCGTTCAGCCGGACCCTGGACTTCGAACTTGACGACTTCCAGCGGCAGGCCTGCCGTTCCCTGCAGGAGGGCAGGGGAGTCCTGGTGGCTGCTCCTACCGGGGCCGGCAAGACCATCGTGGGGGAGTTTGCCATCTACCTCGCCCTGCAGCGGGGCCTAAAAGCCTTCTACACCACGCCCATCAAGGCGCTCAGCAACCAAAAGTTCAGTGAACTCACCGAAAAGTACGGAGCCGAGAGTGTTGGCCTCCTGACCGGCGACACCAGCATCAACGGGGATGCCCAGGTGGTGGTCATGACCACCGAAGTCCTGCGGAACATGCTCTACGCGGATTCGGCCACCCTTGACGACCTTGGCTACGTGGTGATGGATGAGGTCCACTACCTCGCCGACCGGTTCCGGGGGGCAGTCTGGGAAGAAGTGATCATCCACCTTCCCAGCGAAGTCCAGGTTGCCTCGCTCAGTGCCACCGTCTCCAACGCCGAGGAATTCGGCGCCTGGCTGGACACCGTTCGCGGGCATACCGACATCATCGTTTCCGAACACCGTCCGGTACCCCTATGGCAGCACGTCATGGTGGGACGGCAAATCATGGACCTCTTCGCCGGGGAAACCACCTTCGACGAAATTGCGCCGCCCGTTGAGGAGGAGGACCAGCAACCGGCAAAGCCCGCAAGGACTGCCGACGACGCCAGGAAGCGCGGATTCGACGTCAACCCGGACCTGCTGACAGTAGCCCGCAGCGAAAGCCAGCAAAGCTTCCGCAGCCGCCCCGGGCCAGGGGGGCGCGGCCAGCGAGGCCGGCGGGGGAACGACCGCCCCGGCCATGGCAGCGAGCCCCGCGGAGTGCGTCCCGCCAGCCGGCCGCAGGTTATTGCGAGCCTGGACCGGATGGACCTCCTGCCCGCCATTACTTTCATCTTCTCCCGCGCCGGCTGCGAGGCGGCGGTGGCCCAGTGCGTCGGGTCAGGCCTGTGGCTCACCACGGAAAGAGAGCAGCGGATCATCGCCCAGCGTGTTGACGAGGCCGGGCAGGACATCCCGCCGGACGACCTCGACGTCCTTGGCTTCTGGACCTGGCGGGACGGACTGCTCCGCGGCTTTGCCGCCCACCACGCAGGCATGCTGCCCACCTTCAAGGAAGTGGTGGAAAAGCTCTTCGCCGACGGACTGGTGAAAGCTGTCTTCGCCACGGAAACGCTGGCCCTGGGCGTCAACATGCCCGCGCGTTCCGTGGTGCTGGAGAAGCTGGACAAGTTCAACGGTGAAGCCCACGTTGACATCACCGCGGGCGAGTACACGCAACTGACCGGGCGTGCAGGCCGGCGCGGGATCGACGTCGAGGGCCATGCCGTGGTCCTCTGGCAGCCGGGTACTGACCCGACGGCGGTGGCAGGCCTGGCGTCCCGGCGCACCTATCCGCTGAACTCGAGTTTCCGACCCACCTACAACATGAGCATCAACCTGCTGGCGCAGTTTGGCCGTTCCAGGGCCCGGGAGATCCTCGAATCCTCATTTGCCCAGTTCCAGGCGGACCGCTCCGTGGTGGGCCTGGCCCGGCAGGTGCGCAGCCGTGAGGAGTCACTCGCCGGTTACGCAAAGTCGATGACCTGCCACCTTGGCGACTTCACGGAATACGCACGGCTGCGCAGGGAACTTTCCGACGCCGAGAACGCCACCTCCCGCACCAAGTCCCGCGTCCGCAAATCACTCAGCGACGACTCGCTGGCGCGGCTCCTGCCCGGGGACGTGGTGCACGTTCCCGGCGGACGCGCGCCGGGGCCCGCCGTCGTCCTCAGCTCGGACCACAGCAGCCGCGAGCCCCGGCCGGCCGTCCTCACCCTGGACAACCAGCTGCGCCGGATCGGCACGGATGACCTGGAAGGGCCCATTGCGCCCGTGACCCGGATCCGCATTCCCAAGTCCTTCAACGCCAAGGTGCCCAAATCACGGCGGGACCTGGCGTCCTCCGTCCGTAATGCCCTGCGCGAGAACCGGCCGCCCGCTCCGGGCCAGAACCGCAACCACGATTTTGGCAAAGCCGCTGCCCTGCCCAACCAGGAGAAGCGGATCGCGGATCTGCGACGGGCCCTGCGCGCCCACCCCTGCCACGGCTGCAGTGAACGTGAAGACCACGCACGGTGGTCCGAGCGCTGGTGGAAGCTGCGGCGCGAAACCGACGGTTTGGTCCGCCAGATCCAAGGCCGCACTAACACCATTGCCAAGACGTTCGACCGCGTCTGCGACGTGCTGTCGGCCTACGGCTACCTCGAGGATGCGGGGGACGGCCGGCTGAACATCAGCCCGGACGGCCAGCGGTTGCGCAGAATCTACGGCGAAAAGGACCTGCTCATCTCCCAGTCCCTGCGCCTGGGCGCGTTCGATGACCTGGATGCGGCGGAAGTTGCCGCCCTGGCCAGCGTGCTGGTGTACCAGGCCAAGCGCGAAGACCGCGGACTGCGGCCGCGGATGCCCAGTGTCTCCCTGGAGACCTCGGTGGACATCGTGGTCAGGGAGTGGTCGGCCCTCGAGGACGTGGAAGAGGAGAACAAACTCCCGCTGACCGGCGAACCTGAACTGGGCCTGGTCTGGCCCCTCTACAAGTGGGCCCGCGGCCGGCACCTGCAGGATGTCCTGAGCGGCACCGACCTTGCCGCGGGCGACTTTGTCCGCTGGGTCAAGCAGGTAGTGGACCTCCTGGACCAGCTCGCCAAAATCCCCGGCCTCGATCCGCGCCTGGCACGGCTGTGCGCCGAAGCCATCAACCTGATCCGCCGCGGAGTCGTGGCATACTCTTCCGTTCTTTAACCCCCGCTGTTCCGGCCATCGCCGGCCTGCCCGTACCCCAGGAGTCCTGCCTGCCATGCCCCGCCCCGACGCAACTTCCCGCCCCGCCCCGGTGCTGTACCGGAACGGGTCCGTCTACACCGCAGCCGACCCGTTCGCAACGGCCATGCTGGTGGACGGCGATACCGTGGCTTGGGTCGGTTCGGAGCAGGCAGCAACATCCATCGCTGACAGCTCCATGGAGATCATCGACCTCCGGGGCGCCCTGGTTGCCCCGGGATTCGTCGACTCCCACATGCACCTGACCGAAACCGGCATCGCTCTGGAATCCCTGCAGTTGGGGTCCGTGGCATCGGCCCGCGCCCTGCTGGACGCCGTTGCGGGGACCGGCGGGGAAGGGCCTGTCCTCGGCCACGGCTGGGACGAGACCACGTGGGCGGATCCCACCCTGCCCAGCGCCGGGGAACTCGAGCGCGCGGCCGGGGGAAGGCCGGTGTACCTTTCCCGGGTGGACGTGCACTCGGCGCTGGTTTCGACGTCGTTGGCCGAGTCCGCGGACCTTCGCGGCAAGGACGGGTACGACGGCGGCGCCCGGGTCACGCGGTCAGCCCACGAAGCAGCCCGGCAGGCAACGCGGCAGATGCCGCAGGAGTCGCTGAAGCGGCACCAGGCACGTGCCCTGGCGGAGGCCGCGGCCAACGGATACGTTGCCCTGGCCGAGATGGGCGCACCGCACATAGGTGGGGCGGCGGATCTTGCGCTGGCCGCAGGCTGGAACCGTGGGGACGAAGGCTCCGGGCAGTTTCCGGAGGTGCTGCCGTACTGGGGCGAATTGGTGTCGTCTGAAGAGCAGGCCCGCGCCCTCATTGCACAGTTCCCGTCCGGCCTTCGTGGCCTGGCCGGTGACCTGAACATTGACGGGTCGCTGGGTTCGCGCACCGCCGCCCTGCGCGCGGGCTACAGCGATGCAGCGCAGGAGCGCGGCACCCTGTACCTCACTGCCGAGCAGGCGGCAGCCCACCTTGCCGCGTGTTCCCTCGCCGGCATCCAAGGCGGTTTCCACATCATTGGCGACGCCGGGCTGGACGCGGCGCTGGAGGCCCTGGACCTGGCGGCAGGAGAGGTGGGGGAGCAACGGGTGCGGGCTGCCGGCCACCGCTTCGAGCACGTGGAGATGGTTGATGCGGCGGCTGTCGCCAAGCTGGCCCACTACTCGGTGACGGTCAGCGCCCAGCCGTCCTTCGATGCGGCCTGGGGCGGAGCGGGCGGGCTTTACGAGCGGAGACTGGGGGAGCGGAGCCGTTCCATGAACCCCTTCGCAGCCTTCTACTCGGCAGGAGTTCCTGTCTGCTTCGGCAGCGACAGCCCGGTCACCCCGCTCCGGCCGTGGTCCAGCGTGCGCGCATGCGTGGAACATCACAATCCGGAAGAACGCATTTCTGCACGCGCAGCCTTCCTGGGGCATACCCGCGCGGGCTGGAGGGCGGCACGGCATCCAAACCCCATGGCCGGCCAACTGGTACCGGGCGCGCCTGCGAGTTTCGCCGTCTGGGAGGTGGAGGAACTGATGGTCCAGGTGGCCGACGGCCGCGTGCAGTCGTGGAGCACAGACCCGCGCGCCAGGACGCCCCTGCTGCCGGCACTGGACACAGGCTCGGATCCGGTGTGCCTGCAAACCGTCAAAAACGGCGCCGAACTGTTCGCCAGCCCGGCCCTGCGTTCCTGAGCCGGGAACCGTCCACCCTATAATGGGGAGTTGCGCCCGGAGACGGCACGTCCGGCACCAGGTGCACCGACCACTTCCACCAGGAAAGGCCCTTTGTGCGCGTCCTTACGATCATTCCCACCTACAACGAACTGGAATCGCTGCCCAAGACGCTCCAGCGCCTTAGGAAGGCCGTTCCGGCGTCGGACGTGCTGGTGGTCGATGACAACAGCCCTGACGGCACCGGCCAACTTGCCGACGGCATCGCCGCCGAGGATTCCCAGGTCCATGTCCTGCACCGCAAGGGCAAAGAAGGCCTGGGCGCCGCGTACATCGCCGGGTTCAAGTGGGGGCTGGAGGCCGGCTACGACGTCCTGGTCGAAATGGACGCAGACGGTTCCCACCAGCCCGAACAGCTTTCCCAGCTGCTGGAGGCCGTAGACCAGGGCGCGGACCTGGCTATGGGCTCGCGCTGGGTTCCCGGCGGCAGCGTGGTCAACTGGCCGCTGTACCGCCAGGCCATTTCGCGGGTGGGCAGCACGTACGCACGCCTGATGCTCGGGTTGCCCATCAAAGACGTCACCGGCGGTTACCGGGCGTTCCGCCGCACCACGCTGGAGAAGCTCAACCTGGACCAGGTGGACTCGGTGGGATACGGCTTCCAGGTGGACCTTGCCTGGCGGGTGGCAAAGCTGGGCCTCCGCATCGAGGAACGCCCCATCACCTTTGTTGAGCGCGAGCTGGGCGCGTCGAAAATGAGCGGCAACATCGTGGTTGAAGCGATGATCAACGTCACGAAGTGGGGCCTGGCTGCCCGCTGGAACACGCTCACGGGCAAACTGAAGAACAAGCGTTAATCCTCCGATAAGCCGTCACGCGCGGTGTTTGGAGGAAAAACAAAAGGGGGCGGCCCCGCACCATTGGTGCGGGGCCGCCCCCTTTCTTGCGGCTGCCCTTAGGCCGAGCGGCGCTCTCCGCGGCGTTCACGCAGGATGGTCAGGCGGTCCTCGAGGATCTGTTCGAGCTCAGGCAGGGAGCGGCGTTCCAGCAGCATGTCCCAGTGGGTACGCACTGCCTTGTCGTTGCTGGTGTCCGGCTTCTCGCCGTCAACCAGGAGCGCTTCCTTGCCGGTCTTGGAAACCCATACCGGAGGAATTTCCGCCTCGGAGGAGAACGTGACGAAGACCTGCTCGCCATCCGCGCAACGGTATTCAACCCGCTGGCGCGGAGCCGGCTCAACTCCGGACTCGGTCTCCATGCTCTGCGCGCCAAGGCGCATGCCCCGCAGGCTGCGATCGCTCATGATTTCTCCCTCTGGTCGGTTCGCGGATTGAAACTCCGCGCCAGCCGGTGGCACCGTGGTACCGCCGGACTACTGTGTGCACTGTGCTGCATCATAGGATTCAACGCATTGCGAAGCTTGGTTGTTCCAGCTGGTATTCTCCTGCCGGACAAATACCCAATTATACCGGCATTATCGCGCCTGCAGCAAAACAGGAAGGGTTCCGCGGCTTTTCGCGGGCCCTCCCTGTTTCCCGGTTGCTTACGGCTGGGTGCGCTCGGCCGGGGCTTCTGCGAAGAGTCCGCCCGTAGTGGACTCCGCATTGGTGGACTCCGCCGCGGTGGACTCCGCTTTGGTGCCCCCAAGGGCGCTGCCGATGCCCTTCAGGGCTTCCCCGACTTCGCTTGGAATGATCCACAACTTGTTGGCCGAGCCCTCAGCCAGCTTGGGCAGGGTCTGAAGGTACTGGTACGCCAGGAGCTTCTGGTCCGGGTTGCCCTTGTGGATGGCGTCGAAAACCTTCTGGATAGCCTGCGATTCGCCGTCCGCCCGGAGGATGGCGGCCTTGGCCTCGCCTTCCGCCTTGAGGATCGCGGCCTGCCGCTGGCCCTCTGCCGTCAGGATGGCGGACTGCTTAGTTCCCTCGGCCGTGAGGATGGCTGCGCGGCGGTCACGTTCGGCACGCATCTGCTTCTCCATGGAATCCTGGATGGAGTGCGGCGGGTCGATGGCCTTGAGCTCCACCCGCGAGACGCGGATACCCCAACGGCCGGTTGCCTCGTCCAGGACGCCGCGCAGCTGTCCGTTGATCTGGTCGCGGGACGTGAGCGCTTCCTCCAGGTTCAGGCCGCCCACCACATTGCGCAACGTGGTGGTGGTGAGCTGCTCCACGGCCTGGATGTAGTTGGCGATCTCGTACGTAGCCGCCCGGGGGTCTGTCACCTGGAAGTACACCACCGTGTCGATGGAAACCACCAGGTTGTCCTCGGTAATGACGGGCTGCGGCGGGAAGGACACCACCTGTTCACGCAGGTCCAGGAGCGGCAGGAGCCGGTCCACGAACGGAATCAGGATCGTCAGGCCCGGGTTGAGCGTCCGCTGGTACTTGCCGAGCCGTTCAACGACGCCGGCGCGTGCCTGCGGGATGATCCGGACGGCCCGGACCAAAACTATGATGACAAAGACGATCAGGACCACCAGCACAATGGCCAATGCGGTTCCGCCTGCGTTATTCATACAACTCCTTGTTCCCCAATTGTCAGGTTGTATCCGGCCCGGCGGCCGCCGTGGGCGGTGCCGAGACCACTGCTGTTGCGCCGTCGATAGCCGCTACGACCACCTTCTGGCCCGCGGGAAGAACTCCCGCGGCGGAGCGGGCGCTCCAAATATCACCGCCGATTTTCACCAGGCCGCCGTCGGAGGTTACAGCCTCCATCACCACGGCCGGTTCGCCAATGAGCCTGTCCACGTTGGTCCGCTGGTCGGAAGGGCCCTTCTTCAGGTGCGAGAGCGCCACGGGACGGACGAAGGCCACCATGAGCAGGGATACGATGCAGAAGATGACCACCTGCAGCCACGGTTCGGCACCGGCGAAGTCGGCGACCAGTGCGGCGAGCGATCCACCGCCGAGCATGATGAAGAACAGGTCAAGGGTGATCATCTCGACCACCGCAAATGCCAGGAAGGCCGTGAGCCAGACGGCCCACCAGTTTTCCCCAAGCCATTCGAACATCCCTGTTTCCCCCTTCGTCACGGGGGAACCGCATTCGCGCACCCGCCAGTAACTGTCTTTTCATCCTAGTCCGCGGGCCTGCAGTGTGGGCTGGATCATGGTGGCTGCCGGGGGATAGTGGCCAAGTCGTTACGGGGCGTCCTGGGCGGCGGGGCGGAAGACGAAGAGCCTGAACTTCGCCTGTGCCCGCAGCGGCTCAGGGGCATCAGCAAGCCGGGCAGCGATACTGTCCCGGTCCAGGTGGTGGCCGGCCGGGCCCATGAACGCCAGGTCGGCGGCGTCGGCGCGGGCGAGTTCCAGGGAGATATCGACGTCAAGGGTGCGTTCTGCCTTGAAGTGCCCGGCCATCGCCTCGATCAGGCGTTCGTCCTTGCCCTGTTCGATTCCAAGCATTCCGGTCAGGGCAGCCAACTCCGCGAGGTGTCCGCTGCGGGGGGTCACCACTACCAACACACCGGTTGGGCGCAGGATCCGGGCGAACTCGGCCGGGTTCCGCGGGGCAAAAACCACCGTCACCGCATCAACAGAGGCGCTTGCCACCGGAAAGGGTTGCCAGATGTCCCACACCAGGTTCACGGCCTCTGGATTGAGCCGCGCGGCGCGGCGGAGGGCAAATTTGGAGATGTCCAGGCCGATGGCAGCGGCTGTCCTCCCGCTGGCAGCTGCAGCATCCAGGATCTCCCGGAGATAGTGTCCGGTCCCGGTACCGGAGTCCAGCACCGCTGCGTCCTGCCCGGACAGATAAGGTACGACGGCGTCGGCCACCGCATGGGACAACGGTCGGTAGTGGCCGTCCCCCAGAAACTGAAAGCGGGACGCCACCATCCCGGCCGTGTCCGGCTCGAAGGGGGAACCCTTGCCCACCAGGAGGTTGAAGTAGCCTTGGCGGGCGGCGTCGAAGCTATGGCCGTTTTTACATACCAGGCGGGGTTGCCGCGCGCCCGTTGCCTCCAGGTGCTGCAGCGGATGGGAGCAGACGGGACAGAGGAGGGGGACATCCGCGGAAGGCATGGCAACCAGTTTAGGCGCGGCGCGCGGTGCCGCCGTCCGCGTGCCTGCAGCAGCAGCTGAAGTCAGCCCAGGGAGATGCCGGCCGGGCCGGCGTCGAAGCCCAGGCCTTCCCTCGCCTTGTCGATGCCGGCTTCCGCCCAGTGCGCTGCGTATTCCGCGTTGCTGCTGAGGGACCGAAGCTGGGCCCGGTCCAGGTACAGGATGCCGTTAAGGTGGTCCGTCTCGTGCTGCACAATGCGCGCCTGCCATCCGGAAAACTCGCGCCGCTCCGCCGCGCCGTCGGGCGTCAGGTACTCCAGCACCACAGCATCCGGCCGCGCTACCACTGCCTGCAGTCCGTTGAGCGAGAGGCACCCCTCATAGAAGGACGCGATTCCTGTCCCCAAAGGCGTGTACCGGGGATTGAGGATGGCCAAAAACTCCAGCGGACTCCTATTCCTCAAGGCTGCAGCGTCCGGGGCGACGTCGAACTGGTCCTCCAGTACCGCGAGCTGTAAAGGGATGCCCAGCTGCGGGGCGGCAAGGCCCACCCCGGGCGCCTCATGCATGACCTGGCGCATGATCCCGATCAGGCGGTCCAGCTGGTCCGCGGTCAGCTGGCCGTCGAATTCCGCGGCACGCTGGCGCAGCGCCGGGTGGCCGGCCTGGACGATAGGGGGAAGGGATGTGGCGGACAGGATCCGTTCGACGGTTTCTCGGATTTCGTCGGCACCGGCGGTTGTCTGGGGAACAGTCTGGGTCATGGGGAAAGCCTACTGGCGGATTCCGCGCCAGCACCTTCGGCTAAGGTCTACTGCATGGCTGACGCTTCCCGCCCTCCCAAATCCCCACTGGAACACGTCCTGGAATTCATCCGGGTCCTTGAAGCAGGCGGCGGTGCAGCGCAGATCCGGCCCTTCCTGGCGGAATCATTCGTCCTGACGGAGGCCCCGCACCTGCTGGCCCCGGAAGGTTCCACCCGGACACTGGCCGGGCTCCTTGCCGGTGCCGACCAAAGCCGCGAGGTGGTGACGGACCAGCAGTTCGATATCCGGCGGACCACGTGTGAAGGCGGAAGGGTTGTGGTGGAGGCCGACTGGTCTGCCACCGTGCTCATGGATCTCCGGTATTGGGACCGCGGGGAGACCATCCGCGCCAGGACGTCCTCGGTGTTTGAGGTGAGCGATGGCGCCATCGTGAGCCAGGACAGCTACGACTGCTATTTCCGGTAGCCTGCAGCCTGCTTGCCCGGCCAGCCGGCTTAATGCATGGTGAAGCGCCTGGCAGCCCACCGGTTCACCGCCGGAATTGCGGCCGCCGCACCAATGGCGGCGGTGCGTATTCCCAGGAGCGGCGGCGGCAGGGGCGTGCCCAGCATCATGTTGATTTCCGCCTGCCGGCGGGCTTGGACTGCAGCCCGGTGCCGGCGCATTTCGAACTCCCTGAGCAGCCTGCCGGTCGGCCTCCCTGCCAAGGCCTCGCAGACAATTGGCAGCAGTTCCCTGGCGTCCAGCCAGCCGAGGTTCATGCCTTGGCCCCCGATGGGACTGATTTCGTGGGCTGCGTCTCCCAGCAGCACTGATCGTCCTGTAACGGTGCGGCGGGCCATGGTGGACCGCACGCCGAACGCGCTGAGCATGGAATTCGTCGCGGGATCGGGATGGATGCCGGTCCGGCGGCGCACCATTTCTGCCAGTTCCTGCGGCCCTGCCGCAGGGCCGGCAGGCTGTCCGAGGCGTACCACCCAGCGGCGCAGGCCGCCCGGCAACGGAAAGGACTCCACGATTCCGTCCGGCTCGAGGAACAGGACGGCTTTGTCTCCAAAGTGCGTGCCGTCGTCGAAATCGCCCATGAGGTAGTGGTCCGGATACGCCCTGTGCCGCACCGGCACGCCCAATGCCGCACGCAGCCGGGACCGCGCGCCGTCCGCCGCCACCAGCAACGACGCCCTGGCGCTGCGGTGCGTAGCGTCGGCGCTGGACTCGATGCCTATGGTGACGCTGCCGCCGTCGTCCCTGACCCGGGTGACGGTGGCACCCCTGATGAGGGCACATGGGTCCAGCTCCGCGACGCGGTCCTCCAGGAGCTGCTCCGTGCGGAACTGCGGAAGCGCCAGCACGAACGGGAAGTCCTCTGACACGGCGCCGAATTCCATGGTCCCCACGGTTTTCCCGCCGCTGACCGCCAGCCCGGCCCTGATGCGTACGCCCTCCCGCACCATGCTTGCGGCCACCCCAATGCCGGCAAGTGCCTCCAGCGCCGGAGGGTGGATGCCGATGGCCCGGGTGTGCCGGTTCCGGGCCTCCCGCTGCTCAAGAACCCTTACCGAAATCCCTTCCTGGAGGAGCGCTGCCGCCAGGTAGAGGCCCACGGGGCCGCCGCCGGCGACGAGTACCTGGGCGTCCATGTCAGGCCCGGCGATAGGTCAGGACCTGGTGGAAAGCTGATGAGCGCTCCACGGACCAACCCGGGGGAGCGGCGGCAGCCAGCTCACCCCGCCGGTAGCTACGGCGGATGGAGGTGAGGCCGTCTTCCCGGATGAAGGACTGGCGGAACGGGAGCGCGGCCACGCTGAAGAGAGCAAAAGCGGCGGGGCTCCGGATGAGGTCATTGTGCAGCACTTTTTCTGCCGCCAGGATTTCGGAGTCCGCCAGCAGCTGCCGGAGCTCGTCGGGGCCAAGGTGGTGCAGCACATGGTTGGAAATCACGACGTCGAACTTGGCACCCTCCCGGACCAGGTCAGCACTGTGCGCCTGCCGGAACTCGACACCGGGACTTGATTTCCGGTGCGTGGCGAAGGTGGCGGCGCGGGAATCGGGATCAATCCCGGTGACCTGCATCGGCTTTCCGTCCCGCACTGCCCATCGGGCCAGCATGACCGCTAGGTCGCCGCCGCCCGAGCCGATGTCCAGTACCGTCACCGGAGCATTGGCCGGCTTCGTGATGGTCCGGAGTTCCCGCACATACAGCTTCCGCCAGCCGGACAGGACCCTGTTGATGACCCCGAACTGCCGGTAGGTATTGTCCAGGAGCCGGGCATCACAGTCGGGGCGGTCCATTTGCTCGGTGTCCCCGGCGGCGCGCTCGCGCAACAAAAGGCCCATTGCCTTGGGATCCCGCTCAGGCAAGCGTGGCTGCCGCGGCCGGCCGCTCCTGGAACAGGCCCAGGCCATCTTCCTGGGCCGTCTTTTCCTGAGCCGTCTTTTCCTGGTCGGCGCCGTGCGTGACGGCGGCCGGCTGGCGGAGCTTGGTGAACAGCCCCGTCTCCACTGTCAGCCCGGGACCAAAGGCCATGGAACAAATACGTTCGCCCTTGCCTGCCTCTTCCTGCAGGGGTTGTTCCAGGATGTGCTTGAGGACGAACAGCACCGTGGCGCTGCTCATGTTGCCGTAGTTGCGCAGGATCTCCCGAGCCGGAACCAGCTGCGCGTCGCTGAGGCCAAGGCGTGACTGCACCTTGTCCAGGATGCTCCGCCCGCCGGGATGGATGGCCCAGTGGGGGATGGCGGTGTAGGGGAGTGCCGCCAGTTCCGGTTCCCTGGCGAGAAGGGGCTGCAGGGCGCCGACAATATGATCGTCGATGATGTGCGGCACGTAGTTTCCGAGAACCATTTCAAAGCCGTTGTCACCGATGTTCCACGCCATGGAGTCCTCACCGACCGGTGTGAGGACTGTTTCGAAGTGGTCCAGTTGCATCAGGGCGTATTCCGCGGCCTCGGGCCGGGCCGTCACGACGGCAGCCGCAGCACCATCGGCGAAGAGGGCGGATCCCATGATGGTGTCAGGATCGTTGGAGGTATGCACGTGAAGGGAGCACAGTTCGGCGCAGACAACGAGGACGACGGCGTTCGGGTCCGCCTCGCAGAACAACTTGGCGGCGCGGAGTGCAGGGAAGGCCGCGTAACAGCCCATGAAGCCCAGGTGATAGCGCTGGACCGCTGGATTGAGGCCGAGTTCACGGACGATTTTGTAGTCGGGGCCCGGGTTGAAGAACCCTGTGCAGGAAACAGTGACCAGATGAGTTATGTCAAGTAAATCGAGTTCCGGGGCAGCCTGCAGGGCAGCGCGGGAGGCCTCCACGAACAGCTTGGTGGCTTCACGGGCAAAGATGTCGTTGCGGACCTTGGTGCTGGGGTTCAGCAGCAGCCCGGATTCCTGGTCGTAGAACTGGGGGTTTTCGGAGCGGGACGTGTTGGTGAGTTCCTGGACGGCCGTGAACCTCGTCTCGATGGCTGCACCATCAAAGCAGGTGCTGACCAGGCGCGAACCCAGACGGGAAAGGCCTGGCTGTGCGGCAAACACGTCGCGGGCTTCGGACTGGATCAGCTTTGTCGTCGGAACTGCAGTTTCGAGGGAACGCACGTAGACCGTCATTGATTCATTCTTGACGCGTGCCTTGATAAAGACAATGGCTGGTCCGGCTTGACCAGCACTTTCACTGCGGCGCATTACCGGGCCCGCCAGGTTCGCAGCCGGCCCCGATCCCGCCTTCCAGCAAAGCGCCGATAATCTACATTATGTCAAGTAAAGGAGAATGGGCTCCTCTTGCATCCGCCTTCACCTGTCCCGCCTACCCCTGCCGGGGCACCTAGTGTCGTCGCTGCATGGAGGCACCGACTACGGCTCCAACGCCGAGTCCCAGCGCGAAGCCCCAGAACGGCGTCTGGAAGATTGCCAGCCCGAGGCTGATCCCCAACGCGGCGCCAACCAGGCTGCAAATCCACAAAGCTTTGTTCACGGTGTCTCCAGTACGGTCGGGGTCTCCAGTACGGGCGGGCGGACCTTGGTTCCTGAGACCTTACTGCATCCCTATCCCCCACCCAGGCGAAAACAGGGAGCCTGCCCCGGAAATTGGGTAGCTCCCACCCATGCGCGCGGCGGCCGGGCGCCCTAACCTTTTGGGCATGGCGGCAGGCCGGCCAGGCCCGCCGCGGGCACATGAATGAAGCGGTCTTTCCGGGCCGCTTTCGAGGTCAAGCAGACGGCGCGGTGCCCGGTCCTCCCTAGAGCCCCCAGGACGCCCCATGCGCGAACTCCACCCCCGGACCTGCCCGCACACCCCAGGCACCTGCCCTGCATGCCGTTCGCAGATGCGCGCTGAAGCCCTGCAGGATGCTCCCGGAAGGCCCATCGTCCTGCTGCACCCTGCTCCTGTGAGGGTCCGTTCGTTCGCGGCCGCGGCCGTTGCCTACACGGTGACGGACGTTCTCGTCGAATGGGACGGGGACACCGGCTACCACCTTCGGTGGGAGGCAAGCTGGCTCGTCCGCAAATGTGAGCTACAGGAATCTGCGGCCGAATAGATGCACGTCCCGTAAATCCCCTGGGAACCACGGGGACGACGGGCACTCCCCTGCCTTAGGTAGGTAACACCTAAAAGGTCATTCGGGTACCCCTTACGCGTGTTTGGCCCCTCACCCCAAACCTATTCTCGTTGCCAGGACGGCAGCCCCTAACGGTGTCGTCGCTGGTCCAGACGGGAGGGCCAGGCCTGCTAAACGGCCAGAACCCCCCAGTCCTTGCTGCAGCCCGAGGAACACGCGACCGGCCCCTTTCAATTCGGTGATGACGCTTGCAGGTTCCCATGAAGAGGCCCCAAAGATGAACCTCTCCCCCCATGCACCAACCGTCCAGCCACCCGTATTTTTCGATGTTACCGGCACCCGCTGGCCCCGGCTCCTGAATGCCCTGCTGGCCGTGGTGCTGTCCCTGCTGCTGGTTCTGGGAATCGTGCTGCCGGCAGCTACGGCGCCACTTCAGCAGGCCCCGCTGAACCAGGACCCGGATTATCCCCGTCAACTGCTTGCACAACAGGACGTGAGAGACATCCCCAAGGTCGGGTACGACCAGGGCAACGAGATCTTCCATCGCATCGTGCTCGTGGAAAGGCGGGATGGCATCGATTACCTGAAGGATCCCTTCAGCAACCAAATCTGGCGTGAGGCGACGGCGGAGGAAGCTGCGACCATTGGAGACAGGCCCTATGCACTGGAAGCCTACGGCCTCCCTCCGGACCGCACCCTCATGCTGACCTTCGACGATGGTCCGGACCCCCGTTTCACCCCGGAAATCCTGGACCTCCTGTCGCGCGAAGGCGTACCCGCAACTTTTTTCGCCGTCGGTAAGAATGTCGTCGAGAATCCGGACATTGTCCGCCGGATGATCCGGGAAGGCCACATGGTGGGCAACCACACCATGGACCATATCGACTTCTGGGCGCACGACGATGCCTACAACCGGCAGGAGATCATTGGGGAGGACCGGGTGCTGCGCGCCGTGGACAATTACGCCTCCAGGCTGTTCAGGATCCCCACCGGCAACCCCGAGAACAACACCCTCGCCCTGCTGCAGTCCCAGCAACTCGGCTACCTGCACGTCAACATGGACCTCGATACCCGGGACTGGGAATACCAGCCCGGCACCCCGATCCCTACTCCTGACCTGGACGGACTGGGCCACGTCATGCTGGTCCACGACGGCGGTGGCGACAGGACCGCGACAATCGAGATGTTGAAGGATTTCATTCCCAAGGCCAAAGCGCAGGGGTACCGGTTCACCACCTTGGAGCCCATGCTCCCGGCCGCCTTCAACCCCCAACAGAGTGTCACCCCCGGGGTCCAGGACAACCTGACGTTCGGGGCTCTTACTGCTTACCTGGTGACTCCAAACGTGGTGATGAACTGGTTGTTTTGGTTCGGGGTTGGTTCACTGACCATCCTGACCTTCCTTTTTGTGGTGCTGGCCCTCATCAACAACTCCAAGCAAAGAAAAAGGAAGTGGGTCCCGTCCGAGACGAGTGACTGGCCCTTTGTCAGCGTTGTCCTCCCGGTGTTCAACGAGGAACCGGTCGTCCTCAAGACCCTGGACGCCCTCAAAGCCAGCGACTATCCGCACTTCGAAGTAGTGGCGGTCGATGACGGATCCACGGACGGCACCCTTGAGGTCCTCAGCAGCTACGCAGAGACCTGGCCGCAGCTTCGCGTCTATACCCAGGCCAACTCGGGCAAACCCGCGGCAAGCAATAACGGGATAGCGCAGTCAAAGGGAGAAGTCATCGTGACTTTGGACGGCGACACGTTGTTCGAGCCGCGCACCATCAGGATGCTGGCCCGCCACTTCGTGGCACCGTCGGGAAGCAAGGAGATAGGCGCGGTGGCAGGGCACGTGAAGGTAGGTAACCGGCGCAACCTGGTCGCCTGCTGGCAGAGCCTGGAGTATCTGTCAGGTATCTGCGTCACCCGGATGGCGGAGGGACTGATGGGTGCCATCTCAATCGTCCCGGGCGCCTGCGCAGCGTGGCGCAGGGAAGCGCTGGTCAAAGCCGGCGGTTATTCAGATGCAACCCTCGCCGAAGACGCGGACTTAACGCTGTCCCTGCATAAGCTGGGCTACAGCATCGTCCAGGAGAACAACGCCGTGGCATGGACCGAGGCGCCCCTGACGTTTCGAGGGCTTTTCAAGCAGAGGTTGAGATGGACCTACGGCAACATCCAGACGCTCTACAAACACCGCTCCATGCTCTTCAACCCAAAGTTCGGTGCCCTGGGCATGTTAACCATGCCCTACGCCCTCATATCGGTGCTGGTCCCGCTCATCTTCATGCCGCTGGCCGTGTGGGTGGCCGTGCTAAGCCTTGCACGCGGCGAATGGCAAGCGATCGCCCTGTTTTCGATCTTCGTCATGGCAACGCACATGGTGATCTCCGTGGTGGCGGTCCTGATGGTGCATGAGAGTCCATTGCATCTGCTGATCGTGCCGATCTACCGGCTCATCTACGAACCCCTGCGGGCCTACGTCGTATTTGGCGCCGCCCTCCGGGCACTCCGTGGATCGGCCGTCGGATGGTATAAACCCCAGCGGACCAACAGCGCTGTGCTGCCATCCCCCACCGCCGAGCCCCGCCAACTCACCCCCACCGCGTGACATGGCAGCGCTGCGAAACACCCGCATCAACCGGCAGGGAGCGGCCCTTCTCGCGGCGGCCCTCGTGCTGACAGCCTGCGGCGCTCCCGCCGGCGGGCAGGTCCCTGGAAATGAAGCGAGTCTGAAGCAAACCGTAGGCCAGTTTGGAGGATACCTTGACGTGACCCTGCCCCCGGGCCCGGCACTGGAAAATGCGGCCGCTGGAAGGGCCACTACCGTGCTCGCCTTCATCACTGCCAGCCCCGCGCAACAGTGTGTCCCGTCGTGGGGCGGAACGCTCAGCCTCGATGACGCAGGCAGGACGCTGCAACTCGATGACAAGATCCGGCAATTCCGTGCCGCAGGCAATGACGTCGCGGTCTCGTTCGGTGGTCACCAGGGGCCGGAATTGGCTGCGGCCTGCCAGGACGCCACTGCCCTCGCGGAAGCCTATACAACTGTCATCAACCGCTATTCACTGGACGTAGTGGATCTGGACGTGGAGGGGCAGGCAGCCGACCCCCTCGCGGCCAAAGCGCGCGCAGAGGCGATGGCCCGGATCCAGGCCGCAAGGCCGAAAGGCAGCCCCCTTCGGGTCTGGTTGACGCTGCCTGCGGCAAGGGACGGCCTCGATAGCAGAGGGAAGGACAACGTGAAAGCGATGCTTTCCGCCGGCGTGGAACTGGCCGGTGTGAACATCATGACGATGAACTTCGGCCCCCTCCGGAACGGAGAGAGCATGCTCTCGGCCTCACAACTTGCGGCGGAGGCCGTCCACCAGGACCTCGAGCAGCTGTATTCCGGGGCCGGCAAACCCGCCGACGCCGCGAAGATCTGGCAGGAAATCGGGCTCACGCCGATGGTTGGAGACAACGATGTTGAGGACAACACCTTCACCCTTCAGGACGCATCGGGCCTGAACAGCTTCGCACGGGAGCGGGGAATAGGCCGCATGTCCCTCTGGTCCATCAACAGGGACATCGCCTGCAGCACGGGAGCCCAGGAAGAGCAGCGGCCGTCGAGTTCCTGCAGCGGCACCGACCAGGACGCCGGAGAGTTCACCCGGGTGCTCAGCAACGCCTTCACGGGCAGCGGTTGAGTACGGTGCCGCAAGCGATGAACAACTCTGCTGCTCCGGGCTCCGGAGCGAACGGGAAGCGACGGCCGGGCAGGCATTCCCTGGCTGCTGCCGTGTCCTGCTGCGTTGCCCTGGCTGCCAATGCGTGCACCGGCACACCCTCCCACGGCGATGACGAGTCCACCAGGACGGATGTCTTCGTTACGGCCTACACCTGGTTCGACAACACCCCGCCCGGGTCGACCGTCATCAGTCATCCTGTGCTGCACAAAGCAGCCGGCGGGAAGGGGACCTACGCTGATCCGGTGACCATCGCCGTCGGGCATTCCCGGAAGTCCGGTGATGACGTTCTGGACATTCCTGCGGGCACCCGAATCTACCTTCCGAACGTCCGCCGCTACTTCATCGTGGAGGATACCTGCGGAGACGGACCAAAACCGGAGGAAGGGCCGTGCCACACCGGAGCCCAAAAATACGACGCGACACTGTGGATGGACATATGGATTGGCGGCAAGGGTGAGGCGCAATCCTTCGTCCGGAGCTGCGCCCGGAAGGCTACCGGAGTGACCACGGCAATCTTCAACCCGAAAGACCATTACCCGGTGGCTGCAGGCCAGGGGGTGATCCATGACGGCAAATGCGATACCGGGTACGGAAACAAAGCCGGTGGCCAGTGACCTGCGGTCGGGGTCATGGCTCAACGCTCAGGACGGACGGCTAAGCTCGAATTCATGAGTTCCTTGAAGACGAAGCCGGCCAAGACAGTTCCCTCGCGGGTCGTGCTGGCGGCCGCAGCAGCCGACATCGTGCTGATCCTTGCTTTCGCAGCGATCGGCCGCGATGCCCACCACCGCGAGGAGCCCATCCTTGGGGTGCTTCTGACTGCCTGGCCCTTCCTGGCCGGCGCCGCGGTGGGATGGATCGCCGCGCGGGCGTGGCGCAGCCCCCTGTCCGTCCTCCGCGCGGGAGTTCCAGCCTGGCTGGGCAGCGTGGTTGCGGGAATGCTGCTCAGGGCGCTGACCGGCCAGACAGTTGTGCTGCCCTTCATCATTGTTGCCACCGTGGCCTTGGCCGTCTTCCTGCTGGGCTACCGGCTCCTGGTTGGCGGAGTTGCGCGGTTCCGCGGGAGGTAAGGCAGCGGACCGGCAGCCGGGGAAACAACCGCCCTTGTAATAGGCTGGCAGCAGACACAACACCTGCCGGGCCCTGCTGCGGCGAAACTGATTGAAGGGGTACAAAAGTGGTTACCGCATTTGTTCTGATCAAGACGGACGCCGCCCGGATTCCCGAGACCGCGGAGGAAATCTCGGCCATCGAGGGAATCAGCGAAGTCTACTCCGTCACCGGGGAATGGGACCTGATTGCGGTGGCGCGGGTTCACCGGCACGAGGACCTTGCCGATGTCATCGCCGACAAGCTCTCCAAAGTTCCCGCGGTGGTGCACACCACCACCCACATCGCATTCAGGGCCTACTCACAGCACGACCTGGACGCCGCCTTTTCCCTGGGCTTCGAGCAGTAAGCCAGCCGCACGGCTAGGCGCGGGACAAAGACACCCAGCGGTCCAAAACCGCGGCCGCAGCACCTGTATCAATGGATTGGGCCGCCCGGGCGAAAGCCTTCTGCATGCGCTCAAGGAAGGGCCCTTCAGCTCCAGGGTCGAAAGCGACCAGGCCGGCCGCGGCGTTAACCAAAACCGCGTCCCGGGCCGGCCCCTCCTTGCCGGCAAGCACATCCCTGACCACGCCCGCGTTGGCCGCTGCATCCCCGCCACGCAACTGGTCGACGGTAGCCAGGTTGATACCCAGGTCCTGCGGCGAGAAATGGAGTTCATTGACGGCGCCGTTCCGGATCTCCCACACAGTGGACGGGCCGGTGGTGGTGAGTTCGTCCAGGCCGTCATTGCCGCGGAACACCAGGCCCCTGCTCCCCCGACGCGCCAGGACACCCGCCACTAGTGGTGCCATCCGCGCGTTAGCGACACCGACAGCCGACGCCTGCACATTGGCAGGGTTGGTGAGCGGCCCCAGGAAATTGAAGGCCGTGGGGATGGCCAGTTCACGGCGGGGCACGGCCGTATGACGGAACGACGGATGGAACACCTGCGCGAAGCAGAATGTGATGCCTGCCTCTTCGGCGTTCCGGGCCACCTGCTCGATGGAGAGGTCCAGACGGACACCGAGGGCTTCGAGCACGTCCGCGGACCCGGACGACGACGATGCGGCGCGGTTGCCGTGCTTCACGACTTTGGCCCCGGCCCCGGCAGCGACAAGGGCTGCCATGGTGGAGATGTTGACGGTGTTAAGTTGGTCACCACCGGTCCCGACGATGTCCAGCTTTTCGCCGGAGATTGTCACCGGGTTGGCGTGGGCCAGCATCGCTTCAACAAGGCCGGAGAGCTCGTCCACGGTTTCACCCTTGGCGCTTAGGGCCACCAGGAATCCGGCGATCTGGGCCGGTGTAGCTTCGCCGGACATGATGGTGTCCATGGCCCACGAGGTGTTCTCCGCTGAAAGGTCGATGCCCTTGATCAGTGCAGAGATCAACCGGGGCCAGGTGTTGCCGGACGCTGTGGATGCCAGTGAAGTCACGTGCTGATGCTATCGACCGAGGGCAGGCACTGACCAATGTGAACGGTGCGGGGAACTTTTCCGGGCAATTTCGCGTCTTTGTAGAAAAAGTCCCCCGAAAAGGCGGTTTGCGTTGGGCAGCACGGACTTTTACAGACATAATGTCTATGTGACATCTGC
>Ga0308169_10002121_pt1 | contig 21289 bp, 11 predicted proteins | sample PhyBR1_2_FD_202139 | JGI IMG/M metagenome (GOLD analysis project Ga0308169, IMG submission 202139) | Phyllosphere microbial communities from UC Gill Tract Community Farm, Albany, California, United States - DLSLSB.R1 | ecosystem: Host-associated > Plants > Phyllosphere > Unclassified | place...
GCGTCTATCTCGCGACCGCGCCCAAATCGAACGCGGTGTACAAGGCGCAGAAGGCGGCGTGGAAATCGGCGCGCGAGACGGGGTCGCTGATGCCCCCCGCCGCGATCCGCAACGCCCCGACCAAGCTCATGCGCGATATCGGCTACGGCAAGGGCTATGCGTATGACCATGATGCCGAGGATGCGTTTTCGGGCTCGGATTACTGGCCCGACGAAATGAGTCCGCAGACCTTCTACGCGCCCACCGAACGCGGGTTCGAAAAGCGCCTGTCGGAACGGCTGGCCTATTGGGACGGCCTGCGCGCGACCAAACGTGCATGAGGGATAGGGACGCGGTCGCCGCCTATGCGCTCTCGTTGACCGATCGCGCGGCATGGGATCAGACCTTGGTCGCGCAGCGCAAAGGCTATGGCGATCGCCCCTGATCGGTTCAGCCACTTCGCCGCCATCGACTGGTCGGGTGCGGTCGGCGCGCGGCAACCCGGCATCGCCGTCGCGATCTGCACGCATGGTGCCGAGGCCCCGACGCTGGTCGCGGCCGAGGGCGGCTGGTCGCGCGCCGCCGCGCTCGACTGGTTGGCGAGTGCGATGCCACCCGATACGCTGGTCGGGCTCGATCTCGGGCCATCGCTGCCGTTCGTCGATCGCGGTGCGTTCTTCCCCGGCTGGTCCGACAGCCCCGCGGACGCGCGCGGCTTGTGGCGGCTGGTCGAGGCGATCTGCGCGGACGACCCGCATCTCGGCGCGAGCAGCTTCGTCGATCATGACGCGATCGCGCCGCACCTGCGGCGCCATGGCGGGCGCAAGGGCGTGTTCTTCGAAGGGCGCGGCCGGCTACGCGTGACCGAGGAGGCGCAGGGTCTGCAGGGGCTCAACCCGACCAGCGCGCTCAACCTGGTCGGCGCCGCGCAGGTCGGCAAGTCGAGCCTGACGGGCATGCGCGTGCTGCACCGGCTCGCCGGGCGCCTGCCGGTCTGGCCGTTCGATCCACTGCCCGCGAGCGGGTCGGCGATCGTCGAGATCTACACGACGATCGCCGCGCGCGCCGCCGGCATCCGCAAGGGCCTCAGCAAGATGCGCGACGCCGAGTCGCTCGACAGGGCGCTCGCCGCGCTCGGCAGCGCGCCGCACCGACCGCTCGCACGCTATGACGACCACGCGACCGACGCGATCCTCACCGCCGCGTGGCTGCGCACCACCGCGCACCGCGCCGACCTCTGGGCCCCGCCCGCACTGACCCCGCATATCGCGCAAACCGAGGGCTGGACCTTCGGCGTTTCTTGAAGCATTGGGCATCCAGCACCGGGCGCGCATAGCCCGGCACGCACCGGCCGGTTTAGCTCAGTTGGTAGAGCGCCAGTTTTGTAAACTGGATGTCGCGGGTTCGATTCCTGCAACCGGCACCATTTTTCACCTCCACAGACCGTCAAAGTCCACCAAAAGCCACGGAAAACAGCCGTTTTTTGGGGTTTCTGTTGCCGTCAAAAGCCGCCATTGCCGGCGAGGACTGGCGGGGGCATTCGGGGGCATTATGGGGGCACGGTTTTTTAGCGGTGGGGGCATCGCGTGCTGACGGATCTGCAGTGCAAATCGCCGCCGGCCGACGGGAAGTCGAAACTATTCGACGGCCACGGGCTCTATCTGGAAATTTTGAAGTCCGGCGCGCGCTCTTGGCGGTGGAAATATCGCATCCACGGCAAGGAAAAGCGACTCACCTTCGGCCTCTATCCCGACGTCTCGCTGAAGAAGGCGCGAATCGCCCGCGAGCAGGCAGCAGCGATGCTCCGGACGGGGGTGGATCCTTCGATCGATCGCGTGCTGCAGGCGGCGCAGGCAGCAGCTCAGGGCGAACATACGTTCAAGTCGGTAGCCCTGACATGGCACGCCAGTCAGGTGCCGCTCTTCAAGCCGACGCACGCAAAGCACGTGCTGCGGACGTTGGAGAACGACGTCTTCCCGGCGATTGGCAAGATGCCGATCGCGCAGGTTACCTCGCCACAGATCGTCACGCTGCTGCGGAAGATCGAGGCGCGCGGTTCGGCCGACGTCGCGCATCGCTGCCGGCAGCGGATCTCCGACATCTTCGTACATGCGATCGCCAGCGCGATCGCGACCAACAACCCGGCGGCGGAAATGGGCAAGGCGCTCGGTCGGGTTCGGCACCGTCACTATCCGGCGGTCCAAACGATCGCGCATGCAAGGGAATTGCTCGGGGTCGTGGAAGCGCGGCCGGTCTTCCCGCTAACGAGGCTGGCTTCGCGCCTGTTGGCGCTGACGACGGTGCGGTCGGGCGTGTTGCGCCTGGCGGAGGTGCACGAGTTCGAGGAGCTGGACGGCGATGCTCCGATCTGGCGAATTCCGGCTACGAAAATGAAGCTAGCCCAGGAGCGCCGCAACGATCCGGCATTCGAGTTCATCGTTCCGCTGTCACGTCAGGCGGTCGAGATCGTGAAGATCGCGATCAGCTTCAGCGGCACGACGGGGTTGATCTTCCGATCGATCAGGTTCGCCAAGCGGCCGCTAAGCGACAGCACGATCAGCAAGCTGTATCGGGAGGCAGGCTACGCCGCCATCCACGTGCCGCATGGCTGGCGCGCAACGTTCTCTACCGTCATGAACCGGCTCGCGGCCGAGGAGGGTCGGAAGGGAGATCGGGAAGTCATCGACCTCATGCTGGCGCATATCGACGGCAGTGTGGAAGCGATTTACAATCGGTACGCGTACATGCCCCGACGGCGCGAAATCGCGCAGGAATGGGCCGACTTGCTGACGGTGGATCTTTTGGAGCCCGCGCAGCTGCTCGAGGGGCCGCGGCACTCCTGACGAGTTGCGCACTGTGAGCGCGGTCAATGGTACCGCGCCGACGGCGCAAGCTGTCCGCAATCTCATCCGCGGGACGAGCGCCCAGTTTTCAGAAAAGACGCGCGGCCCCGATCACGGCGAAGGCCGTCGCGTACCGCGGCGCCATAGCTATGACGTCGACGATCTGCGCGCCCAGCCGTGGAAGAAGGTCGGCGACGGATCGCACGCCCAGGGCGTGATTCATCGCGAGGCCCTGGTGCAAAGCGCCAAGGAACAGCGCCGACAGGATTGGAAGGAGCTTCCCAACCGTCGGCTGCACGAGATACGCGAGCAGCGCGAGGCGCTGGCGGCCGAGCTGGCAGTGCTTACCGCACAGGGGCAAGCTCCGATCGGCCGGCCGGCAACGCTGCGGCATGAGATAGAGCGACTGGACGCCACGATCGCGCGCGCCAACGGTCGGCTTCGCCGCGTCGACATCAACGTGCTCGAGGCGCTGCTTGAGAAGATCGACTTCGCGACAGGCGCGCTGTTTCCGTCATACGAGACGATCGCCGATTGGGCGGTCTGCAGCCGCAACGCCGCGATCGACGCGGTGAAGCGCCTGAAGGGTCGCGGCTTCGTGGATTGGGTGCGCCGTAGCATCCGGACGAACAACGACGGCGAGTTTGCCCCCCAGCGCGAGCAGACGTCGAACGCCTATTATTTCGACCATAGGCGCAGCATGGCGCCCCGAACATGGCAACGGTACATGCAGATCCTCGTGGCCAAACTTCGCCGCCTGGGTGCCGTCCCTGCCGCCGTGGCACGCGGTGCGCCAGCCGCGCCGCGCGAGGTCCAATACGCCCCCCTGCGCGCCGCTCTCGCAAGCGCGGCTTCTTCGTTCGCTAACGCGAGTACATGAAATGTGCTCTATCCTGCATTCAGGTATGAGGAATAAGGAACGTCTCCGCTGAACGCGGAGCCGACGCTAGTTTGATATTCCCCCAGAGCCGAAACGGCATGCCTCAAGGACCCGACCGCCAAGACCCGGCTGTCGGAACGAGGCGGCTTGCGCCGCCCCGGGCTGTCGATGGGGGAAGTGTGCGAGATCCGTTGTTCTTTTCTTGCGTCGCGTATGCGGCGCTGATCAGATCCCGACCAACATATCCGACCAGTCCTGGAACAGATCGCGCAGCCGCTGAAGGCGAGCACTTCGATCATACGCCGCTTTGACCTTGTCCTTCGGCGTATGCGCCAGAGCCCGCTCGATATCGGCGCCGTCGGCCCCCTTCTCGTTCATCATCGTCGAGAACGATGCCCGCCAGCCGTGCGGGACATGCCGCCCCTCGAAACCCGCGCGATCGTAGAGCGCGCCGATCGACTTCTCGCCGATCATCCGCCCCCCGCCGCAATCGAAGATCAGGCCGTGCATATTTGCATCCTGATGATGCATATTGTCGCGGCCCTGATGCATATCCCCGCGCAATTCGCGCAGCAGCTCGACCGCCTGGCGCGACAGCGGCACCAGATGATCGTTCTTTGCATCGAGCTTCTTCGCTGCCGCCAGCTTCATCCGCGCGGCCGGTACCCGCCAAAGCGGCGCGGCCCCGTCGAGATTCTCGATCTCCTCCCAGCGCGCGCCGCGTACCGCGGCGAAACGGACCGCGGTTAGTGCCAGGAATCGCGACGCGCGTTTCACTACTGGCGCGACGTCGACCAGCTCGACCGCGGCGAGCAGCGCCCGCGCGTCCTCTATCTCGAGCAACGCGGGGTGATGCTGCGCCGGCGCGGGCGGGGTGAGCGCGCGGCTGACGATCGCCGCGGGATCCTGGTCGACCAGGTCCTCCGCCATCGCATAGGCAAATACCGCCGAGATCCGCTGACGGACGCGGCCGGTGGTGACCAGGCTGCCGCGCTCCTCGATGACCCGCAGCGCGTGCAGGATCACCGGCACGGTAACGGCGCCGATCGGCATCCCGCCGATCGCCGGGAACACGTCGCGCTCGAGGCTGCCAAGCACGTCGCCGGCATGCACTTCGGTCCACCGCGGGCGCATGTGGGTGTGCCACTGGCGCGCGACGTGCTCGAAAGCACGAGCCTTGCCGGTTTGCGCAAGTTCGCACGTCCGGGGGTCCTCGCCGCGGCCGAGCCGCTCGCGCGCCTGGTCGCACCGGGCACGGGCGGCGTCGAGCGTCACCTCGGGCACGGCGCCGATCGTCAGCAGCTGCTCCTTCCCGCCGAGGCGGAACTTCATCCGGAACGACTTGCGGCCGGTGGGCGCGACGTAGAGGTGCAGGCCGCCCTGGTCGAACAGCTTGTAGGCGGCCGCTCGCGGCCGCGCGGCTTTCACCGCGGCGTTGGTTAGCATATGATCTCCGACGATGAAAAAGGGGAAGTGAAATGGCAGTCGATATGTCGGCAAGCGCAGCACGGTCGGTCGCTGGCAAAGGCGCGAGCTTGGCTGTCTCAGCAAAAAAGTTAAGCGCGTCTGAGCTGCGAACTATTGCCGCGTGCCTTAAAAAAAGCGCGATCCTTACGGTCGAAGATAGCGCAAAACTTTCGCCATCGGAGATGCGCGGAATTACCGGAATGGCGAAAGCGCCAGCTTCTGTTTCGTTTACCTAAGCGACTGCGGCGGAGGAACCCTCCGCCGCGATGACGCTTTTTCGCGGGTTCTAGCGCCCTCGGTACCCCCGATTTGACCAGTCGATACCCCGGCGGCTTTCGCCCAAAGTCAGACGTTCAGCGCCCAGATCGACGAACGATAGCTAACGCCGAAAGGTTTGTGTGAGGGCGCAAGTGGCCCCGGCGCCGCTTCGATGGGCGGGGACCGCGCTAGGTGAAGCGGCTAGAATGACCCCACTCCGGAAGGCGTCTTGACACAAATGGTCAGTAATGATGACAAGGTTGCCTGGAAAGAGGTTACCATGTTCGATGATAAAGACCGCGCTTACTTCGCTCGACGTGCTGCAACGGAACGCACATCGGCGTCTGAAGCATCAGACCCTGCGATACGCAAAATCCACGAAGATATGGCGGAAGAATATCAGCGTAGGTCGGAAGGTGCTGAACCCCGACGCTTGGTTCGTAGCTCCGCCGACGAGCCGCTTTTCAAGGACGGCAGCTAGCCACCAAGATCAGACATTGCCATTGCGGAGAATCCCTCCGCCGCAATGACGCTTTCTCGCGGATTTCAGCGGGGCATGTACCCCACTTTTGGGTAGGCGATACCCCGGCACAGACTCCGCAATAGCTACTCGAAAGCACGAAGATCAGCGCGCCTTGCTAGAGCGATGACGATCGCGACGATGACGCGGACCCGCGTCACGACGTCGCGACCTTGCACCGGCCGCGATCGACGTTGCCGACCCGGTGCGCGATCCAGCCCTTATAGAAGACCTTCAGCTTCGGGTTCACGCGGACCAGGCGCGCATATTCCGCGGCCTGCGATCGATCGAGATTCACCAGCGTTGCGACGCACAGGTTGCTGGCGCCGAGCTTGCCCTGGCACGCGCGGTACGCCGCGATCGTCCCGGGACCGACGCGGCCGTCGGTCACCAGCTTGGTACCGCACAGCGCGTTGGTCGACTGCTGGAACCACGTCGACGGGCGAGCCGGCCCCATGTTGACGGTCGTGTCGAACAGCTCGGCCGTCACCGCGGAGTCGATCGGCACCAGGGCGGCATAGCCAGGCTGCACCAGGTACCGATTGTAATAGATGCTCTCCGCCACCTCGCGCGGCAGCGTTCGCATCGGCCCAATGTAGCCGTTCTGCACGGCGACGGCCTTGGTGATGCCCATGTGCGTCTCGCCGCCCGGGTCGGCCGGGTGATTCACATAGCCGCCCTCGACTGCGATCACGCTCGCGATCATGGCGAGCGCGATCGCCGCGATCCCGCCGGCGGCCTTTGGCGCGACCTTGCCGGTGACCGACTTCCACAGGCTCTTGCGATCGCCGGCCGGAGCCTGCGGGATCAGGCGGACGACCAGCGTCGCCACGAACAGCAGAGTCGGGATTGCCCGCGCGACGCTCTCGGGAAATACCGCACGAATGTCATCGGGCAGACCGTTCCAGATCTGGAGCAGCGTGTCGGGGGCGGCCGCGGCGAAGGCGGTGAGGATGGCGCCGAGCGCGGACATGCGCACGGACCACAGCGGCCAGGCGCGCAACCATAGGTCACGCACCCGACGCATGGCGTCGAGTTTCATCGGTATCTCCTGTGAAAGGCGGCAGCCGGCCGCCGGCGGCATCAGGTGCGGGCGGGTGCGCCCAGCGCCGGCGCGGCGCGCGGCCGACGTCGGATATGAACGATCAGCCGGCAGGCGGGCGGGATCCCTTGGATCGCAGCGCCCGCCAGGATCATGAGGATTGGACCGTCGATCATCGCGCAGCGATCTTTGGCGCCGGCGCCATCATCTCGAGCTTGGTCTCGATCCGGATCGTGCGGCCGTCGATCTTCGTCAGCAGATCGGTCTTGGCCTGGTTGGCGGCCTCGAGCACCTCGATCCGGCGGGTGTTGGTATCGATCTGCGCGGAGCGGTTGCCATCGGCGCGGAACATGCCACCGACGACCGCGAGCGGGGCAACCACTGCGCAGCACACCATGATGATGTCCTTCAGCGCCAGGCGCTGTTGCGGTGCGTCGCTCACGCGAGCCGCCGTCCCGCGACGCCAAGGCCCGCGAGGGTGTAATTCTTCATGATGCGAGCCTTTGCTTAGACGGGGGGCGGCAGGCGGTGGCCTACTCGGTGGGGGCCTGTTCGGGCTCCGGAGCTGCGGCGCGGGCCGCTTCGCTCGGCGTAATCGGCGCCGGCTCGGCCGTCGAAAGCTGCTCGAGCAGGCTGACGATCGCCTGGCCGGTGTAGCCCATCACCGTCGCGATGTTCGACAGCATCGCCGACACTTCCGGATCGCTCGAAGCGAGCGCCTCGGACTGGCTGGACGATACCGTCGCAAACGGCGTGACGGTCGCCGCGGTGAAGATCGAGGTCAGCGCGGCGAGGCCGGCGAGCCGCGCGGCGCGTGCCGCTTCGCGCTCCTGCCAGGCCACGAAACTCTTGCGGTAGTTCAGTTCGTCCAGGAGCGCTTGGTCCTCGGGCGTGAATGTAGCCACGTTACTCTCCTCTGTTGAATTGTCAGGCCGCTGCAGCGGCCATGGGGTCAGCCCTCGACGGCGATGATCGACAGGCGCTGGGACACATTGCCCGAGCTGTTGGTGTATCCACGATTGAGACCCAGGCGGACCGTCCGGTCGAGCGCGACCAGCTGGGGATCGTTGATCGTGAAACCGCCGCCCATCGTGAACGTGATCGTCGCGCTACCTGGTGCGTCGCCGATGACCGGGGGATTGCCGACGAACGTCGCCGTTTCGGTCGTGTAGCGATGCTCGTCGAGCTGCTCCAAAGCTGAGCCGCTGAAGGCCCGCGCGAGAGTGACCGTCGTCGCAGCGCGTTCGAAGGTCGCCACGCCGAACTCGTCGGCATTGGCGTTGTAGGTGTTCGCGGCCTGGCGGTACTGTTGCAGACCCGTTTGCGACGCGGCGTAGGTTGCCTTGATCTCGGTACGATACGCCCAGCTGGCGAGATATTTGACGGCCCCGCCGTTCGATCCGAACGGACCAACCGCTGCGAGTTCCTGCGTGCCGGTGCCGCTCGACGCCGAGCCGTTCTTCAGTTGACCGGCCGATAGCGAACCGCCGAAATACCCGGAGCCATCAGTCTTGATGTACTGATACGCGTTGGCCTCGGTGCACTGTGCGGTGCTGGCCAGGCTCGGCCCGACCCATTCGAGGAACTGCCGGTTCGAACCAAAGCCTATACCCGAGACTTTCATGACCACGCCGTTGTTAAAGGTGATGCCGGTGTCGCTATCGATCATGATCGTCTTGCCTCCTGCCGTTTTCTGAATCTTGAGATTGCCAACGAAGTTGACGTCGGCGCCGAAGTCGATCGCCGCGCCGTTGATGTTGTCTGATCGGACCGTCATCGATGCCCGACCGCCGGGCGACACCGCCGAGATCTCGACACGCGCCGCGGCGAGCTTGCTGGTTGTGTTAGCGACGGCAGTCTCGACGATCCCGGTGCGTGCCTCGATATTGCCCGCCCTCGCCTCGACGTTCGATGTCCGCTGCGCCAGGGCGCCGTAAATGTTCGTGAGCGTCAAATTGACCTGCTCGATGCGCGCGGCATTCGTCGTGGCATCGATGCGCGCCTTGCGGCCGTCGATCTCGCCCTGGTCGGCCGGCCGGATCAGCGCCTTGTGCCAGATCGTTCGAGCGAACCCGGTCCCGTTGCCGTATGAGACGCCGAAGCCTTCCCATCCTGCCATCAGGTGGAACTTCGCATCGGCGCCGGACGGCGCGCCGTTGTAAAACAGGATCCCGAATTGCCGGCGCGTACCGTTGGGCGCGTTGCCTGCAAACATCGGTCCCGATCGAACATCGGCCGTGTCGGTCTGGTCTACGAAGTGGAAGTTGAAGGTGTAGCCATTGGTCAGGTTGACGTGCGCGCCGGTGCCATTCCAATCGCCGTCCTCGATGTAGACGTCGAATTCGGCGACGTGCCATCCCTTCGCCAGCGTGATTGGCTGGACGATGCCGGCGTTAGGGCCGCCGCGATCGATCTGAACCGCGGGCAGGCCGGTGTAGAATGACGTGTACGTGCTCTTGCCGGTATAGCCGCCTTGGGGGCGAAACCAGATCAACCATTCGGGCGGGGCATTGTCGTTGGTGTTGGCATCGCCGACCCAGCCTGGCGTCCCAAAGTACGCATTGCGGCTCAGCGCACCTTGCGAGAATCGCGAGGCAAGCATGGCGGTGGTGTTCGCCGACGACGCGCTCGCCGATGCCGCGGCCGCGCTGGTCGCAGCGGCGCCGGCGTTGGCGCTCGCGTTGCCATTGGCCGCCTGCGCATCGATCCGCGACTGGTTGGCGGCGACTGCGCTGGCGCCGGCCGCGTCCGCCTTGGTCGACGCCGTCGACGCGCTGTTGTTCGCCGCAGTCGCGGCGCCAGTTGCCGTCGAGCTCGCATTCTGCGCGTCGGTCTTCGACTGCGCCGCCAGGCCCGCCTGCGTGCTCGCCGTCGTCGCCGATCCGGCCGCGCTGTCCTTGCTCGTCGACGCCTGGTTGGCAAACGTCTCGGCCTGGCCGCGCGCGGTCTGCGCAGCCGTCTTCGACGCCTCGGATGCGCTCGCCTGCTGACCGGCCGCGGTCGAGCTGGCTGCCGCGTTCTGCTCTGACGTCGCAGCCGCACTGGCCTTCTGCCCGGCCGTCGTTGCGCTGCCGGCAGCGAGCGTGGCGCTGCCCGACGCGCTCGAGGCGGATCCTGCCGCATCAGTCCTGCTCTGTGCCGCCTGGTCGCGCGCCGCCTCGGCCGAGCCCTGCGCCGTCTTGGCGGCATTGAGGGCGGCGGTTGCCGACGTCGCCGACTGGCCCGCCGCATCCGCCTTGGTCGAGGCGAGTGAGGCTGATCCTGCCGATGCCGTTGCTGCAGTCTGCGCCGTCGTACTTTCGGTTACGTCCTCAATAGAGAAGCTCTTGATGCGGATGGTCTGCTGCGCGTTGTTTGGCTGATACCGGAACAGGCCTCGTACTGTGACAGCCGCCTGTTGGAGCAGCGCGCTGGCATCAATATCGAACGAACTGGATTTGTACCCGCTACCCCAGCCAGTTTCGCCATTGGTCATGGTGAGGTTCAGCGCCGGAGTGCCCGCACCTAGATATGCACCATTCGCGTCCAACGGAATATAATACAAAATAGCCGCAGTGCTTTGTAACCCGCCACTATCCACGATTTGCCAAAGGACAGTTAGGCGATACTTGCGGTTAGGCTTGACAGCAAACGCCCCAGCGTGGGCCACATCCAGTGTTCCCAACGCACCTGTAATCTGCAAATCACCGTTGACCAGAGCCGTGCTTGAAACAGGAAAATCGGTAGCGGTCGAAGACAGGGCCCAGCTACGCTTGAAGAAGCGGTAGCCTTGCAGAAAATCGCTTGGCATCAGTGATGATACAGTCTGCGTGGCCTGCGTGGCGCTCGATGCTGCAACCAGTTGTGAAGTCGAGGCCGAGTTCGACGAGCCGAGCGCATTCGCCGCCGACGTCGAAGCCTCGCTAGCCTTTATCGAGGCCGTGCCCGCCGACGTTCCAGCGTTCGTCTCGCTAGTCTTTGCTGCCGAGGCCGACTGTCCAGCAGCCGTCTGACTGGTGGACGCGGACGATGCGCTGCTGACAGCAGCAGTTGCCGCGGCCTGGCCCGCCAGTACGTCCGTAACGTCGACAATGCTGATCGAGGAAATCTCACCTACGCTCACGCTACCGGGGCCGTAGGCGATGAGTGCCACAGGACTGATCGACGCGGCGTTGGGATACCGGGCGAGGATCGCATCCCCTGTTACCGTACCGGTAGTGACATGCCACCCTTGAGCTACGGTCGTAGCTTCTCCGCCGACGATCCAACCGTACCCGGTTGCTAGCGTGGCACTGAGATCGACAACGCCTGCACCGTCACGTGGCTCATACCCAAGCCACGTCGCAGTAGGCCCCGGACTGGTACTGACAAGCCGGTGACGCACCGACAGGCGGTACGTCCGCCCAGCGGCAATGGCTTGGCCCCCTCGGCTGTAGACACTGACGCCGTTGCCGGTGTCGGTCGATCCGCGCATCAGACCGCCCGTGAACACAGGCGTTCCCCGTTCGGCGAGCCACTGCGTCGGGTCGGTGAAGTTGTCCGGCACTGTCGAAGCAGCTGATAGCTGAGCTGCGGTCGCGCTCGATGCGGACAACGACTGCGACGTCGATGCCGAATTAGCAAAGCCCTGCGCGTTGGACGACGATGTAGCCGCCTCCCCTGCCTTTACCGAAGCCGTACCTGCCGAAGTTCCGGCATTCGTTTCGCTGGCCTTCGCTGCCGACGCGCTGACGCCTGCCGCATCCTTGCTGGTCGAAGCCGAAGCGGCGCTCGTAGCTGAGGCCGTGGCACTGTTACGCGCCGCAACCTCGCTGGTGATGTCCTCCAGCTTGATACGAGAAATCTGGCCCGTCTCGAACCCGCCGGCCGGTGCGTAAAGGCGCGCAAGAAGTCGAATGTAAGGGCCGAGATTTGCGACGGGCTCAAGCCCAAACTCAACCGTATAATCAGCAAAGCTTGAACTGATATTGGTGCTGATAACGAGAGGCGTGTTACCCGATGAGACCTTGTCCGCGAGGATGGTGATCCCAAAGACTTGCAAGAACAGGCTGTTGGCACTCGTGCTGGTCTTACGCGCACGAACGGTCGCGCGGTATCGACGGGTGGTGTCGGCCGCGATCAAGCCCCGGTTGCTGATGTCGATCGACGCCCCTGCAACGCCCTGAGCTACAACACCCTCGCCCGATACGGTCGGGAACGACCAGCCGGTGCCCAAGTTGGTCGGGCGCTGAGTGTCGGGGTTGCCGGCGAAACCGTTCATCCAAAACAGGTCGCCCTGCGAAAAGTCGGAAGGCATAGTAGCGGCCGTCGTCTGGGCCGCCTGCAGCGCGCTCGACGCTGATACCGACTGAGAGGTCGCAGCCGCGTTCTTCGAGCTGAGAGCATTGCTGTCGCTCGTAGCTGCCGACGCCGACGACGCGCTTGCCTCACCCGCTTTGGTCGATGCCGTAGCTGCGCTGGCCTGGGCGGCCGTCGCCGACTGGCCTGCTGCCGTCTGACTGGCGCTCGCCGTCGAGGCGGATCCAGCAGCTGCTGCCGCGGATGCGCTCGCTTGAAGCTTCTCGGTGATATCTCGAACCGTGATACCCAACAGACGGCCGACGCTACCCGCCGTGTTCGCATACTGGTTGACACCGAACCGGAGATAAACGGCGCCTGCGCCCCACGCGATAATGCCGTTCGCGGCATCTGCGACCGCACCATAACGCGCAGTCGCGCGGTAGATGCCGATCGCGAGCGACGGCGTCGTCGTCTTCCGCACATCGCTAGGCGCGCCATAAGCTGAATTAAGGCCGATTGCCGTGATATCGAAGGCAATGCCCCCCGACGTCGGAACAGCCGTCCACTCTACCTCAGCCTCGACTTCATATACGCGTCCGGCTGTCGCGGGGACCGTCTGGCGAGTATATGCGAAACCCGAGCCGAAGTTGACGCCATAACGCCCCCCGCTGTTCACGAGCGCGGTGCTGGCGAGAAGCGGCGTCGATGCAAGCGCACCTGTAGCCTGCCCGGTATATCCGCTGCCAACGCTATCAATGACACTCGGGAACATGATTGCTGCGGTCAGCACGCTGGCATCGCGCGCACTAACCGCGACCCCCGCCTGTGTTGTTGCCGAGTTCGCCGCCCCTGCTGCGTTGTTCGCGCTGGTCGAAGCATTCGATGCAAAGGTCGAAGCCTGCCCAGCACTGGTCGAGGCATTCGTCGCCGACGTGCTGGCCGCCGTCGCGCTGGTCCCGGCTGCGCTCTGCGATGTTGCCGCGTTCGAAGCACTGGTCGCAGCTGCCGACGCCGACGCTGCCGCGGCAGTGGTGTCGGTCACGTCGACGAAGCGGAAATAATCGACCTCAAAAGTCGCCCCAGCGGACACCTGCCCACGCATTTGCGGCACGGCGTACGCAAACGCCTGGAAGCCCCCGCTACGGGCATCGACGAGATAGTCGATTACCCGCCAGCCGTCGGCGGGCGTAAGCGTCGCGAATCCACCAAAGGAACCGCCCTGAGCGCCGTCCGCGGCGTTGCTCCACTCGAAATCGGTCGAGTAGGTCGTGTTCGCATCGAGAGTGCGGAAGCGTGCCTGATATCGGTACAGCCGATCCTTGAGCGGTACGGGGCGGTTCAAGCCAATGTAATAGTTGAACGCCGAACCAACCGGCTTCTGCTGGTAAACCCAGCCCGACGAGCCCGCCACGAAGTAGCTATCAGGCAGCGGCACCGTCGTGCCCCATGCTGGCGTCCCGCTGTAGAGCGCGCCCTTCTGAGCAAAGGTCCGGGGAAAGTTCGCGTTGAACGCCGACGCCTTTGCGCTGGTCGCGGCGACGCCCTGAGAGATCGACGCCGCATTGGCCGATCCGGCCGCGTTGGTTTCGCTCGTTGCTGCACGGCTCGAGGACGCACTGGCCTCCCCCGCCTTAGTCGTGGCGATGTCGGCCTTGGCGCTGGCGATGCTTGCGGATTGTCCGGCCGCATCGGCTTTCTGCGTGGCGATCGTCGCCTGCCCGCTCGCGGTCGTCGCGCTACCGCCGGCGCTTGACGCGCTGGTCGCCGCATCGCTGGCCTTTTGGTTGGCCGCATCACGCGCGGACGCAGCCGACGTCGCTGCCGAGGTGGCATTGCTCGCCCCGGCCTGCGCGGCATCCCGGTAGCCGAGCGCCAAGTCTCGCGCAGCGGCCGCAGCGTCGCGTGCCGAGGCGGACGCCGTCGACGCGGTCTGTGCGTCGTTCTTCGCCTGCGCTGCTGCGTCGCTCGCCGCGATCGCCGTGCTGGCACTGCCGCCGGCGAGCGCACGCGCCTCCTGCGCGGCATCACGCGCGCCCTGGGCGGCGTCGCGTGCGGTCTTCGCGTTCGTCTCGGCATCGCGGGCGGCGTTGGCGCTGGCGGCCGCGCTGGCCGTCGTCCCGAAGGTCGCGACCAGGCCATCGATATCGGCCTTTGCCTTGTCGACCGCCGTCAGCACCTGGCTCGCCGGCCGGCCGCTGACCGCGTTCGTATCCTTGGAGGTATGTTCGCCGGTGACGTCGGCATTGTCGGCCGGCTTGGTGCCCGTGGGATCGGCAATGTCCGGCCAGTTGACCTGCGCGCCGAGCGGCTCGATCTTCCCCGCCGCGCTCAAGCCCTCGATCGAGAGCGACAGCTTGCTGGTCGTCTCGCCGACCTCGATCGAGAATTCCTTGAAGAAGCCATAGACCGTGAGGCTGTCGAGCCCGTCCAGGCCGATCCAGAGCGACGGCACCGCGCGCACGGCCGCGATCCGGTTGGCGACGACGTCGATCGACGCGGTGGTGATGAGCGACTTCGCCGCCATGCGCTTCGACCAGGCGCGCTCGACGATCGTCACCGCGCCGAAGTCGTCGACGTCCTTGCGGCTATAGTCGGCGATCCCCGACGTCGGTGATCCCTCGGTCACGCCCAGCCCGACCAGCTTGCCGACGAGCAGCGTGCCGACCGACACGGATCCGCCGGCGATCGTCACGGTAACGCGCGTGGTGCCGGCCGGGAGATCCAGGAAGGTCGTGGCGCCGGCGCTGGCCGCAACCGTGCGATCATAGCCCGTCGCCTGAAGGCGGACGGTCGCCGCGGTGACGTCGAGCAATGCCACCGCCTGAATCGCCGGCGCGGTAAGTGTGAGGGTGATCGCGTTGGCGGCCGACGTCAGCGAGCCGAGCGCCTGGTCGAACATTGCCCAGCGGTTGGTCGGGCCGATGTCGATCCACTTGCCCGACGCGGCGATCGGATCGTCGCTGACATTGCCGGCGATCGCCGATTCATAGACGCGGTGCGACGCCGCGCGGATCACGCGCGCGCCGAGCGGGTACGTCGTCGACCCGGACCATTCGGCCGCGTCGGTTTCGGGAACGCTGCTGCTGACCAGCTGGTCGTTCGTGATCGCGACCGGCTGCAGCAGCTGCAACGTCGACGTGCCGGTGACCGCGGGATCCCCGCCGGCGTCGGCGATCGGCGCGGTCTCGGTCAGGCCCTCGACCGTCAGCGTGCAATAGCTGAGCGGCGGTACCGCGTGATCGACCTCGAAGTCCTTGTAGAAGCCGCGCACCGACAGGCTGGCGAACCGGTCGTCGGCGGTCCACGTCGCCGGCGTCGCGCGCAACGCGGCAAGCCGGCGCTGAAGCGCGCCGGTATCGTCGAACGGCACCGCCAGGCGCACGGACATGCGACGCGAGAACGCGCGCTCGACGACCGTCGTGACGCCGTAATCGTCGGTGACGCGACGGCTATAGTCGACGATGCCGATCGTCGGCGCCGTCTCGATCGGGCCGAGCTCGATCACGTCGCCGGCGGAGGTGGTGACCTTCATACTGCGCTCGCCACGCTGATCGCGTCGCCACCGCTCGCCGACGTCACCGCCTCGAGGCGGCGATCGATGCGCACAGCGCTGCCCGCGGTTGCGGCATGGCCGGAATTATTCTCGTTCCGCATGGCGGTCACCTCTTCGCGGAGCGATTTAATCTCGCTCACCAGGTCATCGTTGGCGGCCGTCGGCGACGTCGACGTCTGCGCGTCGCTGATCGCCGCGGCCAGGTCGTCGGTGGTGACGGCCGTGCTCGGCGACGTGCTTCCCTTCGCCAGGGCGGTGACGACGCCATAGGTTGCCTCAAGGCTGGCGGCGGTCTGCGCCTGGACGCGCGCCAGCTCCTGCCGGCTGGTCGCCTGCTCGGCCGCCGCGGTGAGCAGCGCCTGGCTCAGCGCCGGCAGGTTCTTGGCCGCATCCTGGTCGCCACCGCGCGCGGCGGTCATCGCGGCGTTGAACTGGCCCTGCAGGCTGGCGAAGCTGTTGCCGCCGGCGACGTCGGTCAGGCCGCGGATCCGCTTCACCTCGTCCATGATGCTGTCGCCGACCGACGTCCATGCATCCGCCAGCGTCTTGGCGGCGGTTGCAGCCGCCTGCGCGTCCTGGATCGCGTAGATCTGCTGCTGCAGCGCACGGTTGCTCGCATCGAGCTTGGCTAGGTCGAGCGCGCGGATCGCCGCGGTGTCGCCGTGCAGCTCGAGCAGCTGGCGCTGCAGGTCCTGCCGCTCGCTCGCGATGTCGGCCGCGCTCTTGGCACCCTCCATCGACGACTGCAGATCCGCGAACGCCGGCGCGAGCTTCAGGAGCGTCGCATAGGTCGACTGTCCGGCCGACGTCGTCAGATCCTGCGCCTCGACGAGCTGGCGGAACGCCGACAGCGTCGCCGGCATAGAGGTGCCGAGGCTGGTGAACACGCCGTTCATCTGCGCGGTCTTGGCGGCCGCCTGCTCTTCCTTCGAGTAGAAGGTCTCGAAATAGGCGCTGGCGGCATCGGTCAGCGCCGAGACGCTGTCGAACTGATCCGCCAGCGCAAGCTTCACGCCGATCGCCATCGACTGCGAACTGGTGCCGAGCATGTCGAGCGATGCACCAACCGCCTCGACGGTCGACGCGACCCGCACCAGCGTCTCGAACACGCCTTCGCCGACCTTCTGGAATTGCTCGAGGCCCGGGAAGGCTGCCGCTGCCATGCCATCGGCCGCCGCACCGAACACGGCCGACAGCTTTTCCTCGATCTGCTCGCCGGTGAGGCCCTTCAGATCGATCTTGCCGATGTCGATGATGAAGCCGTTGAGGCGCGCCTGGACGTCGCCGGTGGCAACGCCGAGCGGGCCGGCCGCGGACGCGATCGCGTCGTTGAAGGATCGCAAGATCAGCGTGAACTGATTCTCGAGCCCGGCGTCGGCACCGGTGTATTGCGTCGAGTATTTCGTGCTGGTCGTCAGGCCGAAGAGCTTCTTCTTCTTCTCGATGTCCGAATAGTAGGACGCATCAAAGCCGCCGCTCATGATGTCGCCGACCGATTGCGGCCCGCTGGACAGGCCGCTGCCGATCACGCTGGTCTTGGAGCCGAACAGGCCGCCGAGGATCCCGCCGATGACCGGGATCTTGCTGAGCACCGATCCGATGGCGTTCGCCTTGAAGCCCTCGGTCACGCCGCTCGAGGCGTCGATGTTGCCCGAGCGCACGACCAGGCTGGCGACGCCACCGATCTGGCTGTCGATCGACTTCAGCGATGCCGACATTTCGCGCGCGAAGGTGTTGGTCAAGGTGTCGACCTCCTTCAGCGCATCGATCGCGTTCTTGATGCTGTCGCTCTTGGCCGACGTATCGCCGAGAACGGTGCCGGTGCCAGAGTTGGTCGGCGCCAGCGTGTTCTTGCCGCCGCCACCGAACGAGCCCGCGATCGACACGCCGATCGACGCCAGCGCGGCGACGGTCGCGGCGCCGGCAGCGATGTTGAGCGGGAACGGCAGGCTCTTGATGGCATTGACGACCGCCTCGGTCGCACCGACCGCGATGCGCGCGACGCTGTTGGCGATCTTGGTACCGGTCTCGATCGCATCCTGCGCGATCGCGCGGACCGACAGCGCGAACTGCACCAAGCGGAAAGCCTTCTCGGCGGTCTCGAGGGTTTTATAGCCCTGCGACCCTTCCTTGAAGAAGCCCTTCGCAGCCGCGGCCATATCGCCGAACGCGCCGATCTGCTGCGACGACGACCGGAGCGAATACAGCCGGTTCTCGCGATCGATCCGCTGCTGATCCTTACCGGCCGCGCGGATTGCTGCCTCGTGCGCTTCCTGCAGCTTCGCCTGGTCGGCATAATAGCCGGTCATCACGGTGAGCGCGTCGCCAATCGCCGAGCCGACGCTGCCGAAGGCGTCTGCCATGCCCTGGGCAGCGCTCTGCGCGGTCTGGTCGATCGTATCAAACAGGTCGGCCGTCGCGGTCAGCGATGCGTTCCACGCGTCCTGCGCCACCCGGTTGGTCTCGGCGAGATCCGCGACCTCGACCTGGCGGCCGATGTACGCGGCCGCCTGGGTCGGATCGAGGTTCTTGGCCGTCGCTTCCTGCGTCGCCTTCAGCGTCGCCAGCGCACGGACGCGCACGGCATCGGTCGCGCCGATCAGCCGCTGCTCCTCGCGCAGCTCGGCCAGGCGATCGCCGCCGGTCGCCATATCGGTGTTGTACTGTCCATCGCGTTCCGCCTTGGTCAGCGCCGCGCGCGCGGTGCGCTGGTCGGCCAGCGCCTTGGTCGCGCGGTCCGCCTCGGTGGTCAGCCCGCGCGTGCGCGCCGCCTCGATCGCGGCGAGCAGCGGCAGGTCGGCGATCTGGTCTTTCACCAGGTCGGCCGCGCGCGCCGCGGGCACCAGGCCGGCCGCGACCTGCGCGTTGACCGCAGCCTGTGCAGCCGCCTGCTCGCGCGCGCCGGCGGTCGACTTCGCCGAGTCCGATACGCGCTGCGCGATCGCGAGGCGCACCTGGCGATCCACCGACGCCTCGATATCGGCCTGCTGTTTGATGGCCTTGCTCTCGGCCTTTACGCGCGCCTCGGCGATCAGAGCCGCGGCGCCGGATACGCCATAGGCGTCCGCCAGCTTATACAGGTTGCGGATCTGCGCCTCGACCGCCTCGGCATCACGCACAAGCGATTCAGCGTGCTTGTCGACCGGCGTCTTCTTCGGCGTCCGGTCCGCCTTGATATCGTTGGCCTTCTTGACCGCCTTCGCCTGCGCGATGGCGATCGCGTTCGCGGCCGACGAGGCGACGAAGTTGTTCGTCCCCTTGATGAAGGATCCGGACCCCTGCGCGTACCCCTTGCCGAACGCCTTGCCGAGGCTGTTGCCGGCACTGGTGACCGCGACCGCCGCGTCGCTCTGGCCCATCGCCTTCAGGATCGGGCCGGCGAAATCGCTGATCGCGCCACCGATCGACTTCAGCCAGCCCGACACGCGGTTGTAAATCGCGCTGAAGATCTGGGCGATGCCGTTGCCGGCCCATTGCGCGGCCGCCACGACCGGCGCGAAGAACTGCGCGACGGCGTTCGCCGCGGCCGACACGTAGGCCGTCACCGACGTCGATATGCTGCTCCACAGCTCGACGATCGCGGCATAGGTGCCGGTGAACGTGCCGTAGATCGACGCGAGGAAGCCCTGGACCTGCTGCGCATCGTTCGGCGAGAACAGATAGTCCATGAGCGACTTGCCCGATCCGCCTAGATCCAGGCCATCCGAGATCGTCTTCCACACTCCCTTGACCATGTCGCCGGTGGTCACCGAAACATCGCCGAGCTTCTTCATTTCCTTGTGCGTCAGCCCGAGGCCCTCGGCGAATTTCTTCATGCCGGCATCGTCGTTGATCTGCTCGTGCCAGCGGTACAGTGCGACGCCGGCGACCGAGGCGGCCGCGATCGCGGGCAGGAACGCGATGGCGAGCCCGCCCATCTCGGCCGCAAAGCCCTTCAAGCCACCCTCGGCCATCTGCGCGACCTGGAAGATCTGCCCCGCCTGGCTGGCGAAGATCTGGAAGGGCGGCGCGCCCATGGCGGCCATCGTCGCGACGTCGTTGAGCTGGAATGACAGCTGAGTCAGCGTGCCCTTCCCCTTTTTGGCGACCCGGTCCATCTCCTCATGCGCCTGCGCGGACTGGCGCAGCCGGCCGGTCAGGACGTCCTGCTGGCGGGCATATTCGGCAGGTGCGGTGGCGCCGGCATGATAGAGCCGCGTCGATTCGGCGATCTCGGCATTGAGCCGCTTGGTCGCGGCGTACAGCGGATCCGTCGCCATCCGCAGCTGTTCGGCCGCGGCCGCGTCAGCGACCTGCGCATCGTGCGAGCCGCGCACCAATGCCGCCAGGCGGGCATGCTCGTCGGCCAGCATCTTGATCTCGGCCGCGGCGGTACGCGCGGCGCGCGCCTCGTCCTCGGCAAACTTCGCCGACAGCGCGCTGAAGGACGCGCCGGCATCGGTTGCGCGCGGCCGATCGGCGCCGCTGGTACGGTCTAGAGCCGCCTGAAGGCGCGACTGCTCAAGCAGCTGGGCGTTGACCGCGGCCTCGGCCGCAACGCGTGCCTGCGCCGCCTCGACCTCTTTCCATGCCGCCAAGCCCTGGCGCCGATGGGATTCGAACAGCTGATAGGCGTAGTCGGCCTCGCGGAGCGCCTGCGCTTCCATCTCGGCCGCGCGAGCAGCTTTGTTTGCGGCGTCGAACTTTGCCTCGGCCGCAGCTTCCGCCCCCTGGGCGGCACGACGTGCGGCCGTGAATTCCTTATCGTACAGCGCCGACTCTTCCGCGCGGATCCGCTGCGCAAGCTCGGTCAGGCCCTGCTGCTCCGCGGCAGTCGCCCTGAACTCGGCATTCATCCCGCGGATCTCTTCGCGGGTTTTGCCGAACGTGCTGTTCTGCCGCTCGAGCTGCGCGACCATGCGCTCTCCGGCCTTCTCGACGCCTGCCATGGCCATGCGTGCGGTCTGCATCTCGCGCGAGACCGCATTGCCGAAGGTCTGCACATGGGCGGTCGCGCCGTTCAGGCGGATCCCACCGGCGGCCTGCTCGATCTGCGCCGCCTGGCGGACGAAATCGGCCGTCTTGTCGTCGAACATCTGCGAAAAGCGCAGCATCTCGGCGAATGCACCCTCGGTGTTGAGGATGAAGCCGACTTCGAGTGCCGGGGAGGAATCGTCCATGGGCATATTCCTCCCCGATCAGCCGAGCACGTTGCGCAGCTCGGCTTCGGCGACCTCGAGCTCGCGCTGGGTCACTGGCGCCCGCCATGGCGGCGGGCAGGTTTCCGCTTCGGCCCGCCGTCCTTCGGCGAGGTACGCGGCCGACAGCTTGCGCAGCAGCCGCGCGACCCATGGCTCGAGCCGTATGCAGGTGTTGTCCTGCCACGCTGCGATCTCGCGCGAGCTGAGCGGCGCGGCGCCCATTCCCGCCGCCTCACTCAGGCCGATCTCGATCAGCCAGGTGGTGATGTGCGGCGCCGGGTTGGGCGGCATCTGCGGATCGATCTTCT
>Ga0308169_10002122_pt1 | contig 21278 bp, 22 predicted proteins | sample PhyBR1_2_FD_202139 | JGI IMG/M metagenome (GOLD analysis project Ga0308169, IMG submission 202139) | Phyllosphere microbial communities from UC Gill Tract Community Farm, Albany, California, United States - DLSLSB.R1 | ecosystem: Host-associated > Plants > Phyllosphere > Unclassified | place...
CCCCTAGCATCGCCCGTCTGGCTCAGAGGATAGACGTCCTGCACGGACGGATGGATGCGAATGTGATGGAGGGTTGGGGCGCCGACATCGCGGTTGCGCTGCCCTTGGACCCACCTGCGCGTCAGATGGCAGACGTGGTCACCGGCAATCTGGGGGAACGCGAGCTTGAAGTGCTGCAGCTGCTTGCCGCTGGGCAACGGAACCGAGCCATGGCGGCAAAACTGCACATCAGTGAAAACACAGTGAAGTTCCATCTGCGCAACATCTACCGCAAGCTGGGGGCCACTTCCCGGACTGAAGCCATCGCCCTGGCCCACAGCAACGGCATGCACTAGGCATCTGTCCCACTCGGTGTATCAGGATCAGACCCCGTTTGCGCGGCAAAAGAGCGTGGATCATGGCTTTGAACAATGATGATGTCTACGCGGATACCGACGGCGACGGGGGCCAAGCACGGCGGCGTCCGGTCGGTAGAACGTGCCCCCGCAATTCTCGAAATCCTAGCCAGGGACGGCCATGCGGGGGTGAGCGAGATAGCCGGTGAAATGGGCATTCACAAGTCCACCGCGCCCAGACTCCTGGGCTCCCTGGTGAGCAGGGAAACGGTTCACCAGAACAGCGAGCGGGGCAAGTAAAACTCGGCTTCGGCATCCTTCGACTGTCGAGCTCCATCCCCGGCCGCTTGGGCCTCGTCCGGGAGGCGCGCCCCATACTGGAAAGCCTCGCCGAGGAATTCCGGGAAACCGGGGTATCTGGCCTTGTGAGAACCTGCGGCACTGGGGATCCGCGAAGCCGTCTTTGCAGAGCCTCGGGGCCCACCCTAGATCCGGTTGGTTGTGGACGCAATGACGAGGCCGGCTAATCCCGTGGACGGTAGCTGAACAACGTCTCCTCCCCGGCTGAGCCGTTCGAGGAGGCGCCGACGGCGACGGCCATGGTCGACCCGGGGGAAGGGCTCCGGCACAGTGCAGCGCCCCACGTTTACCCACGGAAACAACGAAAAGTGATGGCAATTCGAAGGTGGCCGACAGCCGCGAAAGGGGCAAAACGCGGCGGAATATCAGGGTAGCGACATCTATTGGCAAGCAACGAAATGAGCCGTCCTATGAGAAGAGGTCTCGGGACCTGATTGGTCAGTCCGAGGCATGATCGCTGTCAAAGCCCTTGGCTTTTTACGCTGCAAGGCCAACTGATGCAGCGCTTGGGAAGGGACCAATAGCCCCCGCTGCAAGCAGACGTGTCCTGGTGAGAAAAAGGCCACCAAAAGGCCACGCTGGGTCTCAGCCACCCCGTCCGAGGCGTCCGGAACGGCCGACTTGCCCAGGGAAAACCGCGGAATTCCGCGGAAGTCTAGTGCGTTCCCTGCTACAAAAACCCCGAGGGACCAACTTGTAAACAGGGGGTCGCCGGTTCGAATCCGGCAGGGGGCTCCACAACCCCATCTGATCTGCGGAAACGCTGGAAGGATGGGGTTTCCGCATGTCAGCTACAAGAATTACTACAAGGATTGAGCAGCCTGACGCGGCTGGGAACATCTCCGTCACGGTTAGGTGCGGTGAGGGTTCCATAGTCCACCGCACACATAGATAGCATGACGACGACTGCAGAACAGGGACCGCGGGTTGCGGACCTGGATACACCGACCCGATTGCTGACCCGCGCGGAAGTGGCCCAGATGCTCCGGGTTAGCCCGAAGCGCCTTGCCAATCTCGCATGTGCCGGTCTTGGCCCCGACTTCGTGCGCTTCCCCGGAGGCAACGTTCGCTACGAGCTGGCTACCATCGAGGCGTACATCGCCCGGCACCGCTGCAAGGCTTCCGCATAGTGGCCCGCGCGCGTATTCCTGTCGGGGGCTTCGGGACTTTCGGGGTCGCAGCGGCTAAGGGGCCGGACGGAAACTATCGGGCCTGGGTATCTGTGCGGGAGCGTAATGGAAAGATCAAAATCCTGAACGTTTTCGCTCCAACCAAAGCGAAGGCGGAAACTAGGCTTCGAGCACGCGTTGAAGAATGGCAGCGCTTGGGCAACATCCTGTCCGGCGTACCGACAGTCGAGGGTCTGCTGAATGCCTGGCTGGCGAGCCGGACTGTCACCACGCTCACCGCCGAGGGGGACGTGAGCAGTCAGACACTGGCATCTTACGACTATCTGACTCGTAATGGCGCACCAGGATTATGCAGCCAAAGTCATCGGCAGCCTAAGGACTTGATACTCACCTTTCCGAGCCAGCCCGTGGATCCAGCTCAGGATTAGCTTCCGATGCCCTTGCCAGCGGTCCGCGGCCCGGACATAGAAAGCCGCGCAGGAACGCAGGGAAGGCTGCGCAGCTGCATTCACTCCGGGGCTCTGAGCTTGACCAGGCGCGGGTCCTCGGCCTGTCTATTCCGGCTTTTCCTTTGACAGGGCAACGATCCAGTCAGGTGTCAGGTCTCCGGTGAGCCTGTCCAAAGTAATTCTTGCCTTAGCCGCCGCGATCTGGACCTTCCGGTCCTGGGGGCTGACCGATGCCGGGCGGGTGGAGGGTGCAATCGAGTCCGCACTGGGTTGAGAGGGCCTTCGTCGGGTTATCGGGTGTGCCATGGCCATCGTCGACCTCCTACCTGCTTGTGTCGTCATTGTTGTCCTTTTCATTGTCGCGGCCTTGCCTCCACGCCGTCCACCCTAGTCAGGCGTGCCTCGACTTCATCTGAGACGGAAAGGCGTCGCCAACTTCTGCCAAGCGGGCGGTGTTTGCCGCTTCCAGCGGATCCTCGGTGCCGATTTTCAGGAGAACTCCGTCTTCCGGTGTCGCCAGTTTGCTCCTTCCCAGGAGGTTGATAGCTTGCTGGCCCATCTCCGCCCTTTTGGGCTGGTCGGACATGGAGGCGTCCAGGGCCCATTGCGTGCGGCGCCACCATTCGGCGCGGTTGTCAGCCCGGCGCCTCTGCCGCAGCGTGAAGTAAGCGATGACGGCGGCTATGATGGCGGCTATGACCGGCGCGAACGCAGCCCATACCTGCCAGTCGGCAGCGGGGGCGTTGTGGACGAACACGTCGACTGGGCTGGCCGGTAGGGGACGTGAGAGAGGTGCCCTGGTATCCGGTGTTGTCGGCCTCGGCGTCGTCCTCATCGGAGACCACTCCGATCCTGACGATCCAGGAGGAGCCGTCGGTGGCTTCGGCCCGGTACACGGCATAGTGCGCGGTCCGCAGGTGTGTGACGGCTCCCAATTCAAGTCCCGGCGGGAGGGTGTCGGCGATCACTGCCCGGGCTACGGCCTCGAAGGAGGGGGAGCGTAGCTTGTCCCATGTGCGGACGTCAGGTCGGACCCTGGCGAGTGGTGCGACTTAGGGCCGGTAGTCGCGTTTGCCTCGCGGATTTCGTCGAGCACTTCGTCCAGGCTGTGCGCCAGCCGGATTGCTTCAATCCGAGAAATGGACATCTTCTCGGCGATTGTCCGCCACGGCATACGCCTGGCACGGTCAGCCTTGATCTCCATGGCGTAAGCACGGACGACGGTTGCCGATGTCGGGAAGCCGGGTGAGTTCCCGTGCTTGACCGGCCGCGGATCCAGCGGTGGGGGTGCCAGCCGGGCCGGGGCAAGAGTCCACGTAGACGATGATTTCATGTTCAAGATGTGTGCGGCGGCGCACAATTCGCTCAACGTGCAGCCGCGGCTCGCCCATGGCCCCGAGCACAACGTGCGGGACTAATCCGCAGCGCCCGCGGATACTTGCCTGAACTTCGTTAGGCGGCTGTTGCTGTCTCGTCGGGCTCGGCAACGGTCGGCTGCACGATCGGCAGTGAGGTGGTGATGACCTCGACGACCAGGGTCCCGTCGAGGAATGTGCGGTACGTGACTTCTCTCATGCCCATGCTGTGTGCGGCGACACACTTTTTGGCACAAAAAGACCGGGCCGGCGCAATGCCGACCCGGTTTCCTGATCGCGGCCGCAGGAAGCCCCATCGCAGGGCCATTAGGAGATACCCCAGGTGCAACCTTCGCTTCACCTGGGGCCAAATGTCAGAAACACCCCGGGTGACGACGTGAACGTCCGTCTTGGTACCTATGTGTGCGGAGGTGCTGGGATCTCTCACCGCCGGTCGTCCGGCGGTGGCACGGGAAGCAAGAAACCGGGCCGACCTCGTCGTCGACCCGGCTCCAGCGTGGCAGCCGCAGGAGGCGCCATATCAGGGCACTGAAAGATAGCCCTGGCGCAACCTTCGTTTCCGTCCGGGCGATCATGATGAACCCCGGCGATGACGTTTACGGCCGCTTGCCTCAGATGTGTGCGGCGAACTCCGGCTCCGTCGCCGGGGCATCAGGTGCGGACGGGGGTTCGCCGTCCCCGAACGCTGAGAGGTCATCCGGCGCCGGCTCGTGGATGAACTGCGCAGCCAGGGCCAGGATGCCGTCCCGTGCCTGCCGCTCGAGCCTGTCCTTCTCCGCCAGGTGCGCCCGGAGTCCGTGGACGATAGCGGTGCCGCCGGGGCCTTTGACGCCGGTGAACTCCAGCGGTGCGCCGGCGACGTGGACGGTCAGGGCGCCGAATCCAAGGACGGTCTGCCACTGGACGAGCCCGATCCGGTCCAGCGCAATGTCATCGCTGACCTTCCAGATGAGGCCGTGGCAGATGAAGATCAGCCGGGCGTCGGTGAGGACGGCCAAGCCGAAACAGCCCTGGTGCCGGGCTTGCACTATCGCCTCCACTGTCTCGTCGGCGGCGAACATTTCATCCAGGCGTGCAAGTTCTCGTCCGCTGCCGAGGGAAAACCCGGCACTGGTGCGGGCGGCGGCGATGTCGGGGCGGAGCGGGGTCCGGGCCATGAGGATCTCTGTTCTGTAGGGCGCTATCTACTCTGGAACATGCGCAGATCCTGAGACCACGGGGGCCAACGCAGGGCTGCTAGGTTGTTGGCATGGGAAGACTGGCTGACGCGTTCAGGACAGAACTGATGGAGGCCGGCTACGACGTCCTGTCGAAGGATCTCTGCAACCAGAAGGACCTTGCCACAACCAAGAGCCTGCCTAAGCGCGTGCGGGCTGAAATCATCGACCTCCATCGCGCCCTCGGCGGCCCAGCAGGATACCTGGACTTCACTAGCGGAGTATGGGACTTCGCGACGGCCGACGGCCTGTTCATCGAGTTCGACGAGCAGCTGCATTTCAACCGCTACAGGGGGCTCACGCTTGAACTCCCGTGGAGAGGTCGGCTTCCGTGGTCCACGGCGTACGCGCACTTCAGCATCGACCACGAGGATGCCTGTCTGAAAGCCGGTTCGTATAGCAAGAAATGGACGAGCACACCCACCAAGACAATGCTTGGCCAGGCCGACCCGCCCGGCATTCTCGGGGCACACGGTTCGCCACGGTGGAAGCAGCGCGCGATCTACGATGCGGTGAGGGACGCCTACGCAGTCCACACACCTGGGGTGGCGTTGGCCAGGGTCTCCATCTATGACGAGATTGGCGGCCGGGGCGTACGCCGGGCGCTGGGGAAAGGAGGGAGCGGACTCGATCCGGTCGCTCTTCGCGATTTCATCGCCGCCCGCACCATCCCCTGAAGAACTGAATTCCTGCCTGGCCCGCGCGGCCGACAGCCGCACACAAAAAGGGTATGACGACATCTTCACGCCAGCCCCGCGGCGCCCGTATCGGGGGCCGGTTTGCCGCCACTGAGCACGCTGAACCGTCCCTTACCCTGGCGCCTGGCGACACCCGGCCCAATGTCGGCAACTCGCCTCTGAACAAGCGCGAGCTGATGGGCCCGGGCACGCTGAGCGACCGCAACCCGGCCTGGACGCCGGCCGCCCTGAAACGGTTCCTGGGCGAGCCGGACAAACTGGTCCGCAACCCGGTGTACCGGAACGCCCCGCGGATGCGCATGTTCCTGACCAGCCGGATCGAGGAGGTTGAAGGCACAGACGAATGGAAAGCCTGGGAGGACGGCTATCGGCGGCGCAGCGCCGCCAACGGCCGCAAGAAGACGGAGACCGTCAAGACCGCGCCCAAAGTCGAGGTTGGCAAGGGCCGCAATGGCTTCTACCCGGTTATCCGGAGGTAGCTAGGGTGAGCGGGCCGCTCGTTCTGTACGGCTACCTGGAAAACTCGACGGTATGCCCATTCGAAAGAGATAACTGAGCGTCGGACAGGTTAAGTTTCGGCTGCGCGAGGCCCGTCAAGTAATTGGTGGACCGAGGATGGGCCTTCGCACCCCCGGTCAGCGGGGACGAACCGCCATACCTTCGTGAACTGGACATCGAACTGGCGTCCAACCGATCTGTCCAGCAAATCTGTGACTACCAAGGTGACTGGGCCATCGCGATCAACAAGGCGCCGCAGCATCCTGGAGCAAAGACAAGCCGGCTGAACAGAATAGCCGTATGCGGCCAGGCTCGAATCAACCTCGTGAACAAGCTTTTCAACAAGCCGTCGATGGTGCCGTAACTTAGCGATGCAAAAAGCGATCAACCCAGCGTCCACAGCGAAAACGGCTGCTAGTACGGCCCAGACCACACCAGAAGGCATGCCCCGGAAAATGGTGGGTCCCAGGATGAAAATGTAGACCGGAAGGATGGGTGTGAACCACAGTGCATCAGTACGACCGTCTGAGCCTCTTAAGCTGACACTGGACGGGGGTGCATTGATTTCAAAGGAGCCGTCTAGGTTGCTTGCGAGGTGCCGACAACTCATTTCTCAGAATCCAGCTCGGTCACGGTCACCGAATCCGGTTGCCCGGGTAATTCGTCAGCCCGGACGGCGGACACAGTCTCAAGGCTCGAAGCCCTAAAGAATGCCGTTGAACCAGGGCGCCAAAGAAGAACCAGAACTGCAGTCGCCAATATCGCGGAAAGCAAGTAGGTCATGGCTGCCTCTGGAGCTAGCCGATTCCTCAGAACCGAAAGCGCGGCCACCGCAGCGAGGAGTGCTGTTGCCGCCAAAACACTAGTCAGGTTCCTCGCCCATGTCCGTCCAACGCCATTCTTCCAACACATCCAAATAGCCAAGACAGCTGCACTCACGGATAGGGCGATACGCAAAACAAGGATTTGAGCCGTGCTGGCAGGGTCAGAACTTTTCTGACCCTCAAGGTCGACGATGGACATCGCTCCTCGAACGGTCAGGATTGCTGTTCCGGCCGCTCCAGCGGCCAAGAGGCAGCATGCTGCCAAGACGGTGCTCGGCACCCTCCTGGGAAGTTCCTTAGGGCTAGACCTCGTCGACATTTTTCTCCCCTGTCTTCCAACCAATATATACCTTCCAGACTGACGGGGAGTCAGAGCAGATTCTGGGCCAGGGTATTCGGAAAATATTTCTTGTATTGCTGGTTGACTCGGGTAACTACCTTGGCTTAATGTTTGCCTATTGGCAGCTTTGCCAATGCATCCGCCAATTGTGGTGCTTAACCCATTCCATCAGCGCGTCGCATTCCTGATCGCCAATTTGTATTTCAGGTGGTGTGGCGAAGTTGACGGATAATCTGCGTAGAACGGGACACCAATGAAGCTATTCCGACGTACCGCAAAGTTCCTGATCATCCCGGTTGCCGTGGCCGGCGTCATGTTCAGCGGCATTGCCTCAGCACAAGCCTCCACCTTGCCGGCTAACGTCGGACCGGCATCGCCACAGGTTATTGGGACGGCCCAGTGGATGTATTTCGGCATCAATTATGATAGCTGCATGGCCCTGCAAAACGCCTACCAAAGCGAAGGCGCTCACATCATCTCTTCCTGCCACGACACGACGTCTGTGTGGGACCACTTTGTGGGTGTGGACAACAACTACGGCTTCGAATACCAATGGCAGTAGGAGTTCTGCAGCCCTCGTCATAATTTTCACTGAGAAGCTTGTGAATCAGGTTCCTGGATGTCTATTCGAGTCCGGGTGCCTGTTTTCATGTTTTTAGTCTCGGAATTTTAATTCAACTATTAGTGCCATCTACAGAACGCCTACCAGGGAGGCTGAGACCGGCTTGGGTCCTCCCTGGTGGCAGTCCTCGAAAGGCGCTTGAGAGACAGCGGCTACCCCGCCAACGGGCGGCTGAGCGCGCTGTACGGCCGTAGCAAACCCCACTCCGTCTGGTAGTCCCGGCGCATCAGTGGAAGGCCTCATCAAACGGCGGGACCTTCCTTTTTCAGTCCCCTGAACCTGTCTACGCATGTTCCCTGACGTGAGCATCTCGACGAACGAACCGGGGAGCGGGCCAGCAGGCGCCGCACACATTGTCGGCATGACCATTGGAACAACGGGCGCGGCCGAAATAATCTCGAGCCTCGAACGGTATCTCGCAGAGATCGGTGACCCGGTGCTGCGCGAAAACCTGGCCCGCGAAATCGGCGGCCTCAAGCGGGAATTCGGGCTCGTCTTCGAGCGCCACCACCCCGAGGGCATCCGACTGCCCAAGCACACGGTGAAGCGCGGCTCCAAGGTCGTCATCAACTCCATCAACGGCAAGCCCGCCAACAACTCTGTTTTCTACCGGGTCCACCGACTCGACAAGGACCCAGCTACCGAGGTCATTGTGGACGCCGACGGGAACCAGAGTGAGCACCCAGTCGCGTCGCTGACTGTGGCCAAGGAGTTCGGGGACGTCATGTACCCCGGCCTGCGGAAGCTCTCCGAGATCCGCCGCGGGGACCCGGACGCACCTGTCCACACCTTTATTAACGGCGAGAACTATCACGCCCTCGAAGCACTCCAGTACACGCACGCCGGCAAGGTCGACCTGATCTACATCGACCCGCCGTACAACACCGGCGCGGCCGATTGGAAGTACAACGACCGCTACGTCGACGCCAAGGACGGCTACCGGCACTCCAAGTGGCTCTCCTTCATGGAGAAGCGGCTTCTCATTGCAAAGCAGCTGCTCAAGGACACCGGAGTCGTCATTATGGCCATCGACGACAACGAGCACCACCGCCTCCGTGTACTCGCCGATCAGATTTTCGGGGAGGCCAACTTCTTGGCCAACCTAACGTGGCAAGGAACTCTCAAGAATAACGCCCGTTACACGGGAAGTGGCGGGGATTACATGCTTGTTTACGCGTCGAACCGCGAACTTCTGGACTCCTGCAACACAAGGTGGACCGAAGAGAAAGACGGTATCCACAGCGTGCTGGCAGCAGGTCGGGACGCCTGGCTGAAGTCAGGCCGTGACGCCGACAAGGCTACTGAGTTGTTCCGCCAGTGGTGGAAGCAGAACGGCCAAGGTGCCTCAGGTGGTCTGAAAGAGTACAACCGCATAGACGAGCGTGGTCGGGTATTTCAACGCGACAACATGACGGCTCCTGAGGACCGACCAAACCGCTCACGACATGTGCTCTTCCACCCAGTAACGGGAGAAGCCTGCCCTCTGCCTAAGAGCGGGTGGAACTGCAGCACCGAGACACTCCTGCTTCGGGAAGCAGCAGGAGACATTTTCTTTGGAGCAGTCCCCGGTTCTATTCCGAGGGCAAAACGCTACCTTGAAGCGATGGACCGTCAAGTACCGGGCCCTACGTTCTTTCAGAGGAGAACAGACTCATCCCAGCATCTGGCGTCTGTCCTCGGTGATCGCCGGTTCCCATTTCCCAAGGATCACACGGTTCTGATGCGCTGGTTCCGGATGATTGCCCCCAAGAACGCCGTGATTCTGGACTTCTTCGGCGGTTCCGGCACCACGGCGGAAGCTGTCATTTGATCTGGTGCGCACTGAAATCGGAGGCATGGAGGGACGGCCCTGATCGGACGGGAAAATTCAGGGCCACGAGCAAGTCCTCGACCGACACCGCGGCGGGATCCGCGGCGTGGAAGACCCCGTGGAGGCCGTTCGAGGAAGTGGCAGCACGAGCCACAAGCTGCCCGAGCGAGCCAGCGTCAATGACGGACAGGCGGGTCTGTGACCTGAGGAGCCCCAGTCCGTTGACGATCCGGACCATACCAGGGATGAACCAGCGGTCGCCGCATCCGTACGCCAGGTTGGGCCGGATCACGACCCCGCCTGCCTCGAGAACCGCTTCATCTGCCTGCTGCCGGCTGGCGCTGGCAACGGATTCGGGGGCATAGGTCGCCTCAGATTCCTGAAGTCCGCGGTGCGGGCCCGACCCGTAGACCGACGTCGTGCTCATCTGGATGGTGCGGGTGATACCCAACTGCCTGGCGGCGTCAAGGACGTTGAGCGTGCCGCTGTGGTTGACGAGGCCGGCCTGCTGCGGATCGCGACCAACGTAGGAGGCGGCATTGATGATCGCGGCAGTCCCCTCTGCGGCACGCAGCAGCGACCAGGGATCGGTCAGGTCGCCGGGGCAGACCTGAACCGAGGATTCCGAAACCGTGCCGGTTGGCCGCCTTGTTAGGATTCTTACTGGAGTACCGGATTTCATCAGGGACTGAAGCACATGCCCCCCGATGAAACCGGTGGCACCTAAGAGCAGCACAGCCCGACCGGCTGGTGCCGGCAGGGGACGGGGACGCTGAATGAACCCCGGAGCGCCCCCTCCGTCACCGGTCACGACAACGTCCTACCAGAGGAGCCCACGTGACCCTGCAGAAACGGGCTGAGGTTACGCGCGCGGCCATTATCGACGGTGCAGCAAAAGCGTTTGAGGCCCTCGGCTACGGCAACACTTCCCTCACGGACGTCGCCGGCCATGCCGAGGTGACCAAGGGAGCGCTCTACTTTCACTTCAAGTCCAAAGAGGACCTGGCCATGGCCGTCATTGATGAGCAGCATGCCAGGGTCCGGATGGCGACGCAGGAAATCCTGGATCGGGACCTTCCTGCGCTTACAGCCATGGTTCTGATGTGCCGGGAATTCGGCCACCAGCTGTGCACGGACCCTGTTGTGCAGGCCGGCATCCGCCTGACGCTTGAAGCCTCCGCGTTCGGCCATGCCGTCAGAGGCCCGTACGAGGACTGGATCACCGTCATGGAGGAACTTGTCCGCACAGCGCAGATCCAGGGCGACGTGCGGCCGGAGCTGCGTGCTTCGGCTTTGGCCCGATTCATCGTTGCGTCCTTCACTGGGGTCCAAATGGTCTCGGACGTGCTCACAGAGCGCGAGGACGTGATGGAGCGCATCGAAGATATGTGGGCGGTCCTAACTGCCGGTGTTGTGCCGTCAGAGCGCATGGCCAACCTCGGAACGCTTCTGTCTCCCCCCGTACTGTCCTAAGCCTGGTTCGGCCCGGACGCCACCGCCCGTGTAGTCATGGCCACTTGGTCTCCTACACGGATCTCCACCACGGCTGAGACGGAATCAGCGTCCTCCACAAGGTCCGTGATGACGACCTCTGACTCGTCGGTGAGCTCTACGAACTCAGCGAAGGTCGAATCGAACGAGGCCAGGTCACGGTCCGGACACCCGGTGCCGGCGCGCACAGCCTGCCTCGCGGCTTCGATCAGCAGCGCCCCGGGGACGTGGTCCAGAGGGTGGTCGAAGAATATTGGGTTGGAGGCGTCTACCAGCAGCGGCCACCTGTTTTGACCGGACGTGACCCCGAGGACCACGTTGCGTCGGGATGTGTGTCCCACCTGGCGTGCGGGAAGGCGGGCCGTCTCCAGGAAAGTACCTTCCGCGGCCGGTAGGCCCCTCAGCCTGGCATAAGTGCCTTCGCCAACGATCCTGGCTTTTGCGGTGCCGGTGGCGACCGGTTCACCGTCGACGACGAATTCCGCCTGCACAACCATTTTGGAGACGCTGCCAGCGCTTCGGTGAACGTCCAGGAGTTGTAGGGTGACGCCGGCCTCTGCGGCCAGGTCGGGGACGGAATCAGTGTCGTTCCTGCTGACTGTCATGGACGACAGCAGGAAGCGTCGGTCCAGTGGGACCTCCAGCATGCTGTGGGCGGTCATGATGGTTGCCTGGCGCAGCGTCTCAGCGATGAGGGCGGAGTTGTACCCGTCGTGGATGGATCCGTAAAAGACATGCCAGCGCGGCCATTGGGCCCCGATGAGGAAAACGCCGTCGCTGACCCGGAGGGCATCTGTCAGGAGGACTTCAGACAGGGAACGCCGATGGACCAGCTCCCTGTCCACGGTGCGGTTGAAGCACAGTCCGACCAATCCAGCGCGCTCAGGCAACCGGTCCCTCTTTTCCAAGTAGTTGTTTAGTCACCAAAGCATACCGGTTGACAGGTTTGTGATTGATTCGGCGGACCGAATTTAGATACCGAATCGTTACCTTGGGCTAAATACCGTCGACTTGGCCTGTTTTCAGTCCAGAGTGTGCGGAACGGCGCGGCGCACCGCATTATTTGTGGGCTCGACACGCGAGAAGAGGGTGATTGACGCTTCTGGGTATTCTTGCGAGCCTTCTCTCACCGGGCCACATTTCCGCGGCTGGGTCTCCGAAGGATCTGCTCTCGGTGTTCTTGGTCCAAAAACAAACCGGATGGCCGGTTTTGTAACACACACGGAGGGGAAGTAATGAGATTACGCACTAAAACCTTCACAATTCTGGGAATCACAATGATCGGCGCCGCGGGACTCGCGATGCCTGCGCAAGCGACGATAGGCCAGTGCCAGACGAGCACTGTGTGCGTCTACAAAGACGCACAGTGGCTCAACACGAGCCAGGTCATCAGCGGGTTCACCTCCTACGCGGATCTGAACGGCTACCTCCACGACCAGGCCTCGTCGTGGATCAATGCCAACAACAGCACCGCCGAAGTGATCGGGGAGTACCGCTCCGGTCAGCCCTACTATGCGGAAACGCTGTCGGCAGGGTGGACGGACAACAACCTGAGCGATATTGGCTTCAACGATATGGCCGATTTCGTTACCTGGGCCTGACGGTTCATTGGGGGGTGCTGGGGGTGGGGATGGACCCACCCCCAGCACTTTTGGGGAGGAGCCAAGCCAGATTAAAGAGGGAGAGTCGTGAGTCGAAAGCAAGTTCTCGCAGGTTGCGTCGTCGCCGCCGCCGTCATCGCGACAGGTGGTACGGTCGCCGCCGCCAGCACTTTCAAAACCACGGAACAGAAGGCAGCAGAAGCCGGGGCTCCGACACCAACGGTCACCACTGTTCCGGTGGAAGTTAAGCAGCTTTTCGACACTGTCCCGCTGTCCTGTGATGTGGCGTACCGGACACAGCTTGACATCCGATCGTCCTCGACGGGCCCTGCCGTTGTCACTGCGATGCCGCTGACGGATGGCTCTGTGGTCGACAACGGCACGCTTCTTGGGGAAATTAACGGCAGTCCCATCTTCGCCCTGACCGGCTCATTCCCGCTCTACCGCGACCTGGCTGTAGGAGATACCGGCCCGGATGCCCGGCTGGTAAACAACGCGCTGATGGCCCTGGGGCTCCTCAACAAGGAAAGCGAACCCGCCCTCTCCACGATCTCGGCGGCCACACGGGATGCGATCGCACACCTTTACAACTCAACAAGCTATTCCGCTCCGCCGGAGAGCGGACCCGTAGTCGCCCTGGACGCCTTCCACATCATTAGCGGACCCGGGACGGTTTCCGGCCCTCCTCACGGTCCCGGGACGCTGGGCCAAGTACCCCTGCTGTCCCTTGGCTTAGGTGAGCGCGGGCTCTTCTGCTCATCCCCGGCCGGGGGAGTGCCACCCGAGGCTAAAAACGGGCAGCAGGCCACGGTCCCAGGTCTGGCCGATAAGCAATTCGGCGTCGCTATAGTCACCGCGCCGGCAGCCACCCTGCCCGCGGCCGCCAACGGTCAAAACGTCTCACCCGCAGGTACCGGACAGGCGCAAGGCAGTGCAGCCCAGCCGGGGACTGGGGGCACCACGCAATTCGTCTTTATCAGTGTGGGCGCCGCAGCAAATGGGCTGAAGGGCACGGTGCCTGCTTCGCTGGTTGTCGGCGGGTCCGCTCCGAAACAGCTCGTGGTGCCAAGCGCCGCTTTGTGGACTAAGGACTCTAAAACCGTGGTCAGCATCGTTAACGGTGACACAACCAGGGACGTTCCAGTCACCGTCGGATTCTCCGCAGGCGGGGAGAATGCCGTCACGGCAGACCCGGAGTCGGCACTGACAGCCGGTGACCAAGTCGCAGTAGCCACCCGGTGAACCGGACGTCCAACTCGAGGCCCGGGGTCGTCGAGGCCCGGAATCTTACAAAGTCGTTCCGCCAAGGCACGGAGCGCATCCCGGTCCTCGCGGATGTCAACCTCCGTCTTGAAGCCGGCTCCATGACCGCAGTCCTGGGGCCATCCGGCTCAGGCAAAAGTACGCTCCTGAACATCCTGGGACTACTGGTCGAGCCGGACGAGGGCGAACTGATTATCGGTGGTGAGAACGCCGCCCATCTGGCCACCGCCGGGCAGGCAAGGCTCAGACTTGAGCGCGTAGCCTTCGTCTTCCAGTCGTTCCACCTGATCGAGCACAAGACAGTGGCGGAAAACATCGAACTGCCCCTGATCCTGCAGGGCAAATCCCGCCAGATACGGCGAGGGGCAGTTGAAGAGGTCCTCAGGCGCCTGGGCATGGAGCACCGGCGCGACAGCTTCCCGTCGACGCTCTCCGGCGGCGAAAAGCAGCGCGTGGCCATCGCCCGAGCCGTTGTCACCAAGCCGACTCTACTGCTGTGCGATGAGCCGACCGGCAGCCTGGACTCCGCCCGGTCGGCGGACGTCATCGAACTGCTGCGTTCCATTACCGGCCCCGACCAGGCCACTGTCATCGTCACCCACGACGCCGGGGTCGCCGAGCAATGCGATACAGCTATCCACATCCGCGACGGCAGAATCGTCGAACAGACTGCCGGTGGGTCCAGCTCAATTGTTTCCCCGCAACCACGGGGCCGGGGCCGGACTTCAGGGGCAGAACATCACAGGTGGCGGTGGACCGGGCTGGGGATCCGGCAGGCACTTCATGCTTCACGACGGCGCATGAAGCGAAATACCTTCACGATGATCGGGGCGGCCATCGGTGTGGCCTCGCTGGTGCTGACCGTGGGGTTGTCCGCAACCATCTCTGCGCAACTCTCGGACAAGTTCAATCTGTATCTGGCGCAACGGGTTACCCTTGCCGCTCCTCAGGGCGCGGACGCCATCAGCGCCCAGCAGGCCAGGCAGTGGCAGTCTTCAGCAGGAATGCAGCGCTTGGCCGACCTCCACGGAGTCCAGGCTGCCGGGGTGATCCAGGATGTCTCCGGCGGCGCCGCAACCATTTCACTGACACCCGAGTACCGCGGATCCTTTGACGGCCGCATCCAGGCTCCAGTCCTGGCTGTGACACCAGCCGGCCTTGACGCCGAGGGTGTCCGGTTGACGGCCGGACGGTTGTTCGACGACGGCCATGTCAGCCGCAGTGACGACGTGGCGGTGATAGGCCGGAGCCTGCTCCAGAGCCTGGGGCGCAATTGGCAGCCCGGGATGACCGTCTACGCGGCAAACACACCGTTCCAGATCGTCGGTGTCGTTCAGGAGGACCTCAGCAGCACCGACAACGCCGGAGCCCTGTACGTCCCCCTGGGCAACCGACTTTCAGACAGTGCAGTAGAGGGGCCGACCAAGATCCTGCTCAAGACCGCATCAGGCGCCGCCAGCCAGGTCGCCGGGGAAGCCACCGCCGCCTGGGACCCGACCAGCCAGTCACAGCTCACCGCCTCAGCACCTCCGGAACCGACCACTTTGCGTCAGGCCGTCGATGATCAGCAGCGGAACCTCATGATCGCCATGGCCGGGGTGACCTTGCTCATCGGCGGAGTGGGCATCATGAACACCTTCCTCGTCTCCGTTATGGAGCGCCGCCGCGAAATTGGCTTGCGCATGGCACTCGGCTCCACGCCGGGCGCCATCCGGACCCAGTTCGCTGCCGAAGCGGTCATAGCAGCTGCCGGGGGAGCGGTCCTGGGGGTGATTGCGGCTGTCAACGCGCTGGCCGTAATAAGCCTCCTCAACCACTGGATCCCGGTCATTGAGCCCGCGAGCATCGGCATTGGCATCGGCGCCGGCCTCCTCATCGGACTTATCGCCGGACTTTATCCGGCCCACAAAGCCTCACAAATCGACCCAGTCGAAACCTTGTCCCAAGGCTGATCCACGTTCCAAGGAGTAACGCATGAAGAAAACACCGATGATCATGACCGTGCTGACTGCCGCGGCCCTGCTGCTAACAGGGTGCGCATCGGGAAGCACGTCGGCGTCCCCGGCCGGCCAGGCCTTCAAGGCTGCGCTCTCGCCCTCCGATCACCCGGACCCCCAGGCAATGGCTAAAGCGGACTCGTTTCTGGCTGCCAACGGCCCGGCAGAGCAGGGCAGGCAGGTGGTCATTGAGCAGTGCATGCGCAAAGCCGGGTTCACCTGGGTACGCCAGCAAGCCAAACCAGGGAGGGTGGAAGACCTGATGACCGCAAAACCGCTGACCGTTGCTCAGGCGAGGGCTGACGCGTACAGCGGGGTGGGTCCCCGCTCGACCGAGGCCGTCGGCGGCACGCAGGGGCCGGACGCGCAGGCCGCGTTTATGGGAAGCCCCAGCGATCCGAAAATCACGGTGCACCTCTTCGGGACTAACCCGTCAGTCTCCTCGCGTGGGTGTCTGGCCGAAAGCTACAAGACCATCTACGGATTGGTGGAAAACGGCATGATGGCCACCGGCATAGCGGTCAACGCCCTTCAACCGTCCGTGAACGCGGCACTGTTCGACGACGCCATGACAGCCTTGAATAAGAAGTGGTCCCAGTGTTTCGCCGCCGCCGGTAACCCCGGCCTACCCAGCCCGGGCAACGCCGTCATCGAATCATTGAAGACCCCCGCCGTCGCCGCCAAGTACTCCATCGACGACGCCAAGTGCCGCGAAACCTTGGGTTACGACAAGGGCGCCGCGACGGAAATCAACCGGTACCTGACATCATTCCTCGCCGCCAATGAAGGCCAGATCACCCAAATCGAGACCATACGCCAGGACGCAAGCAAAAGGGCAACCACCGTCCTGGCCGGATCCTGAAGGCGAACCCGTCCACCGGGGTACAAACACTAGTCCTGTGCCCGACCGGCCCGAACGTGGAGGTAGATACAAGGGTAGCCTGGCACGGCCTCATGAAAGTCCTCCGGGTTCCCTGGGGCCGTCAGCTGCGGTGGGTTACCGGTTTGTCGCTGGTGGCCACGGGAGTCTACTCGCTGGTGTCCTTCCTGCGCTTCAGCCGGTTTGATTCGGCCGGGTATGACTTGGGGATCTTTGACCAGGTGGTGCGGCAGTATTCGCATTTCGCGCCGCCGTACAGCGAAGTCAAGGGCCTGAACTTCAACATCATGGGTGATCATTTCCACCCGATTCTGGCGCTCCTGGCACCGTTCTACTGGGCCTGGGACGATCCGCGGATGCTCGGGGTAGCCATGGCGCTGCTGATCGCTGCGTCCGTCTTCCCGGTATATCTGTTCGCCAGGACACGGCTGGGGCATTGGCCGGCCTTCACAATCGCGGCCGGGTACGCGTTTTGGTGGCCGATCCAGGGGCTGGTGGCCTTCGACTTCCACGAGATCGCCGTCGGCGTGCCCCTGATAGCGTGGATTATCTACGCCCTGGACCGGAAACGCTACGCGGTGGTGTCCGTGCTGTGCCTGGCTTTGCTGGGTGTCCGGGAAGACATGGGCTTCATGGTGATGGCCGTGGCGCTCATTGTGCTGCTCCGGCGCCGGTGGAAGCTGGCCATTGTCCTGTTCATCACCGGGGCTGTTGTCTACCAGGTCGTCACGGGCAGGATCATCCCGCATTTCAACAGCTCCGGCGACTTCAGCTACTGGGACTACACCGGTCTGGGCCCCACCATGGCGGCGGCCGTCCTCTTCATCCTGGCGCACCCGCTGCGCACCTTCGGGATGCTCTTCAACGACAACGCGAAGGTGCTGTTGTGGGGGTGGCTGTTCATCCCGGTCGGCTTCCTTCCGCTGGGCTCGGCCTACGCGCTGCTGGTGGCCCCCATCCTTTTGAGTCGGCTCCTCAGCGACAGGTCCGGGACCTGGTCAACGGCTTTCCAGTACAACGCGATTCTTGCCCCCATCCTTGTCATGGCGGCCGTGGACGTACTCGGCCGGGTGCTGCGCCGGTTTCCGGGCAGATTGTCGGTGTTGCGGATAGGGGCCCCGGCTGTCTTCGCGGCAGGCGCCGCCGCTGGCATTGCCTTCGCCCCCAATGTTTTCCCGCTCCATAACCTACTGACCGGGCAAGCGTGGGCCTACAGCACCCATATGGCGGCGCAGCAGAAGATCGTGAACATGATCCCCTCAGGTGTCTGTGTTGAAGCGGATGACCGTTTGGTGCCGCACCTGACCAACCGGACCACGGTGGGCATGGTGGGCCGGCAGGTCGACTACGCCAGCTGGGTGGCGATCGACTTCAGCCAGGCCAACACCGGGGGCGGCGGGGACGGGAATTTCACCCCGTTCTCGGCCCTGACCCTGAAAGAGTCAGACGGCTTCCGGGAGGTCTACAGGCTGGACAACATTGTGCTGCTGCATCGCCCCGGGCCGCAGCCTGATTTCTGTTCGTCACCGTTCCAGCCCGCGAGCCGGGTCGGTCCGGCCAGCCGTTAGCCGGCCTGATTTTGGGCCGGCCGCGGAACCGGGTTGCCGGCGGGGTCAATGGGGAAGCTGTCGGCAACAGCGGAGCTTTGGGCGTCGAAAACGATGACGGCGCTCTTCGGCCAGGCCGTCGGTGTCGGGACCCTGAAGCTGGTGCCCCGCTGCGGGGTGCCGTGGTCGAACACTCCCACAATGCTGCGGGAGTTGGTGTTGAACAGCACCACATCGGCTGGCTGGCCGGGCAGGGAGTCCTTAGTCCACCAGCCGGTGTAGCTTCCGTCCTGGCTCCGGCTGATTTCCGGTGGCGGCGGGGTGGCCACATTCAAGGGTCGGAGCGTCTCGTCGACACAGCCCGTCAGGGTGATGGTGAGGAGTCCCAAGGCCAGGACGGAGGCCATGGATTGGCGTCGTATTCGCACGAACCCAGCGTACCGGGCGGATGTCGGGGTTATGGCCGCCTGGTCATTCGCAGGACGTCGTCCCAACCGGGTGCCGACTCCGTTAGGAGCCGAACCTCCTCGATGGTGAGGAGCCGGTTGGTCAGCTTCTGCTTCTGCCCATGCAGCCAGACACCCAGGATGCGCTCGTGCTCGGTTTTGTAGCCGCGGTACCGGGGCGAGCGTCCTTCCAGATCCAGGAACAGCTGGAGTTCCGCGAGGCGCTGGTGCCAGCGCTGCCGGTCGTCCAGCGCCCGGGCCGACATGTTCCAGTCCGGGATGTCTGCAAGGAGTTCCAGGGCTTCGGGCCGCAGGCTGCCCTCAAGGTGTTTCCGGCGCTGGACGCTCAGCCAGCTGGCGAGGGCAGTTTCCCCGTCCGCGGGCCCCCGTTGTGGGGCATTCGGCCGTGCTCGTCGATGAACGCCTTGAGTGCCTCCATGTGCCCCAGCCAGGACTGGGACACGCTTCGGTGCTGCAGGCGGTCCGAGGGCCGGTTCCGTTCATGCTCCTCGGCAAGCTCCGGGTAAAGCTCGGACTGCCGCTGCAGGTAGGCGTGGACGGTGCTGCGCGGGGCTTTGCAGAGCTTGGCGATCAGGCCGAACGGCAGTCCCTTGCGGTACATCAGCAGCCATTCCGGATGCCGCACATCTTCGTCCTCCACCATCCCCTTTATCACCCGTGCCGTCAGGTTGGTATCACGGAGGAGAGCGAACTGAACAGGCTAGCCACTTTGACGGCCGTGATGAGGATGGTCAGCACATAGACCCCGATGAGGACCCAGATAGGTGTCAGTCCCCGCCGCGGGGCGACCTGGTGGACGATGATTGACCGTCCCACGACGTACACGGCCGGATTGAGGAAAACCCAGGCCCAAGGGAAGGGACGGGCCACACCGTCACGGCGCAGCCGCTGCCAGTCCAGGAACGCCAGCAGAGCGCAGACGGCGAAGATGAGCCAAACGCTGCCAATGGCCAGGAAGTATGCAACAGAGAATATCGACGAAGGGTCAACCGCCTGAACCTGGTTAGGGCCAAGCCGGCGAAAGTGCAGGACCGGGTTCCATCCCAGGAGGAATAGGATCGGGACCAGCGGAAGAACAGCCACCAGCCAGATGAACGGGTTGTACACCTCCGTGTCCTCGCTGAGTTTCGGCCGGGTGGCCGGCGCCGGTGGCAGGTAGGGGTTGTTGACGTGGCGGCCGCTAGCCGTGAGTAGGCTGAACCCAATTTTGGACCGAGTCGGTGCATTGCCTTGCTTTTGCCAGGCGTCCTAGGAGTTCATGACCAAGCCTTTGCGACGGTGTCTGCGGCTCGACCAACTACAAGAGTTCTACAAGAATTGGGTAGGTATCCATGGGATCTTGCGGGTATGCTCGGGGGACTGCAAGCAATGCTTCCGCAGGTCAGACGAACTTTTTGGGACTCGGTGGGAACGGCTGGGAATCCCTCGGTGTAAACAGGGGGTCGCCGGTTCGAATCCGGCAGGGGGCTCCACTACCCGGTCTTACCTGCGGGAACGGTTTGACGGGAATGCTTCCCACCGTTTTTGCCGGAACTCATCCTTTACTCATCCTTTATGGTTCTCCGGCGGCCTCCTCACAGTGACATTCCGGTGTTTTTCCCTGGCGAGAACGCGCCAAGGGCAGCACGGGTATCCAGCGCTTCCTTGCACTCCTCGACGTAGTGCCTCTTGGTCATGGAAGAGCTTCGAATGCCCCGTCTGGTAGGCGGCCGCTTCCGCGCCGAGAGTCCTGGCGATGAGGGTGGCATTGGCTTTACGGAAGGTATTGAGCGTCACCCACCCGTAATCCGGCGGCTTCGGCCGCTTTGTGCCAGGTCCTTGCGATGTTGTTCGGGTCGCAGACCGTCTCGGTGGAGGACGGGAAGATGAGGTTTCGCCGGTTCGGGTCGCCGCTGTTCCGCTGCCGCTCCACAGCTTTGTCTTCACGATGCTGCAGCCCTTGGGTGCTCGCGAAGCATGTCCGCCAGGTGGTAGATAGACTCGGCAGCCGGGAGGTCAGCGGGGACAATTCCTGTCCATCGCCATCCCCGCCTCCAGATGAGTGAACTTGAGCAGCCGGATAGGGCCATAGTCCGGGTCCGGAGACGGCCAGGGCGGGATGCCACCGCTGATGCTCACATCCATAGTTTTGCATTGGGGCGCCAAAGCAAAGGATCAAGTTGCGCGTCCGGTCTGGCAAGTACTTCAAGGCACGCCACAGCGTGTCTAATTCGGGCACGGTAGGTCGCGAGTGCCTAAGGGGCGTGCAGCTGGCTGAGAGTGAAAACCGCACCGCCGGGATCGGCGACCACGGCCTGGGTGAAGGTCGGCGGCGCGTCGTAGGGTTCGGTGAGCACCGACCCGCCGAGTCGCCGGACGTCGTCGACCGCGTGC
>Ga0308169_10002123_pt1 | contig 21263 bp, 16 predicted proteins | sample PhyBR1_2_FD_202139 | JGI IMG/M metagenome (GOLD analysis project Ga0308169, IMG submission 202139) | Phyllosphere microbial communities from UC Gill Tract Community Farm, Albany, California, United States - DLSLSB.R1 | ecosystem: Host-associated > Plants > Phyllosphere > Unclassified | place...
GCTGACCCCGTTCCCTCCCTCGCTCGCGCCCAGGTCACGTTCCGTTACGCCAACCCCAAGACCAACATGAACGTGTGGAAGTCGGTCACCGTCACCAACTTCAAGGTGGCGCCCTCGGACAAGCTCGACAAGCGCTCGTGCAAGTCGGACCAGATCACCGTCACGGTCGACCCGGCCACCCCGACCAAGTACCAGATCCAGGCCAAGTTCGACGACGAGGTCCAGGTCTCGCTCGAGTACGACCAGCTGTGCCCCGGCTTCAAGCTCGGCGCGGGCCCAAAGGGCGGCATGACCTACTTCGGCCAGCTGTCGCCCAAGCCGACGCCGGCCGGCGACGCGCCCGACTACGCCGCCGGCGGCGACGGCTACTGCGTGCACCGCATCCTGCCGCGCTGCGCCGTGTCGGGCATCGTGCGCGTCGGCGGCGACGTCGTCGACCTCGCCGGCTCGCGCGGCGTCTTCATCCACGCGATCCAGGGCCTGCGCCCCAACCTCCTCGCCGCCAAGTGGAACTTCTGCAACTTGCAGACGCTCGCCGCCGAGGGCGACGACGCCGTGTCGCTCATCCTCATGGAGTTTACGACCCCGCCGGGCTACGGCTCCAAGGTCGTCACGGTCGGCTCGGTCGTCGTCGGCGACAAGCTCGTGTGCGTGTCGGCCGGCGGCTCGGGCGTCGTCGGCGGCGCCCAGGCGCAGCACCTCGACAGCGTCGTCGACGCCGAGACGGGCTACGCCGCGCCGGGCTCGATCAAGTTCAGCTGGGAGGGCGCCCGCCTCGAGGACGGCAAGCCCGCCGGCGGCAGCGACCAGAAGGTGCACGCGACCGTCCAGTACGACCTCGTCACCGACAAGGCCTCGTACGCGACCCAGGGCCTCGTCGAGAAGGTCGACGTCCTCGGCCAGATCCCGTACCTGATCCGCAAGTTTGTCAACTACGCCGCCGGCACCAAGCCCTACATCTACACGGTGCGTCCTCCTCCTCTCTCTCTCTCTCCGACACCGTGCATGTCCTGCTCGAGCTGACTCTGGCTCTCGACGTGCGCTCGCAGTGGCTCAACCCGACCAAGGCGAGCATCACGCTCGGGACGGGCAGCGAAACCAAGACGCTCGACGTCGAGGGCTACGCCTTTGTCGAGGCGTCCTTCATCTCCGAGTAGACCCACTCCCCCTCTCTGTACTTGTCTCTCCCTCGCCGTCGTCGCTCGGTCGTCCCCCAGCTCTCTGTACTCCCTACTCGCGCTCGCCTCCCTCTCTCCCAGCAGCTACATCTTCGCCTCGCTCTCCCACTCATCCCCACTGGTCTAATGCAACGAGAAGCTCCATCATCGCGCACACGACCTTGACTGAGGAGGAGAGAGAGCCGCGATTGGGCCGTCGCCTCGTCCGTCCCCGCTCGCGTCTCCTCCCGCCTCGACCCTGCACCGCTCGCTCGCTCGCTCGGCTCGAAAGACTGGTTCAGTGCAGGAGATGGCGACCGAGGTCCGTCCCTGCGCCCCTTGCCCAGCCCCTGTGCGCCCCGCTGACTCTCCCTCGCTCCCACAGGACCTCGTCGCTCAACGAGCCGCCGCCCTCGAGGAGCACAACAACAACTCGGTCCTGTTCAAGCTCCCTGTCGAGCTCCTCGAGAACGTTCTCGACCTCGCCTACTTCCACATAGGCCCGGATACGCTCCCTCACCGGTCGTCGCCCACCGCCGTCGTCTCGGGCCAGCCGGCGCACTTGCCGATCTGCCAGCGCCTCTGGCCGCACCAGCAGCGCGTGCGGTACCGCCACATCCAGCTCTCCTCTCTCGCCGCCCTGTACTGCCTCGGCGAGCTCGTCACGGCCGACGCGCGCAAGCCCAAGGACCCGCACCAGCCTCGACTCGGCTCCCTCATCCTCCACCTGCGCCTCAACATGCACAACCGCTACCGCGCCGTCGACGCGAGCGACCGTGCTCGAGCGCCGGCGTGCCTCGCGCAGCTGTTCGGCAGCCTCGACAACCTGCGGTCGCTCAGGCTAAGCGAGAACGGCTCAAACGCGGTCGAGCCTGCGCTCGATGTCGTCCTGCACGACCCGAGCACGCCGGCCAAGCTGAGCGCCCTCAAGATGCTCTCGCTCTCGGTGCGCGGCCGCACGATCGACGCTGGCGACCCGGACGACCCCGCGGCGTGGCTCGGCCAGCTCGGCCAGTTCGGCAGCCTCGACACGCTCGAGCTCGACTTCGACTACAACTACGGCTCGGACGACGCCCTCTCGCACAAGTACAGGCCACCCTCGGTCATCGCCGACGCGACGAGCCGGGCACGGCCCGTCGTCGGCAACGTGTCGTCGCTCACGGTGACGGCCGCCTTCGAGTTCTGGGCGGCGCCGCTCCGCGACCTCATGCCCAACCTCGAGCGCCTCAAGGTCGTCGACTGCGATGCTTCGGGCGTCACGGTCATCGAGAGCGCGCCCTCTCGGCTCGTCAGCCTCGACGTCGAGATCGACAGCTACCCCTCCTCCGACGTCGTCGAGGCGCTCCTCCAGCTCCTCCCCGCATTCCCACAACTTCACCGCCTCCGCCTCCGTGCGTACGGGCACGTCGTCTCTCACACGTCCTCGCCCTTCCACGTCCTCCCCGACCTCGAGGTTCTCGAGCTCGACGGCAGGCTCGGCCTCGCCGACCCGGTCCTCCTGAGCATCGTCGACGGGCCGAGGCGCCTCCAGCACCTGCGCAAGGTATCGCTCAGTGGCTGCTTCGTCGGCGCCGTCGGGCCGACCCTCGAGAGCAAGGGCTGGGTCCTCCCGGGCCCGGACGAGCAGGACGTGCTCGGTCTTTGGCAGGGGTGGACGCCCTCGAAGTGGCTCGAGGGCTCCTCCAGCGCCGGTCATGCCGTCGCTGTCGAGCGGGGACGGGCGCGCGGCGTCACGTTCGGCGGGACCATCGTCGAGGCGCTCGAGTGGCGGCACGAGTTCAACGAGGAGGTGCGCCGCGTCTCGTTGGCGCGCGGTGCGCAGCTCGGCGACTGGGCGCTAGCCCGAGAGGTCTTCACCGACGAGGCGGTCGACTCGTTCATCCGGCAGGCGGCGTCGGCGCGGGCGGGTCGGTGAGTTCAGGTCGCGCGGGCGGTCTTGGTGCTATTTAACGAAAGGCGCAATGCAGTAGCGCGTTATGCACTTTTCTTCCTCGTCTGGAGAGCTCGACGTCTTGCTTGCGCGGCGAAAAGCTCGGCACGAGGCAGCGAAGACGACGTCGAGGTGAGCACGACCTGCTCCTCGTCGTCGAGCGGGCGCGCTCTGCACCGACCGCTCAGCTCTGCTGCGGCCCTCCTGCGCGAGTCGCTGCTCTCGAGAGTCTCTGCGCGTCGATTCAGCGCTTCTCGAAGCCGCACAAGTGCCGCCGGCGCCCTTCGCGGCGGCGCTCGAGCCTCTTCGGCTCGTGCGGCTCGGCGCTCGCTTGCAACTCTCAAGTCGCACCTGCGCTCGCTTTGCGAGCACGAACGACGTCTCGTGCTCGACACGAGCAACGCTCGCGGTCCCAAGTCGAGCTCTGCTCTCGGCCGCTCTCGAGCGCGAAGCACCGAGAGGAAAGAGGACGACCTCGCGCGGTCGCATTTCCACGATTACTGTTCTTGGGACGCTCTCCTTGCTCTTACAAAACGGCAAGCTCGACGCACAAGGGCTCGACGAGGCGAGAGCCGAATCGCGCAAGCAGGAGCGCGCCGTCCGCCTCGGCTCCTGGCTCTCGTCCGCTCGCTCGCTCGCCCGCTCCGAGCATGGCGCGCATCCTCAAGGCGCAGAAGGGCTCCTCGTCGTCCAAGAGCACCAGCACCAGCAGCTCCGGCAAGCCCAAGCCGCCGTCGTCGTCGTCGTCCAAGCCCAAGCGCTCCGCCTCCTCCTCCACCTCGTCGACCAAGCCCAAGCACAAGTCCAAGGCCCAGCGCGCCCCCGCCAGCCCGCCGCCCGGCGACCCCGACGCCCGCAAGGCCGCCCTCGAGGCCATGAAGCAGGCGCGCGCCGCCAAAGCCGCTGCTGCTGCGAAGGAGCAGGGCGACCAGGCCTAAGCGGAGGTGCGTGCGTGCACCGCTTTTTCTGTCTCGCCTTTCGCTCGTCGTCGTAGTCGACAGAGCGTGGAAGCTGAGAAGGTGGATGCACGCACGCAGATCGCTCGCCCTTACGGGCTCGCGGCAAGACGGGCAAGGCGGTTTGAGCGTTTGAGTACAGCGGCGCTCTCGAGGTTTCTGGTCTTGTCGGTTCAGCAGGGACGGTGCAACGGGCTTCGATTGCACTCTGAGCTCTTCTAATGCGAGCCCTACTGAGAGGAGAGAGGAGAAGCAGAGACGCCTCGAAGAGAAAGCGTCCGAGGGCGACGAGGACGGTCGAGAGGAGCTCGGCGCGAGCGGTCGAGCAGGCGGAGGCGAGAGCTGCGTTTCTGCGAGCGGTTGCGCTTCAGATTAATGTGCCTCGGCATGTACACAGACGAGAGGGAGAAGGGAACGCACCGTGACCGTGAGAGGCTCGCTCGAGACTCATCTTGTCGGACGAGGTGCGGTGCCAGGCCGAGAGGACGACCTTCTCGAGCGACAGGAGCGACGAGGCGCTGTCGAGGTCGATCGGGATCTATGGCGGCGTTGTGTAGGCGGCGAGAGCGGCTGGAAGCTGCGAAGGGCCCGTCGAGCTCGAGGGCGAACGGGCTCGAGCGGGCAGCTCGGTCGGTAGAGGGTCGGGAGGGTACAGCTGCGAGCAAGGAGGTCGTGGACCGTGAGCTTATTGCCACAAAGATCGTCGGCCGGTAGGGAGAGGGAGAGACAAGGAGGAGCGCGAACGCACAAGCTTCCACCGCCCATCCTCGAGCACCGCCGTCGTCGCCTTTCTCGGGCCCGTGCGCCGCTCGCCCTCGGTCGAGCCTTCCTCGACGGACGCCTCGAGCCGGTCCACCTGCCGCAGCCTCGACCGCCGGCCCACCGGCGCCGCCGCTCCTCGCTCGCGCAGGAACCCGCTCCACAGCTCGTCGGCCCACCTGCCCGGCGTCGGCGGCTCGACGAAGACGTGCTCGACGCTGTGCGGGAGCGCGGCGAGGAACGTGCGCGTGACCGAGTCGGCGAGGACGCCGCATAGGGACGCCGGCTGCTCGGCGAGGCGGACCATGAGGGTGCGCAGGGCGGTCAAGGAGGGGAGGTGCGCCGCGAGGGCGAGGATGGCGGGCGACGCGTCGAAGGACGAGGTCGTACCGGGCGGAAGGAGGGTAAGGTCGAGCTTGGCGAGCGACGTGAAGCGGGTGAAGGCGGCGAGCTCGACCGGGACGCGCGCGGCGTGCAGGGTGCAGTCGAGGTTGCGCAGCGCGGCGGCGTCGAGTCGGTCGAGGAGCCATCCCTGCGGCCGCGCGGCGACGTGCGCGAACTCGACGACCTCGAGGAGCTGGACCGGGTCCGAGCCGGCCGGTTGCGCCGCGGAAGGGTCGTCGCCGACGAGCGGATCGCTGCCGTCGCTGCGCAGGAAGAGCGCGAGCGCCCGCAGGCGCGGCATGCGCGCGAGTGCAGCGAGCACGAGCGCGCTGAGCTCGTCGCCGGCCTCGTCGGCGTCGAGGATGAAGTGCTCGAGGTGGCGGGTCCAGGCGGGCCCGCTCGCCGCATCCTCGAGGACCTCGACGGTCCAGGCGCTCCTCGACACGAGGAGGAAGCGCAGCTTGCGGCATCCGTCGAGGACGTGGCGGACCGTGACGAGGTCCTCGTCGGGTTGAAGCAGAAAGAGCCGCCGGACGAGGGCGAGCACCTCGGGCGCGCCGTCGTCGCCGCCCATGACGGCCGACCTTGGCCAGGTAGTGCAGGCTGCGAGTGCGACGACGCGCCAGCGCTCGGCTCGGACGAGAGCAGCCCAGGCCCGGCCGACGAGGGCGAGGTTGGCGTAGTCGAGGTCGTCCTTGGCGGCGAGGACGGCGTGCGTGACGATGAGGGCGACGAGCTCGGCGGGTAAGGCGGGTGGAGGTCCGAATCGAGGTAGAGATGGGCTCTGAATGGTCTCAACGTGCCCTGGCGCTGTGTGAGGGGCTGCACGTCAGCGAAGCGTGTGGGGGGGTGATGAGAGGTGAGGAGAGCGCACCAGCTGCGGTGCGGCGCTGGAAAAGGGTCTTGAAGAGCGAGAGCATCGTAAAGGCTCGGAGAGCTCTGCCTGCGCGGCAGCAAGTGCTCAAGCGCGACGAGGAGGTGAGGACCAGGCCGAGCCGGCGAGCAGCTCTCGTCGAAGGCTCGACTTCAGATCGTCCCGTGCTCTCTCGACCGAAACCGACTCGTACAGGCTCTGAGGGACATCCGGTGATCTGCACAGGCAACCGAGAACGTTCGAGCGAGAGAGACACGGCGCGCGAGGCTGACCGACGACGGGCGAGCGAAGGATTAGGTGCACGACGAGCGACAACGGAAGGCACTACGACGACGACTGCAACGACGACGACGACGACGACGGAACGAAGAAGAGGTATCTATGGTCGAAAGGCGAGGAGGGGGAGGGGTATCGACTCGGGGAGGATTAGAGGAGGGGAGAGATGCGGGCGCGACGAGGAAGAGGAGGGACAACAACGAGGCGAGGGCAGAGAGGATGAAGCACTGGGAAAGTGTCCGTAGGGCAATCGGGGAGGTAGGTGAAGGAAGGGGTGGCCGAGGAGGGGCGGCGGGTACGGCTACGGCCGACCGTCCGGGTCCATGCTTCGCCGACGAGGCTTGCCGGCGTCGCCAGCGGCGAGGCCGCCGCCGCCGCTCAGCGCAGGCGGTATGGGCACCTTGCTCGACCCGGACGATGCCGTACGGGCCATCGGTGCCGCCGCAGACGACGGGCTCAGGCCGGGCGGCGGCGGGAGGGGTCCGTGAGCGAGCGACGGCGACTTGTCGCTCGCACCCGACTTGCGCGCCTTCTTCTTGACGGAGGGTCGATGCCCGAGAAGTGATGGTTCGGGTGCAGGGAGGATGGTCGGGACGTCGGCGCGCGAGCTCGAGCTCTTCTGCGGCGCAAAGGCGGGCGCGGTGGGCACTCGGGGCGAGTTGGACGAGGACGTGTCGTTCGGCGAGGCTGTTCGACGGCGAGTAGACGAGTCAGTTGTGCACTCGTGTGCTCGGAGAGAGTGTGGAGAGGGGACGCACGAGACGGCTCCCTCCCCTCTGCGCGCTTCCTCCTCGTCGCGCTCCCCCACGTCTTGCTCCGCTTGACCTTGCCGCCCTCGGTCGCGTCCTTGCCCTTCCTCAACCTCCTCCGCTCGACGCTCTTCTCGCTCCCGCGGCGGTGCAGGTCAGCTGCGCCCTGCGACGCCGCTCCACCGTGCTCGAGCGGGATCGCGCTCGTACTCGCGACGGGCTCGTCGGCCCTCGCGCCGGCGCGCGGCGCTTCTGCTTCTCCGACAAGCGGAGGAGCCGCATGCCGCGGCGCAGGGCCGCCCTGCACGACTGCGGCGGTGCGCTGACCGGCGACGACGCCGCCGCCTCGCGCCGCGAGTGGCACCTCGACGCCCTTGCGCTTCTGGCGCTCGGCGTCGACGGGCGCCTCGAGGTCGAGCATGAACGACGTCTGGTGCTCGAGGAGGAAGCTCAGGACGAGCATGTCGCGGCTGTGCTGGCCCGCCTGCTCCTGCGCGTCGAGCGACGCGCCGGCGCTCGTCGCCGGCGTCGGTCGGCCGTCAAAGCCCGGGAAGCCGAGGAGGGCGTTCTGCCCGCCGCCGCGCGACGAGACGAGGCCGGGCTGGAAGACGACGGCGAGGTTGGACGCCGTCATCTTGTTCTGGTCCGAGCAGCGCGCGAAGACGGAGAGGAAGTCGAGGAGGTAGAGGAGGAGGTAGCGCGACGCCGGCGGGAGGAGCGAGATGAGGTGACGGTACTCGGCGATCGAGGCGGCGGTCGGCTGCTGCTTCTCTGCGAAGGGAGAGGGCGAAGAGGGATCAGCTAATGCCCGAGCGGTCAGAAGGGGGAGAGTGGGAGCGAGAGGACGCACGGAGGACGGCCGTGAAGTCGAGGTAGAGGCCGGCAGGGATGACCGGTTCCTGTGCAGGCAGTGAGAGTCAGCATGAGCACGAGATAGACGGGCAGAAGGGGGAGGGGAAGGCGACGCACAGGAAGAGCGTTGAGGTAGCGCCTGAGCACGCTCGCCGCGTCGTGCACGCTGTAGCCGGTCCAGTCGAAGTCCTTGCCGTACTTGGGCGGCGCATCAAAGACGGCCTGGAGCTGGTTGATGCGCTTGTTGGACCCAGAGACGCGGAAGATGCCCTCGGTGTGGGTCGCTGTGCGAGAGGGAGGCGGGTTCCGAGCAGGGTCAGCTTCTCAGCCTCGGGACGATCTACCTTGCTTGCCTCGGCACACTCTGTACGAAGGCGAGCAGGGTGCGGGGAGAGAGAGAGACAGAGGAGCCGAGACGCACCAGTCTCCTTGAGCATCATGCCGCACTTGGCGACGACGATGGGCACGTAGCCGTACACGTACTGGTTGCCGTCACTGCAGGCAAGAGGACAGAGTCAGCTTGGTGTGCAGCGGAGCAGCAGGCGAGAGGTTGAGCGAGGTGCGAGACTCACTCGGCGACGAGCGAGATGGCGACGCTGGCGTACTGGAGCGACTCGGCGAGGGCGACGCCGAACACGCGGCCCTTGCCGCTCTGGCCGGGCTCAAGACCTCGCTGCTGGGGCGAGTACAGCGGCGCGGCGGTGCGCTGAGGCGGCGGCGGGGCGGCGGCGGCGGCGGCGGACGACGAGGACGAGGCGACGACGGCACGCTCCTTCTCCTTGCGCGTAAAGGCCTTCCACCACCGCACGAGCGACGCCTTGCTCGGTGCTTCGTCGGCCATCGTGGTGCCCTGGCGGCGAGAGCTGACGAGGGAGACGGGGAGGAGAGCTGCTCGGCTCCGTCCAGCGAGAGCGACATTGTAGCGAGCGGCGGCACCCTCTCGGCTCGCCCTGGCCTTGCTTGTACACCGTCGAGGCACAGCGCACTACTAGCTCGAGTTTCTGACACTAGTCGCAGCCGCTCTCGAAGAGTCGCCGCCGACCTCGTCCGGGCGTCACGCGAAACTCCCGCTCGACGCAGCACAACAGCGTTGCACGACCCGCCGCAAGCTCAGTCCGAGATGATGCGCACTCCCGCCAGCTCGCGCACCCCGAAGCTGTTCTCCCTCGCCCACCGCTCGGACGGGCAACCCATGAAGCACCGTGCGAGCGGGACCGACAACCGCCGAGCGAGGGCGTGCACGTGCGCCGGCGAGAAGGGCGCGCGCAGAAAGACGAGGTCCTGCGTCGAGAGGGAGAGGTGCTCGTCAGCTAGGTCCTGAGCCGGTCCTGCGAGAGGAGCCAGAGGAAGAAGGCGCACAATCGTGATGGACGGAAAGGCCTCGTCGAGCACTGCAGCGCGACGCAAGCAGCGAGAGACGTCAGCAGCGTGCGCAAGTGAGAGTGAGAATGACAAAGAGAGGTCGCAGACGCACAGCGAAAGTTGGCCTCGAGCTCGCTCGGGATCTCGTCGACGCCGCTACCGACGCCTTGGCCCTCCTCCTTCGCTCCTCCCGCATGCTCGCCGCCCAGCTGCGGCATACCGCCGCCCGTCGCCTCGGTCGTGAGCTCCTCGACGTCGACGTCGGGCGTCGACGTCGACTCCTTGCTCACGACGCGCGAGGGCGCACCGCCCGAGCGGGCCGCCGCCGCCGAGCTTGCGCCGCCGTAGAGGTGGACGAGCTTGATGCGCGCCGTCGTCTCGTTCTGCTGGACGTAGAGGATGCGCTGGAAGAGCGTGTTGATCTGCGTGCGAGCGAGAGCGGGGTGTCAGCGTCAGCCTCTCGAGCGTCGAGACGAGGAGCGCGAGGAAGAGAACGAGACGCACCTCGTCGCTCTTGACGAAGACGACCACCTCCTTGCCCTGCTTGGCCCTGCGCATCATGCGCACGCACCAGTCGGCCCCGCCGTGCCAGTGCAGCCCGTGCTCGGCGACCCACCACGCCGTGCGCACGAGCCTGCCCCACCTCGCTGCGAGGAGGAGCGCGCCGCCGAGCGCGGCGACGTACGCCGCAAAGTAGCCGAGCGACGACGGGTCGGTGCTGATGACGCCGGCGATGAGGGCGAGCGAGAGGGCGAGGGTCGAGACGGTGAGGAGGAAAGGCGTGCGGCGCGAGCGGCGTGGGAGGGTCGGGCGGTTGTGCAGGAGGATGAGGAGGGACAGAGGGTACAGGGCCATGATCGAGAGGAAGACGATGGCGAACATGCTCGAGACGATGCTAACGCTCGCGCCGCTGCTCGCGTACACGACGACCGAGAGCGCCGTGAAGAGAACGACGACGAGAGCCGGCGAGCCGGTGACGGGCAGCGCCTTGAGCAGGCCGTACGGGAGCGACCCATCGAGGGCCAGTCGACGAAGGAGCTCGATCGCCGAGACGAGGCCTGCGGGCGAGGGCGAAGAGGAGGGGAAGGGGGAGAGGGAGGAACGTCAGCCCGGGCTTGGTCGAAACTGAGGTGAGGACGTGTTGCAGACGCACCGGCAAGGACCGTCGCCGAGAGGATGAGGACCGCATCGACGCTGACCCACAGCTCGAGCCACCTGCCGGCGCTCGTCTTGCCGAGGGCGGCGAGAACGCTCGGGACGCCGAGGATCTGGTCGAGCGGGAGGACGGCGAACGTGCACAGGAGGAGCGGCGCGTTGATGACGATGGCGATGTACTGCAGCGAGCGGAGGACGGCCGGGTAGATGTGCGGCGAGGGGCGGAGCGAGGTGGCGTAGTCGGGCGCCGTCTCGAAGCTGCAGGGCAGAGATCTCGAGGGTCAGGGCACGTCCTCTACACGGTGAGAAAAGGAGCTCGCAGCGCTGCTCCACGTAGGAGGAGAGAAGTGACGCACCCAGTGACGCCGAGGAACGCGATGCAGATGCCCTGGTAGACCGCCTTGGCGATGCCGCCGGCTGAGCCGACTTGCCCGGCGACCCAGTTCGAGCGCAGCGTGTCGTTGCCGTGCTGCGCCCAGTAGACGATGGCTGAGAGGATGAGGACGGCGAGGGTGAGGAGCTGCGGGCGAGGAGGAAAGCGTCAGTCGCGCTCGAGAGGAGGATCAGCTGGTGGTGCGGCTCACGTGCACGGTCAAAGTCGTGAGGGTGACGCTCGCTGTGCCCTTGACGCCGACAAGACCAATGACTGCGATGCCGACGAGGAGCGCGATCGTCATCCAGGTCGTGCCGACGGTGCCCGGAGCTTGGTCGGCGATGTAGGACGAGGCGGTCGCAGCGGCGACGACCGAGGTGGCGACGTCGTCGAGGAGGGTGAGGGCGGCAGCAATGAGGGCGAAGGGCAAGGAGGAGGACGTGTTGAGACTGCGCGCGTGGAGGCCGGGCGGCGAGGGGTCAGCGGCGCTCTCTCACGAGGGGGAGCTGCGGACGGCGGGACGCACAGGTAGGCGTAGTTGGCGCCAGATATAGGCAAAGCCGACGCGAGCTCGGTCATGATTGGCCGCCAGAACGAGAGGAGCAGCGTCGCGACGAGCAACGAGATGGGCGAGCTGCGGTCGAGGAGGAGGAAGAGTCAGTTCGATTCCTCGTGCTTACGCCTCAAGGGCTCGGCGCGAGAAAGAGAGAAGGACGAACTAGACGCTCGCGACGCCTACGAGGGCCGGGAAGGCGTACAGCGGGCTGCCCGCGACGGCGACTCCTGCGACCCCGCTCGCCAACCTGCGCGCACCGGGATGAGCTAGTCAGCGCTAGTCCTGCGAGCTCGGCGAGCGGATCTGCGACGCACCATGCTCCGAGTGCTCCCTCTCCATCTCGCCGCATCTGCTCCTCGCGCTCGCGCTTGGCCCGCTCGACCTCGTCGTCCTCGAGCGCGAGCCAGCTCATCGTGCCCCAGCCGGCAAACTCGAAGCTGTTGGCGAGCCGGGGCGGCGGCTTGTCCGAGACGCTCGAGGTGAAGTTGTCGTCGGCGAGCGGAGGGAAAGCAGATGAAGGGTAGGCGGGGTTGGGCGAGGGAGGGTACGAGTGCGTCGGCGTCGAGGGGGACGAGGTCGGGAGGAGGTGCCGAGGAAGCTTGAGCGCGTTCGAGCCGCTGCGTGCACCTGTTTCGACGAAGCTCGGGCGGCATCAGCGACTACAGCTGCTGCTGTACTGCTGGAGCGCGGAGAGCGAGTCGAGGACTCACGTTGGCGGCGCACAATCTCGAGGTACTCGCTCTCGGCGAAGGATGGCGGGGGCCGTCTGCGCCTTGCAGCGCCAGCTGCGCCCACGGCCGAGCTGGTGCCCCTCGTAGGCGAGCCCTCGTCGAGCCGAGCGGCGGAGGATGATGAGGGCGGGGCGGTGTCGTCGTCGGCGGCGGGTCGGCCTGCGTCGTGCGAGGGGCGCAGCGACGCGCTAGCCCCTGCAGGCGGCTTGTTGCTCATGCACAGATGCACTGGGTCGACGAGCGCGAGGGCGGACGGAGGAGGAGACCGCGCCTCTCGCCGCGAGCGCGAACCTGTTCGACAAGCGGCGAGCCGCGACTCCCGACTCAAGGACACATGCAGGACGGATTGCGAGCTTGATACAGTGCAGTGCAGTCTACAAGCAAGCTACAATCAGGGCGAGAAGAACCGGCTCACTCGAACGAGACGTGCACGCTCCTCCTCTTCATGAGCGAGAGCATCGCCGCCGCGCCCTCCTGGCTCGCCACCCGGCGCCCGAGCACCAGGTCCTTCACGCCGACACAGCACGGCTTCTCGCCCTCCCGGCCTTCGACAAACCCTCGCCCGAACGCCTCGTCGACGTCCCTCGCCTCGATCCCCTCGAGCGTCGCGAGCTCCAACCGCTCGACGCTCGGCGGCACCCCACCCCACAGGTCCCCTTCGCGGATCGCCGCCCTCTCGATCGACGCCGTCGATGCGTACGCCGGCTCGTACACCTCGAGCGTGCGCAGCGGGCTCGAGACGCCGCTCGAGCCTGCGCCGGCTGCGATGCCGGCCCGCGCGACGCTGTCAAGGACGCGCCGCACGCGCCGCATGAGGCGCGCGTCGTCCCTCGCGCCGTGTGCGCGCCGCTGCGGCTGCGCCGCCTCGGGCGGGAGCGGGAGGTACCGCTCTGCGAGCGTGAGCGTGAGGCGCTCGAGCGACGCAAACGCCGACAGGTCCTGCGACGTGAGGCTCGACAAGGGGAGGTCGAGGGAGCGAAGGGTGTGCGCCGACGACGAGGTGAGGAGGTGGAAGTGGGCGGGGAGGGGGGACGAGCCCGCGTCGAGCCGCTTGAGGCGGAACATCGGCCGGCGGACGGGCGGGGCGTCGCCGATGGATGTCGGCGTTGTCGGGCGCGTTCCGGGAGGGGAGGGGGTAGGGCTGGCGATGTCGGGCGCCGGGAACTCGATGTAGCTCGCGATGAGCGTCTCGAGGGCGGGGAGGCGCGAGAGGAGGTCGAACAGGTGGGCGCTCTGGTCGGCCCGCAGGTACTTGAGGCCAGGCCACGACGACGAGACGAACGAGGTGAAGTCGTGCAGCGTCGCCTCGTCGAAGCAGTGGTAGCCGAGGCGCTCGACGCCGCCACACCGGGCGAGAATGCGCTTGAGCCGCTCGTACTCGGCGCCGTCGAGCTTGCCGCCGGAGAGGCTCAGCTCGCGCACGAGCGCGGCGAGGGCCTCGTTGCTCTCGAGGGCGTCGAGGATCCCGCTCCTCGTGCGCGAGTCGAGGTACAAGTTGCGGTACAGGAGCGGCCTCGCCGCGGCGCACCACCTGCGCGAGACGGCGGCGAACAACGCGAGGTTGGGCCGCCGCGCGGCGTGGGACGGGTTGTCGAGGACGAAGGTGTCGAGGACGTCGGCGACGAGCTCGGGCGGGAGCTGGGCGGCGGGCATCGTCGAGGAAGGAGGGTGCGGTCGAGGGGATCGTGCGCGCGGGTTGGCGAGGGTGCGCTGTTTCGATGGAGAGGGTCTGCATGATCAGCGACCAGCTCCTCTCTGCGCACAGTGCAGAGCGAGGAGAAGGGGGCGCGCACCTGGGCCAGAGCTTGAGAGAAGGGTTGGCCGGCCGAGTCCAGGGCGGAGCTTGATAAGGTCGGCGCCGACGACGGTAAAGGCGGGGCCGGCGTCGAAGAGAGGCGGAGCGAGTTGGCGATAAGAAGCGCAGCTCGAGCAGGGGCGACGAGGAGCTGCAGCGTCGACGCAGGTAGAGAGAGCAGAGAGAGAGAAGCGGAAGCCGCGAAGACGAGCACAGAGCGCGCACGGTTCCGCGCGCAGGGACCCTGCCCTGGCGGCGTCGATTGCCCTCGAGCTTCTCGTGCCGGGCTGCACGACCGACGCCGAAGCGCGGCACGCTCGACGATTGGTTCGTGCGGACGAGCGGCGTCTCGCTCGAGCACGCTCCCCGGTCCGCCGGCGAGGGGGGCCTGCTGCGAAAGCCGAGCTTAAGCTTCTGAGCAGCTCGAGCGCGCCGGTTGCCGGTGCCTCGAGGGCGAGCGAGCGTGGGCAAGAGCCGGCCGAGTGCGGCAGAGGCAGGAGCGGAGAGCTGCGAGCGAGCTGTGCGCCGTTCGTGAGGGTCAGCTCGGCTTGGCCGCGGAGGCAGGCGGTGGGCGAGGGACAGGAGGGAGAGGGACGGACCGATTGAGGACGCTATGGAGCCGGAGAGAGCGGGGAGAGCGGCTGCCGGGCGGCGAGAGGGAGGACGACGAGGAGGAGGAGGCGGAGAGCGCGAGGACGAGCCCTCGATGGCTCGGGTCGGTGCGAGCGATCGTTGGGCGGTGCAGGCAGTCACGCGCAAGCGCGACCCAGTGCGAGGGCGACGCTGGCCGTTCTCGGTTGCGTCGCAGAGGCGGGCGATCCTCCGAGGCCGCCGCTCTCGTCGTCGTCGTCGTCGCTCCGTCTCCAGCTCGCACGCCCATGGCCACCTTGACCAAGTACCTCAGCCGCGAGGACAAGCAGCTCCTCGACCTGTTCGACGCGGCCGCCTACGTCCCCAAGCGTCAGCGCCACCTCGAGCCCGCTCCCCCTCCTCCTCCTCCCCCACTTCAACCTCCCGCACCGTCGCCCGCCGTCGCCCTCACCTCGCACAAGCGCACAGGCAGCACTGCATCGCGCCGCAGCATCGCCTCGCTCGTCCACGACAGGCTCATGGGCCAGGCCGCCTCGCAGCGCCCGTCGCGCGCCGCCTCGATCCGGTCGCAAGCCTCGGTCGTCCCCCTCCCGCCTCTCCTCTCGCTACCGAGCGAGCTCCTCCTCTACATCCTCGACCTCGCCCTCCCCGCGACCCACACTCGCGCGACCGCGCGCGAGCGCAGCGCCACCCTCGCCCGCATCTCTCTCGTCCACCCGGTCCTGCGCTCGTACGCCCAGGGCGAGCTCTTCTCGACCGTCTTCGTCACGTCGGACGACATCGTCGCACGCCTCACTCGGTCTACCTGCGTCCCCAAGTCGCGCGGCAACGCCCTGGGCAAGCAGATCCGCACGCTGCGCGCCATGGGCAACCTCCAGGCCGGCGACGGCAACAAGGCGCTCGAGGCGCTCGTGGACCAGCTCAAGGGCCTCGACACGCTCTCGCTCGAGGACCTCGACGGTCTCGAGCTGCGCAACTTTGCGATCCACCCCTGTGCGTCCTCTTCTCGTCTCGCTCGTGCACCTTCGCAACTCTCGCTGACTTGCCCTCCTGCTCTTCCTCCTCTTTGCCCGACCGCAGCCTTGCGCCACCTGTCAGCCACCCGATGCGGGTTCCGCTCGAGGTTTCGGTCGTTCGAGGCGCGCAAAGCGTCGCACCTGCGCTCGCTCGCCCTCACCAACTGCACGGCGCAGCACGACGCGTTCGCGGGCTTCACGACGCCCGACCTCGTCCAGCTGAGCGTGTGGGACATGTCGCTCCCGCCGCCGACGCCGATGGCGACGGTCGAGGAGAGCGAGGCGTGCCGCACGCTCGCGCACGAGGCGGCGTCACGCCTCGAGGACGTCGCGTGCGACTTTCAGCACCTCGCCTACCTCTTCCCCGCGCCTCGGCACCACCCGCCGCTCTTCCGCCGCACCGCCCCAGTCGCACTTCGCCATCTCACCCTCGTCAAGCTGTCGTCCCTGTCTCGCGCCCTCGAGACCCTCCCAGTCGCTGCCGCCAACACCCTCTCGAGCCTCCACCTCGTCCCGACACCCTCGTTCCTCCCGCACTGCACCTCGCCCGACCGCGCCGAAGCGCACTTTGCCGCGCTCGTCGCGCCCTTCCAGCCGGGGGGAGCGACGGCCGCCGTCGCGCCGGGCAGTGCAAGCGCGCACGCCGCCCTCGGCTCGCTGCGCACCCTGCGCCTCGACTGGCGCTACACGGCGTGGCTCGCGGCGCCGCCCGCGCTCCCGACTGCGCCCCTCGCCGGGCGCGCTCTCCTCTTCGGCGCCGGCGCCGGCACGGGCCCGCAGCCGCCGCCGCCGTCGCCCGCAGAGTCGGCCGCGCTCGCGCACGCGCTCGGGCACGCGCGCCTCGTGCGCCTCGTCGAGCGGTGCTCGGCGCTTGGCGTCGACGTGCGGTTCGACCCGCTCGAGGGCGAGGGGGCCGGCGGGGCCGACGACGTGTATGGGTCGTTGCTGTCGAGGCGGAGGGGGATGGGCGGAAGGGCGAGGGGTGCAGAGGGGAGGGGCATGACGAGGTGGCTCAGCGAGGGAGGGCAACCAGCTCACAGCGGTGGTGGCATGTCGGCGACTGCGGGCGGACTGGGAAGGGCCGGCGCAAGGGACGTTTGAACCGGGAGGAGGAGGAGGAGGCTCGAGGGTCGCTCAAGCTGGCTCTCGCCGCTCGTGCTCGCCCCTCTTCCTTGTAGTACTGTGACCTGCAACTGTGTGTGCGTGTGCATCGTTAAGCTCAGTGGCACTCGAGCCCTGCATCGCGAGCAAGTGCGCACGTGCGCGAGTGCGAGCGAGCAACTCGGGGTCGGCCTCTTCGCTCATGCTCTCTCGCTCCCGACAGCGCGAGCCAGCTCATGTGCGAGGCCAGCGCTAGCTACCTGCCGCCCCCTGCCGGCCCTCAAGATCACGCCGTCTCGTCGCCCCCTCGTCCTCGTCATCGGCGGCCGCCGGTTCCACCGTCCACCACGACCGGCTCTCACCTCGAGAGCACCGCGCCGACCCTCGGCCAGTCGCTCAACAATGGCATCAAGCCCGAGCCGCGCCCTCTCGAGCTTCACGCGCCGCCGACGCCGCTCGCCCTGCCCGGCGCCTGGTCCGGCTCGACATCCTCTCGCACCGGCGTTCAGCGGTCCAGGTCCGAGGGCGACGGCCTGCGCTGGCGACTACGATGGCGCAGCAACATCGACGACGAGCAAGACGGTGGCAGCGACTCGGACGACGGCGCCCTCCTCCTCCCCCCGCCCTACCTCGCCGACGACTCGCCGCGGGAATCGTTCGACGGTGCGTCTGCCCTGCCTACTCTCCCTCGAGCTCGTCGCCCTCGAGCTGACATCAGGATGCGATGATCTCGCTCGCAGGTCTTCTCGGCACTCGCAGCGCCCGCTCGTTCGCCAAGCAGCAGCGCAAGCACGACCGCCTTTTCGCCCAGGGCCGAGCACCGCCCGCGCCGTTCCCGGGCGCGCTCATCACGGCGGTCGTCAAGGTCGTGCGCGTCCTCGGCCCGCCGACCGGGTTCGATACACCGCGCGCCCGGGCGCAGGCGCACTCGGGCCGGGGCAAGGGCAAGGAGCGCGAGCGCGCCCGAGGGCTGTCGCTCGACGAGGCGGCGCAGCGGCTCGAGGACGCGTTCGGACGTGGGAGCGGCTCGGGCAGGGAGGTACGCGACGGTGCGGGCAAGTTCGAGGAGCGGCAGCGGCGGCGGCTGAGGAGGGCCGAGAGCGGGCTCAGGGCGTACGAGCTCGGGACCGAGGTGGGCAGGCGCGTCGCCGGTCGCCTCGAGCGACATCGCAGTCGCAGAGACGTTGTCGACGTCGATGCGGCCGTTGGCGAGATCTCGGCGCCGGATGAGCCGGGTCGGCAGGTTCTCGCCGCTGTCACTCCGGCTGCGCTCCTCGGCTCGCCACCTATCGGCGACATCCTCACCTCGCCTTTCGCCCAGCCTCGTCAAGACGATGACGACCTCGACGACGACCTCCCGCTCGTCCCGCCCTCGGCCCCTTCCCTGCGGCCGACGACCAACCCGAACCTGCCGCCCTTCCCCACCGTCTCGACCCCGCTCGCCCTCGAGCCCGCCGCCCTCGACGACTACTTCGGCCTCTCTCGCCGCACGAGCTCAAGGCGTACATCGCTGGCGCCCACCTCGCCGCGGCAGCGCTCGGCCTTCCTCCCCTCCTCGGCAAGCCCGCGCACGCCTTTCGTCCTGCGCGCCATTCCCGCCCGCACAAGGACGGTACGCCGACGTCTGCTCGACCTCGTCATCTTCCTCTGCGTCGGCTCGCCGCCTCGCCCCTCCTCCGCCGGGCTCGACACGTCGTTCGCCTCGGTCGGAGGCATCCTCGGCGTCGTCGTGCACGCCGTCGGCTTCTTCTTCTTCGTCGCGTACCACCTCTCGACCCTCATCGTCGCGAGCCTCGTCGCGCTTCGACAAACGGCGACGTTCCTCTACTGGTTCTGGATGAACCTGAGCGGGCGGACCGAGGTCGCGAGGGCCGTCGTCGAGTACTGGCGGGCGTGCAGGGCCGAGTGGGACAGGGTCGTCGATGAGGACGGCGAAGAGCAGATTGGGCTGTGGAGCGTCGGGCAGGGGTTGTTCGAGCTTGCCGTCCTGCAGACCAGTGCGTCGCTCTCTTCCTCGCTCTCCTCGCCGCCTCTCATCACTTCTCGCTGCAGCGAGCTGACTCTCCTTGTATTTGCCCGCAGTGACGTACTCGAGATGGCTGCGCGACGGCCCGGGCCGACTCGTCCTCCTCAACGGCGGCAGCTGCGCCAACGACGGCCTTGCCTCGCCTCGTCTCGGGCAGCAGCGGCGCAAGCGCAGCGTCGCACTCGAGCGCCCTTCAATCGCCAAGCGGCAGCAGTCGTATCGCTGGGCGGGCGACGGCGACGAGGAGGACGGCGCAGGTCTCGTCGTCACGAGCCAGCGAGACGGCGTGCTCGTCGGCTCGCTCATCTCGCGCGACGAGCCCCAATCGTCGGCGCAACAAGGGCTCGACGCCCTCATCCCCTCCTCGCCTCATGTCGACGGTGTCACGACGATCGGGCAGCGACTAGACGACGAGCCGCCACCTCTCGAGCTCGACGACCCTCCCCACCTCCCCTCCTCCCCTCCCTTACCTCCCGTCCGAGACCACCACGATCCTCTCGCCGACCTCGTCTCGCTCATTAAACGCACCTGCCGCCTCTCGACGGCCTCGTACGGGCTTCACACCCTCATCCCCTCGCCGCCGACCCCGCTCCTCACCCCTTCGGGCAAGACGCTCCCCCAGCGCGTCTTCGCACACCTCGGCGGCGTCGGCCACCACGACGTGCTACACGTCGCGATCCAGGAACGGTACACCGGCCTGCCGTCGGCGACCGACGACGGCGAGGACGAGGCGTCGAGCTACTCGCCGGCGATGTTCCTGCTGCGCGACGACGTGCGCGGCGAGATCGTCGTCGTCTTTCGTGGCACACAGTCTCTCGCCGACCTGTGCGTCCTTCTCGCCCTCTCTTCTGCTCTGGAAGATGGGCTGACGCCGCGTCCTGCAGCCGCACGGACCTCGACAGCTCGCTCGTCTCGCTCGACCTGCCCGACATCCCTCCCACGACATCCTCCGAGCCCGGTCTCGCCCCAGACCTCGACAGCACGACTACTACGACCACCTCGACGCTCTATCGCATCCACGCCGGCATCCTCTCGGCGGCAGAGCACCTCCTCTCGTCCTCACCCTCCTCGACCACGCCCTCCCCGCTCCTTCCCTCTCTCCGCGCGACACTCGCCGCCCATCCTCGCTACGCCCTCGTCCTAACGGGCCACTCGCTCGGCGCCGCACTCGCGAGCACCGTCGCGCTCCTCCTCGGCACCTGGGACGCCGAATCGCGCGCGTGGGTCGTCCGGCCCGACGCCGGGCTCGACGACGAGGGCGCTGCCGCACACGGCGGCGTCGACGCTCGAGCGTCGGTATGGCGCCGTCCCCTGCGCGCCGTGTGCTTCGCGCACCCGACGACGCTCAACGCGCCGCTCGCTGCACGGTGCGCCTACCCCTCCTCGCCGACCGAAGGCGCCGGCCTCGCCCGCACGGACGACGTCCCGCTCGTCATCAACGTCAGCCTCGGCGCCGACGTCATCTGCCGCATGGGCATCCCGCACGTGCGCGACGTGCGGCGCGTCGTCGGGCGGCTCGACCGGGCGAGGCGAGCGGCGGGCCGGGACGGGCAGGGCGTGCTCGCCTCGTGGAGGGCGTGGCGCAGGGCGACGAGCTCGGGCGACGAGGATGAGGCGAGGAAGCTCGAGGAGTGGGCGTGGAGCGCGAGGGCCGCGGCCGAGGGGTGGGCGAGGGAGGGTGCGGCGTGCGAGGAGGACGAGGTCCAAGCGGCCGTGCCGGCGGGACGAGCCTATCACCTCGACCGGCTCCCGCTCGCTCTCGAGCAGCAGCGGCGCGAGGAGCTCCGCAGCGAGGAGGGCGACGACGGCGACGAGCACGAGCTGTGGGGCCTGTACGAGGTGGGCGAGCCGAGGCGGTTCTTCCAGCTGCCGCTCTTGCGGAGCGACCTCCTCGCGCATCACATGCCGCAGCTGTACGGCGACGTGTGCGACTCTCTGTAGCTGCTCGCAACGACGAGAGCAGTTTCGAGCGCCGCGCACGAGCGAGAAAGAGAGAGAAAGAGACGCAGGAGAGGATACAGAATGCTTTGGCTCGACGAGACGCTACAAGGACCGGCTCTATGCGGCAAACTTGCGGCCCGTGAGGAGCTCGAACGCCTCCTCGTACTTGGCCCACGTCTGCTCGACGATGTCCTGCGGGATCTCGACCGGGTCCTCGTCGATCCCGCCGCCCTTCTTGCCGAACCCGCCGCCGCCGTTCTTGAGCCACTCGCGGAGGAACTGCTTGTCGAACCCGACCATCTTGTTGCCCTCGGCGTACTTGTCGGCGGGCCAGAACCGCGACGAGTCGGGCGTGAGGCACTCGTCGACGAGGGCGAGGACGGGCTCGCCGCCGTGCGACGACGGCGGGAACAGGCCGAACTCGAACTTGGTGTCGGCGAGGATGAGGCCGCGCGAGAGCGAGTGCTGCGCGGCGGTCGAGTAGAGGGCGAGGGCGTAGTCCTGCAGGGGCTTGGCGAGGGCGGCGTCGGGGAGGTGCTTCGAGACTGCAAGGAAGGCGGCATCAGCAGAGGGACTGTGCGCTGCCGAAGAGAGAGAGTCGGACGCACCTTCGTCAGGGTGGATGTTGATGTCCTTGTCGCCGACCTCGGCCTTGGTCGACGGCGTGAACAAGGGCGGC
>Ga0308169_10002125_pt1 | contig 21235 bp, 36 predicted proteins | sample PhyBR1_2_FD_202139 | JGI IMG/M metagenome (GOLD analysis project Ga0308169, IMG submission 202139) | Phyllosphere microbial communities from UC Gill Tract Community Farm, Albany, California, United States - DLSLSB.R1 | ecosystem: Host-associated > Plants > Phyllosphere > Unclassified | place...
ACCTTGCTTTCCTGGTGTGCGGATGGGTGTTTATCTTTTTTTGCTACCCCGAAACAAGTGAGTCTTCGCCGTCGAATTCTACCTCCCCGAATGCCAACTGATTATCGCAGAGGGGATCTCGGTCGATGAAGTCGGGGTCCTTTTCCAAGATGGCTTCGGTGTGCGCAAGTCTGAGGAACTGCGAGCGGAGAAGGCTGCTCTGAAGACACGACTTCATGATATCGAGGCTGCCCCAACACCCCCCGAATCGGGGGACGAGAAGAACTATCCCTCTCATGCTGAAGGGTCCGTTGATCATTTTCTGTTGCTCGAGTTCAACTGACCAACAGCATCGCTCCGGCCACACTTCGAGCCTAGGATTGGGGGGCGACATTCCGTATGACTAGGAGCGGCCAGGGTCAGGCTGGCCAAACGTGGCGTATGAAAGGAAGGTGCCGGCAATTGCGAACAACGTTTTGAGGGGCGCTAGGCAGAATGCCTGCCAACAAAGACTGGTCGTACGGGTTTGGTAGTGTAGTGTTTCGATTGTTGAATCTGGGTGACGATGCATGCGCAAAATTGAAAATCATTTTCAGGTTTCTGGTTCAATGCGAGCCACACGCCAGAAATCTAACCGGACAAGCCAGATCCACGTTTTGGCTCGATGCAGCTGCTTCATGTTCGGCTGCGGTCGTAGCACCCACAGCATGGCTCAACGCCATTGCCAGAATCCTCTTCCGCGATGATAGCCTTGTTCTTACGTGCACAATTCGCCTTGTGTCCGGAAAGAGCCTTCTTGAAGAGAACCCGCGGATCAGTCGGCTGTATAAGCATGCTATAGAACCTCTCGACACACTAGCTTTACAACCCAAACCAGTCGAGAAGATCAGCAGGAAGCCCTCGGATACTGTATGGCACTGCCGCCACCAGGAGCATGAAGAAACACGTGACACGGCATAATCTCCCAATGCGGATTTACCGGCCCCCGTTAAAGCCGAATTCGGATATACACGCCCAACCATCTCGTGGATCGTCACTAGTCATTCATGTGACGTTTCGCATCTTCACCATGTCCGAGACTTCCATAAGCCGAGGAAAGAAACGGAAAGAGCGTGCAAAGCTGAACTGCGCTGGTGAGTGACCGAGCCGAAAGCAAGAGGCCTAGCTAAAAACATTCGCTGACTGTCCTGCAGAATGCCGCAGGACGAAATTGAAATGCGACCGAAATGGCAGGTTATTCCGCGTTGATCAGGTATTATCCACTGAATCCAAGTGCCCTGTAACAATTGTGTCAAGCGCAAGTGCACAGATATATGCCCAAATGGCGTACGAGCCAGTACTCGCAAGTGATTGAGAATGATACCGGTGGGTGACGGGTGCACAAGTGCTGAGATACGCAGGACGGCGGACGTGCATGCAGCACTGACGATGCGCCGGTTACAGAGATATGAAGACCAGCCGATGGACAGCACATCTCCCAGCTCGGGCGAGACGCGGGGGGCCACATCGATGGGGCCGGTAGCAACCGGAGGACCGCTGGCGTCCGACTCACTTGAGGCTAGCGCACCAATAATATCCCACCCCTTTACCATCGACGACCATGGCTCTACCTCTCAAAGTGGTTCCAGCTCGACACAGCCCCCACGCCCCCGAGTCTCGTTCGAGACACTGGAGAGCATCACATTACCTCCATTCGACTATTCGGTCGAACCCCTTCCGACAGTGAATGAGGAACCCTCCGCGGAGCGAGGAGGAACATTTCCGTCTGTACCGCAACCATTCCAGTCGCAACCTGCACCATCAGCTCCGACTCAGGCGTCCACGGGACCCACGTCGTTAACATCACCACAAGCACCCATGAATGCATCGACATCGACCGCAAGCGAATCGCAAGCTTATGGCACTCTGCTACTTGGCCAAGGGGGCCGATCCAAGTATCTGGGCCCCACAGCGGGGAGCGAGTGGCTGAAAGATGTGAGCGTACTCTGTGCACATTCGAAGGCTGATAAATCAGCAAGAAGTCTTAGGGGACGATTCACAAATGGTTTCGCGCAATCCTTCTCCTGAACCCCTTCACGCCCAACCTAGCGGGTTCCCTTTCAGCTCATCCCTCTCCACGGCCGATCTACTCAACCGTCTGCCATCGCACGATGAAGCGGCACGGCTCGTTGATTGCTACTTTCGCTATTTCGCTTGGCAGTGAGTCTGTTGAGAGGTTGAGTGAGCGAGCACTTGACGCTTACGCGCAGACACAACATCGTTCCTCGATCATCCTTCATGGCGGATTTTGAGGCCATATACGCCCAAATGCCATCCGTACCCGACAATACCGGTAATGCGCGAGTTCATCATCATATACTGGGCTTGGTCTTCGCCGTCCTTGCCATGGGGACGCTGCACGACCTCGAGCTTGAGCCGAACGACGCGTTGGCAACGGAATATCTCGAAATGGCGAGGCAGAGTTTGACTCGGGGGAACTTCTTGCAGGACAACACCATCGCTGCTTTGCAAGCGCTACATGTAATCGCGCATGTGAGCTTCGAGACGGAAAGTGGGAAGAACGGTGACTCGGCGTGGCCGCTTTGGGGACTGAGCATGCGCATGGTCATTGCCATGGGACTGCATCGGGATGGGGAGCGCTGGGGACTCGACGACAAAGTCGTGCAGGAACGGAGGTCGCTGTACTGGCAGTGTCAATCGACCGACGTGATGCAAGCTAATTGCTTCTCGCGGCCGTAAGTGCAACTTGGTCGTCGTGCCTCACGGGCTGATGCATGCTGACATACAGACCTTCCCTATCATCAAGCTACGCCGACACCTTGTTCCCGCTTGACCTAGATCCGGAGAGGAACGCACCAATGCCGCATAAATCGTTTCATCAGCTCAAGTACGAGCTCTCCCAGATATCCGAGGACGTCATCGAAGCTTCATTGAAGCTGCGCGAACCCAGCTTGGAGGCGATACGAGGTTTACAAGATCGGTTAATTGCGTTCGAAAAGGCAATCCCATTTCCGCTGCGATGTCGCACCGCTTACCTGTCCTTACCTTCGCTATATCCGAACCAACAGGATGCCATCATTGACACACCGGAGATCAACAAACGAGACCTGCGTGTCACCCTGCAGGTGGGTTTTCATACGGTTGAGCGAGGCGCGACTGGCGTTGACAGCAGCAATTCACACTGGCAGTGACCATCTCCGAGACTATGTTGTTTTTGAACCGCCCCTTTTATGCCAAGGCATTCCAGGGATTTCAGACAGATCCGATGCAGTCACCGCATGGTCAGGCGTATCTGACCGTGGTGGAGCGGTCAAATGTGCGTCAGGAGGTGCACTGGGTATCGCACAGACTTTAGCTGACGGCACAGCTAATGACCACGTTGGTCGCGACATTGTACGATCTTCTGCCCCGGGTGACAGTCCGATACTGGTGGTTGTGGGTGAGTATCTCTGTGAAGAGCCGTCTGGGGATCCCGAAGGCTCATGTCAGTACCATGCGTTCACCGCTGCCGTCTGCCTCGGGACACTGCCTTTGATGAGCCCCAACAACCTACTCGTCGACTTTGCCGTGTGCCAACTCGATGCGACCATCACGCTCTTCACTCACGCCAGCCATACCACCCGGTCGCGTCGACTGGCGCGTAACCTGGATTGGATGTGTAAGCTCAAGCTGCGGATCACCGAGAAGGTCAAGAAGCCACAAACCGGCCCGAGCACGATTGACGAGGACTCAATAAACGAAAGTGACGAGGATGGGGGCTTGCTGGGATGGCGAACGAGACTTGTTCAGCGGGCTTCGAAGGGTAGGCAGACGGTCCGGACGATCCAGCCCTCGCCCAAAACCATCAGCCCAATGGCACAAGGCTCGGCGACCGGTCTCATTATCCCGAGCGGACCGTTGGATCGGAATGTGCCTGCGCCAGGAAACTCAATCGTAGAGACCACGGATCAGCTGGTGAGTTCACGGCCGGCGCGCAGGCGGTCCTCTTGGCCGGAAGGGAGGATGCCAAGACGGGGGCGTGGCCTGACATGCAGCTGCACGAATTTTGGGACCCCATGCTGTTACATACAAACAACGATCCGCTGGACTACAGTCAGGTGAATCGTCGGAAACGTCCATAAACGCCTCAACCTGACTTTCAGCTTTCGGACTGGTGGGATATGTGTGTCGCTCAAGAGACGGCACAATCAGGATAAGAGCTATGTGGAGACTGGAGCGGTCGAGCACGTTGTATACGGCGGGAGTTCACCTGAGAGCAAGTGTATGGTCACACATCTGAGGAAGGCGGTAAAGATGCTTGTAGCAAGCGCTCGAAGCGTCAAGGTGGAAGCGGCCATCTGGCAGTCCATGACACCTTGCGTTGGCGTTTCCATGCATCTTCCAACCAAGAGCTCGTATATGGCTTCCAATGAGGCATTTGTTTCCAAAGAATGGCGTGCTCCTATGGCCTTGCAAATAGGCTGCGGTGTGGGTGTCATAAGACAGAATAGAGGGGCTGCGGAAACGGAAACAACGGCTGGGAAGGCTAGCAAGCCAAATGGGATTTAAGGACCATTGCCATCCATGCTCGGCAGCGTCCTTTTCAACCGCCATGCCCTGAGAGCCTCGGCTTACATGGCCATCGCTAGGCGAGTGAGTCCCCTTGTCTCGGGCTGCCCCATGAGCGTCCTCACACAGCGCTGCGTGGTGTCTATTGTTGAGAGATGGCATGATCCAAGCGAATGTTGTGAGTAGGCTTGAAGAACGAAGGTCGCTGTGAGGCTTTTCGTCTGCGAGGCAGAGTGTCCCAACAGCGGGGAAGCGCCGCCCAGGTTCCGACTAGCCGTGCATAGCGGTTGAGGCGAGCGGCGTTTTCGATGCGAGACCTACCGAAATGTCCGATAACGGACATTCCTCAACTCGGGACTCGGACTTGAACCATGTATGCCTCGAGCTTCAGCACCAGGACCGATCATTGGGCCAATATAACGATTTCTACTGGCACCGCACGAGTATCAAGCACACCAACAGCTTGTCAGCTGCACCATGGCACCCGCCCCCTTCCGCCGGGTCCTCACTGCCCACCGCTCGACCGACACGGACGGCACCGACGTCCACATCCACGACGATTCCATCGTCCCCAAGACCATCCTAGACGGCAATGCGCACGTCAGGCCACTGTACTCTCATATGGGCTGCCCGACATTCACCAGCCATAGCATCAAGTCCTCGGCCATCGATCAAGCCGCAGCGGCCGTGACGGACGTCACCCTTCCCGGGGGAACTAACTGCCAAGTCACGGACGTGGAGCCGGGATACCGGACCCCCATGCATCGTTCATCGTCGGTCGACTACAACATCATCATAGAGGGGTCCGTCACGCTCATTACGCCTACACGGGAAGGGGAGAAGCGCACGTTGATGAAGGCCGGGGATATCGTCATCCAGAGGGGGACGCTGCATGCTTGGGAGACGAGTAAAGAGGTGGGGGCGAGGTGGTACACTGTAGTAGTCAGCGCATTGCCGGTCAAAGTAGGGGACAAGGTAGATGGCGTTCGGCTTGATGATGTCTCACAGCTGGACTAGCCTATCATTATCATTCATGCAAGGATATCCATGTCGACGCAAAACCGTGCTGTAGGCCGGCTCACCCACGTAAAGCGAGACCGCCGAGCACCGGTATTCTTGCTCCTGCTGGGTGACCATCCGCAGTTACTTTTCATGCTCTTCTCCTGTTCTCAAGTCTCCACCGCTCCAGGCTGTTCTCGGCTACAAACTACTTGATGTTTCCAAAGTGTGAGTTCCGCCAGCCCAGATCGCTCGTTCACGTCTTCTGTCGCTACTCAGCTCTTCCGCTGAGACATGTGGGATGAAGGTGGAGGTCTCACCGTGAGCTCCTAGGCAACCAGCTCGCTCGGCGTTTTACAGAGTGGATGCTGATATCTTCGATGTCCTTCCCTCTGCACCTTGAGAATGCTGTACAGGAGTCTGACCATCCAGGCGGGGGGTAGCACTCTTCGCACTTCATCCACCAGCTGCAGAATGCGCTCTGCGTACAGAGACCATAACATGGTGGGGGCGCATGCGAGAGGTATATTTCACCCATGGTTATCGAGTCGGAGGATCGACGCGAAATGTGCTTTCCACTGGGGTGGCAGAACCTCGCGCTTTTGCATCGTACCGAGCGCCACGCGGGCTATGGAGCCGAACTGAAATTCTTGCACCAGGCGTAGAAGTCAGGGACGTCAAGGGGCTTGAAGTAAGCACAGAGCTGGGCCAGGTGATCCCTCCTGCAGGAAGGCGGCTCGTACATCTCCCGGAGCTGTCGTAGAAGGCACTTGAGCGAGCCAGAGTTGAGGTCAATGTCCGTCGCATTGTTGTTCACAGGGGGGATTGCGGCAAATATGTCCTTGCAGAATCGATTATCAGTCAGCAGTGGACCTGGACCACAACACAGATGTACCTTTCAGCTGCGAGGAGGTAAGCCTGCAGGCAGTACAGCTCACCCCGGGTATCGCGGAGGGTGAGGGTCTTGGCTTTCTCCGGCGAGAAATGGTCGTCCGACTCTTCTGGACGAGAGCGCTCAGACATGGCGAGCAGGATAGAAAGGGCATCGCGATAAAGAATAATGTGCAAACTCATGTGCGACACGGAGCACGTCGAGAATGTCTTCTTTCGGTTTGGAGCCGTCGAGGAGGTAGCCCAGTTGATCAGTGAGTCGAGAACCTAGCTCGTCGAAATGACACTTGCGGCATGAATCCCGCTCGGGCGATTATGCTAAGGTGGCCGAAGTATTGGTGGTAGTGGCCGGTGGGTCTCTTGCCCGACTCGGTCGATTTTGTGATGTATGATATGGGCCACCCCGGTGTGAGGTGGGTATGAGAGGAATCAAGCCGCTCACCTGTGCTCCATCAGAGAACCAGCTTGAACGTAGTACAACGTCCCGGTATTGGATAGGGTCACCGTCCTAGCTTTGTTGGAACAGAAGTCTTCTCCCAGACGTCGTCTTCGATGTGCCCGGACATGTCGGGTTCTCCAATATGACTCAAGTGACAGGTCTATCGAGAGGTAGTGAAGGTAAGCAATAAGCACGGCTGAACGCTGAATCTAGGCGACTCTTTTCTGCAGTGATTTCCAATCGTCTGGCTCCACGGACTCGTTTCGCAGGACGGACATGCTTGCGAAGCCAAGAACAATGGATGCGTGGGTCTGCTCCTCGATTCCCGTTGAACTTTCCCCGACTATGCCCGCCGCGGTGCGCGGGTCGGGTTCAGCCGATAGACGGAGCCGGCGACTCCGGACAAGGTTGCCCAAACGCCTTTTGCCCTTCGCCGACCGGGAGGCCAAGATCCGCAAAGCACCATGATCCGCAAAGCAGACCATGATCACATGCAGCATTCTGTTGTTCGACATGTATGTCACTGGCGCGTCGTATGCATCTCATAAAGGCAGGCAGAGTGAGCAAGCTCGAGCATTGACCGCACTCTTTCCCACCCACTCCTAGCCCCCTCCCTACGATGCCCTCCGCCATCACTGAGCCTGCGTCCGCTGCACGAGTCGCCTCGTTCTGGAAGAGCACGAACAAGCTCATCCGCTATGGTGGGTCATGGAGCGATGTCATTATCACCGAGGCCAAGGGGACGAGCATGTGGGACATCAACGGCAAGCGTATCTTGGACTTCACCTCTGGCCAGATGAGTTCGCTGTTCGGCCATGGCCACCTTGAGATTGTCGAAGTTGTGAAAGAGCATATCGAGAGACTGGATCACCTGTTCTCCGCCATGCTCACCGACCCGGTGGTCGACTTGGCCCAGGCACTGGTCGAGCTCCTCCCGCCCGGACTTGATCGATGTATGTTCCTCTCGACGGGATCGGAGACGAACGAGGCCGCGCTGAAGCTCGCGAAGATGTACACCGGCGGCTACGAAATCGTCTCCCTTTCTGCCTCCTACCGTGCGTGCATCCGTTCACCTTGAACGTTCTTCGCTGACGGCAGACGGGATGACACACGGAGCGGGCGCAGCGACGTTCTCTGTCGGACGACGAGGTTACGGCCCGTAACTGCCCGGGAACTTCACACTCCCCGTCCCGTACGCCTACCGCTCGCCCTTCCGCAACGTCGACGGGTCGTACGACTGGAAAGCAGAGCTCGAGTACGGCTGGGCTCTGGTCGACCGACAGAGCACCGGGGCCCTTGCTGCAGTGATCATCGAGCCCATCGTGTCCACGGGGGGTATCATCACCCTGCCGCCAGGATATCTCAAGGAGATGAAGCGGCACTGCGAGAAGCGAGGGATGCTGCTCATCCTCGACGAGGCTCAGACTGGGATGGCCCGAACGGGCGACATGTTCGCGTTTGAGCATGAGGGAGTTGTTCCGGACATACTCACTCTCTCGAAGACTCTGGGCGCGGGGCTGCCCCTTGGCGCGACGATCTGTTCCCGGGAGATTGAGCGCGTGTGTCATGAGCGTGGATTCTTCTACTACACCACCCACATGAACGACCCCTTGGTCTGCGCTGTCGGTGCCAAGGTGTGCGAGATCGTCAAGCGGGACAACTTCGTCGAGCAGGCGCGCACCAAAGGCGAGGTCCTCAAGCAGGGCCTTCTGGGGGTCAGTGCCGTATCGCGTGTCTCCGCGGCCTAGCCCTCTTCGAACCCGTGCTGACCGTCCAGCTGCAGAAGAAGTACCCTATCATCGGTGACGTCCGAGGACGGGGACTCCTGATGGGTATCGAAATCGTGGTGGATCCGATCACCAAGGCGCCTGGAGACGCCATCGGGAGAGCAATCTCCGCGCGGTGTTTGGAGACGGGCCTGAACTGCAACGTCGTTCAGCTCAAGGGAATGGGCGTGAGTCAAAGGTGTTCTCCATATGGCTAACGTTGACTGACTCGAAGGGAACGTTCCGTATCGCACCTCCCCTGACCGTTACCGAGGACGAGCTGCGCGAGGGCATCCAGATTATGGACGACGCATTTGCGTATGTTTTGGCCCAGCACACGGACTTGAAAGCCGCCGAGGAGGCGGCTGCGTAGGAGGACATGGAGGTTGCGTTTGAGAGCCAGAAGCAGGCCCCGTAGCGTACACCTATCACATTTTGAAGGACTATCGAATGGACCTTTCGTAGGAAGCACAGGAAAGATGCCTGGTGGCTCCAGATGTCGCAACCAGGACCTGCAAAGTATATATGCCGACCATGCTAAGTTCCGACTATGACGAAGTATGAGTATCTTGTGAATACCATTAGTATCTTTCGACTGTCGGGTCAGTAGCAACTTGCCTAGTTTCGATCGTACTCGTCACACCGAGCGTGTCAGACTGGCGGTATATCTGCCGAGCCGGTTCTCTTCGCCAAAACATAAGGCCATGTCTGCAGCATTGCGATAAGCTTGTGTTGTGACACCTGTTGTTCTACCTTTTGAGGTCCGCAATCACGGTATCACAGTGATCACCGTTTGAATTCAAGTCAGCATCATGAACAGAGACTCATCCTACTGTGCCCTCCTCGGCGCTTGGGCAAGTGAATGAGTTATGAGAACCGCGAAGCGGGCCATGCCAAGTCATAAAATACAGTATCCGGGCATCTCTCACTTGCGCGTGGTACCCCTTGATGTCGTTTTTGGCCAATCCCGTGGGCTTCTGCTTCGTCTGGCAAAAGATGATTAGCAAGCAGCGCGATGAACTGACCAAGCAGGGTGGCCTGCTTATCGAGCGCGCAATGCTTCCGGCCGCAGTAGTGGTGTTGTGTTTGGAATTCGTTGGCCTTCGCACAACGTGACTGCTCCTCGACGCCGCACGCGATGAACTCCGTTGTTCCCGTTGTACTGTGCCTGAGTTGGCTATACGCCACAAAGGCCAGCTATGAGCGAAGGCTCTTCACCGCGGTCATTTGCGTTTTACTCGGTGTATCTGGGCCTTCCAAGTCAGCCGCGCGTACTATAAGTGTCTTCGCACGGCAAAGTTCTTTCTGGGCCTTTGCGCAATTTCATTCGGGGCCTTCGCGTCAGTCTCGCCTCCCCCTCTTCAAGCCGCTTGGAAGGCCCGGCGCAGGTGTCTGTTTTAAGCGCCGACCCTTTACAGACGTATTACAAGTCCCCGCTTGCCGTACGCCCCCTTACCGTGAGCCGCGCAGGCGGCAAGACTTCGTCTTCTCGCATGGTACCCTGCAAAACACCTAGCAGGAGCGGCAGAACGTATCAAAATTCTGGAGGGGCGTCCATTGAGTTATTGCATACGGCCTCCTGCATGAAAGCACTTGCTTGAGAGATGCTGCAGGAGGCGCAGGTCAAGCTTGAACGGGCCGAAAGGCTCTATCGGCAGGGTCAGTCCAGGGACACGGCCTTGGCTTTTCTGTGCAGAGCATACACGAAGGCCAAATCGAGGGATCGTACGCCTCAGGTCGATGGATCTGCGGTGACGAGGCAGACCCGATGGGAGCTTCGACGGCACTTGAGACTCGGAGCCCGACTGAGATCGCCGCGGGCGGGCTTGCAGAGGGCATCTCCGAGAGTCTGCCGGAGCGCGGATAGGATTGGCGCAATAGTCTCTCGTATGAGCTGTTCCTCTAGAGGTCGCAAAAGAGCAACGATGACTCAGGCTCTGATGGGTTATCTTCTTGTGGTCGGTGCTGGTGGATGCATGTCTCGCATGTGAAGCATGTGAAGGGAGCATGACTCGGCTCGTCGGGTGGTGGAGCACCTTGCGAGAGATTCCTGCAGATTGGTATCCCCGTTTGTAGTCAGGGTCTGAACCGATTTGAATCCTCATTAGTCAAGCGGACATCAGCTAGCGATCGGCAGTCTGTACTCCAAAGTCAAGTCATAGGTACATTGATGCTGGTGCACATCGTGGTATAATAAGGAAACGAACCGAAACCGAAGCCAAAACAAATGATCAAGAGTGCGTGTGATTGCGAAAGAGACCCCGACTGCCAGCGGCCACGCCAACCTAGGCGGTGTGTCGCTCGTATCGTCCGACGACAATGGCGTGATCTCGCTCGTACGGCTCCAGCGTGAGTTGCTCTGCTCATCAGCTTGACTCTGAAACCGAGTCCCGGGTCCCGACGCACCCTTCGGCTTGATGCCCTCCTTCCTCATGATGTTGACCTCGCTCGCGAAGACCTGCGCGGCAGGGGCGGTCGAGTCGATACAGTTGGCCTTGATGGAGATGACGATGGCGCCGCCGTTCTTCAAGAAGTGGTGCGCGTTCAGGGCGATGATACGTGCTTGGTCGGGCTGGGCGACATCGGCGAAGATGACGTCGACCATCTGGACGAGCATTCGGTATTTTTGCGGGTGTCGGGCATCCTCGACGATGGGGATGACGTTTGTTCGCTTCTTGGCCATGCCGATGAGGTCTCGTCCGGATCGGTGCGAGAACTCGACGGCGTAGACGACTCCCTCGGGGCCGACGACATCGGAGACGTGCGAGACGGACGATCCCGAGGCGGCTCCGAGGTACAGCACCTTCTTGCCCGGCGCGATCTGCCGTCAATCGAAGCTCCTTGCTTGCGACGAAAGTAGCCATCATGCCCGCACCACACTCACGTGGATGTTGTCCAGACCACCGAGGATACCAGCCGCCAGCTTACTCCTGAAGGGGTTCCACACTCGGTACTCGATCTTCTCCTCCTCGCCCAGCTCGTTCTGGCTCGCGATGCTGATTCGCTTCTCGCCGTACACCGACTCTCCGGGCGTCATGTTTCGGGTGACGAGCAGGTGCTCCTTGCCCTTGGCGATGTAGACACCGGCGTGCTTGTGCGGCTCGAGCGTGACGGCTCCCGGTCCACGGCCGCCGAGTCCGGGCTTGCCGCCTCGTCCACCGCCTCGGCCTGGGGGTCCACCTCGTCCTCGGGGAGCGCCTCGTCCTGGGGTCAGTGGTGTTCACGCAGACGGCCGAAGGGCCAGTGGGCAGGCGGTCGATAGGGATAGTAGCGACAACCAGCTAGCGGGCCCTGGTAGCACGAGCTCGCCGCAGATGGCCGGTCCCGCGCGCCGATGTGAAATCCGTACGCAGTCGTGCACCAAATCTTCATCCGTCGCCTAGGCGGAGGATGTATGTGGCCGGGTAAGAAAAACGCAACTCACCACCACCTCGGGCTCCACGGGCACCGCCTCGACCACCTCGGTCACCACCGCCGAATCCACCTCGTCCGCCGCCTCGTCCTCCACCGCCGAAACCTCCTCGTCCACCACCTCGTCCGCCGCCTCGTCCGCCTCGTTCACCTGGGGATAAGCTAAGCTTTCTTTACTCGTTTGCGACCGCTCTTTGGCGATCGGTTTTTCCGATGCCGTCGAAGGAGAGGCGCCACGTACCGAAAGCCATGCTGTATGTAAGGGAGATAAGGGTGTTGAAAGGGGCGTTTTATGCAGCAGTGACGCTGTTTTGTGGGGATGTGGTTGTGAGGTGGTAGGAAGTGACAATCGAGGAGGAGGATCCACAGGGTCGGACGGAGGAGCCAAAAATCAGCTTCAGTCATTCCACCATTTGGGAGAAAGTCGGAAAATATATCTCTTGGGATATTTATATGCCCCTTGTAACCCGTCGCTCGCCGTGAAGCTTCCGTTGCGCCCCTTCGTCGTCGTCGTCGTCGGACTCACTCGTTGCACTCGTTACCTATACCTCGCCTCAAAGGGATACACTCCCGCCTGATATCCCCTACTCTCCCCCACTTCTCCTCCGCCTCTTGAGGATCATCCCCCTCTTCGGCCTCGCTCAGCCCCATTCCACTCACCCTCGCGCTCGGACGACACGGCGGCCTCAGACGGAAAAACGGGCGAATCGAAAGTGACGTTTTGAGCAGTCACCTCGCATCCAACTTCGACTCAACTCGTCAGCCCACCCGACATTTCGCAACACTAGCTCAACTTCCTCGCATCACTCAACATCGTATATAATCAGCCCAGTGCGCATCTCACAGCGAGGTAGGTAGCTTCTTGCTCCTCATCCTGCATGCGACACGACTTCGCGCAACGCCGGTCCTTTCACCGTGTCATCCTGGCTGATCACACAGAAAATGCAGGCAGCGACATCTGCCCTGCCGAACGGCGGTCCATCGCCTTCACCATTCCCTGCTCAGTCTGGCATAGCCTCGTCCTCTCGACCTACGACACCATTCGTCCCACATAGCGCAACGACTCCCACGCCCTCCGGGTCCGCCGTGACTCCAACGATGACGCACCAAATGCCTCCTCAGCAACAGCAGCAACCACCGAACGCCGGTCTTTACTCCAACTACCCACCCTACGCCGGCCAACAGCAGTACATGTACCAGCCAAACTACTACCAACACCTCCCACCCCGTCCGCCGGGCGGACCGGCCAACGGCAACGGCGGCGTATATCAGTCATCGCAGAACCACCGGTTTCCGGACCAGTATGCCCAGGGATTCCCTCCACAGCCGTACTACCCCTTCCCGCAGATGGGTGGACCGGGTCCCGCGACAATGCAGAATGGATACGGATACCAACCCGATTATTCACAAGCCTACGGGCGCCCGGCCTACCCCACCTACCCCTCACAATCCGTGCCCAACGACGTCAACGCCGCGCAACAACCGCAGAGTCAGTCGCAACCCTTCTCGGCAGGCGTGAGCGGGGAGCACGACAATGCCAACCCCGGACCCGCCGACAATGGATCGTATCAGCAACATCCCCCTCCTCCTACTTTGCCACCACCGTCGGATTACCCGACGTCGTTCCAGCACCCCCCACCGCCCCCCTTCGCGCAACAGCACAGTGGGCATCCCGGCCAAGGGTACCCGGCGTACTTCCCACCCGGTCATCCCTATGCCTATGGAGGTGGAGTGGGGTACGCCCCGCCTGTGTACCCGCCTTATCCCGGATACGACATGTCTCAGCAACAGCATCAGCAGCACCCACAACATCAGCAGCATAATCACCAGCAACCACAACAACAGCATCAACCGCAACAGCATTTCCAACAACATCAGCATAGTGTTCCGGCCATACCACAGAATCATAATCGGGCGTCGAGCTCCACGTCCGCGACGACTTCTAGTAGACTCAACCCCGCCGCCGCGGGCTTCACCTTCATCCCGGCGGCCAAGAGGGAGGCATCGGTGAATGGAACGGCGGAGAAGAAGGAGAGCGTGCCCGTGTTTGCGTCGCTGGCGCATCCGAGCACGACGGCTGCAGCGACGGGGACGAGTAGCGTTGGCGGACCCGCAACGGCCGCTTCGTCGTTACCGAACGGGCATCAGGCTGGCGGGCAGGCGAATACGAAGAAGTGGGTGCAGCCGGTCATTGCCAACGGGGAGAAGTTCAAGGGTTTGAAGGTGCCCGATGACGATGTGAAGCTGGAAGCGAACGGATCGAGCGGGACGGGTCTGGGTTTGACCATGGACGGATCGACCTCGACCGCGCCATCCGAAGCCAAGTCGTCTACCGCTTCCACCACACCGCAACAGTCCAACGCTACTCCCGCCATGTCGACTTCCCCCACCACCGCCACCACTCCCGTTTCGGTCCGTACACCCCGCGCAGCATCCGCAGATATCGAGGACACCGACGGCGAAGCCACCATCCTCTTCTCGCCGCAAGCCTCGAGCCCAAGTCGCTCTTCCCGAGGCGTCCTCAAGTTCATAGGGTCACCAGTCTCAGGCTACACCTCGCCCCCGTCGTCCGCGCACGTCCCGATGCAGTCGTTCGGGCAGGTGCAGGCGCAAGAGGTCGTCCGGCTGTCGAAGAAGAAGGACAGGAAGGAGGCGGTGGACGCTGAACCGTACAGGCTCGTGCAGTCCACGCCAGCTGTCGATGCCACGGGGACGGGAGTTTTCTACGCGAAGAAGCTCGAGCGGGCTATACCTGAGAAGTACCGGCGGGAGCATATCCAGGTGAAGGCAAAGGAGGTGGTCAAGCGCCACGCTAAGGCGTTTGGGAGTAAGGGTGCGAGGGTCAAGATCGGCGTGAAGGGGGAGAAGATTCCAAAGAGGAAGGGAGAGCAGCTCGTCTTTGGCGAGATTGCCGCCAAGGACGCCTCGCCGAAGGCGCCTCAGCCGAAGCGAGTCACAGCGGGCAAGCCCGCTGCTGCATCAACCTCGACGACGACGGCTGCTCCCGCAGCGACCGCCGTCCCCACCTCGAGCGCGACACAAGCGGCTCCCGCTCAGCCCGCCCCGGTCAAGGTCAAGCCGAGCTCCTGGGCGGCTTTGCTCCACACTGGCTCCACCGCGCCTTCGACCGCTGCGTCGTCCACGCCCACTCGCGCACCGTCCGTTTCATTCTCGTCTCCGGCCGAAGCGGGTCCATCTCGTCTTCCTGCCTCGCCCTCGGCTGAGCCGATCACACCAAAATCGACTGCATCGGCTCTTCCGCCCACCTCCACCGGTGGCCGGCCGACAACGACCAACCGGCCGTCGTTCAACTACGCCGCTGCTGCCGCTGCGGCTGCCGGACTCACGCCGCAGGAGGAGCTCGCGAAGATCCTGGCCGAGGGTGTGAAGGGTAAAGGCAAGGAGGTCGGCGTTGTGCCGCGGGGTCTTATCAACACCGGCAACATGTGCTTTGCCAACACGGTGCGTGTCAGATGAGGTTAAGCTGGACGTCGCTGACGGACAGATCTTGCAGGTCTTGGTATACTGCACGCCGTTCACGGATTTGCTGGAGGAGCTGAGTAAGCGGCTGAAGGCGGACCTGGGGAGGAAGACGCCGTTGCTGGAAGCTATGTGAGTGGGCGGGCAATTGGTAAGGAACAGGCGCTGACTGGCAGGATCATCTTCTTGCGAGAGTTTATTGCTGGACCCGGAGCTTCAGCCCCGCCTGTTCTGTCTGGAACTTCGACACCGCGAAGCGAGAATGGCAAGGCGAGGGAGCAGCGCAAAGACGCCTTTGTGCCGGAGAACGTGTATGACGCGATGAAGGAGAACAAGCGGTTTGACTCGATGCGGGTGAGGTCTAGTCACTGCAGCGGTGTGCAAAACTGATGATAGCGCGGACACCAAGAAGATGCAGAAGAGTACCTCGGCTTCTTCCTCGACACGCTGCACGAAGAGCTCCTGTACCTCATCAGCCGGACCCAATCCACTCGGCAGATCAACGGGCAACCGCAACCCAACGGCGAGAACGCCGACGAGCGCTCAATTCAGCGGCCCGTATCCCCTTCGGCGGCCACGGACGACGGCGACGGCTGGCTTGAAGTGGGCAAGAAGCAGAAGACAAACGTCGTCCGATCGACCGAGACACGCATATCAGCCATCACCCGTCTCTTTGGCGGCACGTTCCGCTCGCACCTGCGAACGCCCGGCGCCAAGGACAGCGTCACCCTCGAGCCGTATCAGCCCCTTCAGCTGGACGTTCAGTCCCCCGAAATCAGCTCCATCACCGATGCGCTCAAGCACCTCTCGGCGCCCGAGGTGGTCCCGGGTGTGTGGAGCGCGAGCCGCAAGGCAAACGTGGACGCGACGAAACAGATCTACGTGGAGACATTCCCGCCGGTGTTGATGCTCCACCTGAAGCGGTTTGTGTATGATTCGCAGATGTGCGATGTGGTCAAGCGAAGTAAACCCGTCGCGTATGGCACGGAGCTGGATATCCCTGCGGAGATCATGTCGCCGGGGAGGAAGGCGAGTGTGCGGTATCGGCTGTTTGGCGGTGAGTCGGGATTGGGTCGCGGGGGTTTCCGCGGCAGACAGGGGCATGCGCTGACGGTAGTGGTGTACCACCACGGCACATCCGCGTCCGGCGGGCACTACACTGTCGCAGTCTCGAGGCAGGACAAGGCTGGATGGATCCATTTTGACGACGAGAGCGTCACCACCGTTCCGACCGAGCAGGTCATCGTCTCGCCCCAGGAAGCCGAGGACGCGAAGGAGGGCCGCGGGAACGCGGGCGGGCTGTTGATTGGAGGACGGGAGAGGTGTGCTTACTTGCTGTTCTATCAGCGGGTCAGAGCGGCTTGAGGGACGCAGTCGAGGAAGACGGTTAATGGACAATCAAACTCGGAGGATTGGCATGCGAGCCAGCGTGCAGGTGTGCAAGGCAGGGGAGATGTGCGAAGAAGACAGGGAGAGAAGGTAGTGTGAAGGCGGAGAAGTTTAAGGTGTATCTAGTAGGAATACGACGGACAGGCGGCAATTGGCGCCGCGGGCAAACGGACCGAAGCGAGGACGATGGGAATAAGGTGGGGTCGTAAGCGGCCAGTGGGGGGTAGTATCGAGCATGAGCATATGAACGCGAATCTGTCTGCTGTGCGGTCCCCGTCCAAGCGGGTCGGGCGGGGTCAGCGAGAGAACGATCTCCATCAACTGATGCTCCTCTTAATGCTCGTCATGAGCTGCAATGCATACAGAATGCAGACTGACGGGCGATGTACTGACGGCTGAGCTGAATGCAGACTTGGCAGAACAACTTCGCTATGCCCCGCCCTCCCCGGCCCGATCCAGATCCAGCGGCTCCACCTCGATGTGCAAGATGTCTGCACCGGGCCCGAAGTCATTCTCGTCGGGAATCCCGCCGCCTCCAGCATCAATGCCGCGGCTCTTGCCCCAGCATCGGCCGCATACGAGCCATCCCACCTCCGCCGGGCATGGCGTGAGCGACCACTGAGGTGCTTGCTGATCGAGGTCAAGATCGCTACCGACGGCGTCGTCAATGCCATTCAAAGCGTCGTCCTCTGCTATCCCGGGTCCCGACCCCTCGCGGTCCCCCTCGCTCACATGGCAGTGATGCCCGACCTCGACCAAAGGCGCACGACAGCTGCTCTCGGCGCTCTCGCGAGCACCTTGTCGCTTGGCCCTCGCGCGCGTCCTGGCCCGCTTGGGCTCACCATCAAAAGTCACCTGCCGGCACACGCTGCACGGAAACAAGATGCGCTCTTCCACCGGGCTCTGCCGACCTTTACCGGGGCTCGTGTCCCGCACTTCGGCGTCGAGGATCGCGAGGTAACACGGAAGCGAGTTGACGAGGTAGGATGTTCCGCGCTGGGTGCGGAGTAAGCGGGGGATCGAGGATGGGATGAGTAAGGGGGTTGGGTTGTGGCAGTGCGAGCACCGCGGGCGAGGTTGCGGTGGGATCGGCGGAGTGGGAAGGGGCAGGGTATGCATCCGGTGGCGCGCAAAGGGGGCGAGGGGAGCTGTGTGTGGCGGAGGGGATCCGGCTGGTCGCGGTCCGAGATCCCTTGGTATCGCGTTCTGGTTTCGGTAGCAGGTCTTCGTGTGCTGGATCCACCTGTGTTTGGCGTCTTGATCACAGATTATAACGAGACCTTCACCTTCTAGATATATATACAGGCGCGGCGGTGGAGGAGGAAGAATGGGTCACAGAGGCGCTCTTATACCCCGCCGGCTGGATCCTGACGGCCCGTCGGCGACGGAAGAGCCAGAGCGCTATGGACATGCCGCTCGAGCCGCGGATGAAGGGAGGGAACAGCGCCGTTCTCCCGCCGGAGCGAAAGGAGCGCGACTAGTCGGACCTTGTCGGCGCGAGCGGGGTCGGGAGGGCTGCTGGTGATGAAAGGATTCAAGTCGACGTTGCAGTCTGCGTGAGAGGTGGTGTTCCGATACGAGTGTCTGGATCCGTCACGCTTCCGGTCAGCGAAGAGCGGGAGAGCCATCGCGAGCGGGCTGTGTTAGCGTGTACACCAAGCCTGCATAGTCGTCCTGACTATCTCGACACTTCGCCAGAGAGCTCCGTGAATACTCGTGCGTGCGCCTCAAGGTTCAGATGAGTTCTTCGGGACGACAGCCTCGTTGCCGCTGCCCGAAGTCTGATCAAAGGACCCGTGGGCGTTGAGCGAGGACGGTAAGACAGCGCCCACGCGAGCTTTGTCAGTGCCATGCCGCAGGCGGGCGCCATCGGCGAGGGTTTCCTCGTACGGCACGTACGTTAAGATTACCCTCAGGCTCCACATGTACCTGCAGAGCCATATCGAAGCGGAGGGGGTGATCGGTCTCTAGCGAGCAGCAGGAGGGAAACATGCTTGATGTGCTGAACATTTCCGGTACTCACGCCTGCGGCCGCTTATCTCCCGCCGGGTCACGTGGGTTTCATGGCAAAGCGGACATTGCCGCGTCCGATGAGCATCAGCATGACAAAAGTCGAGGTGGACGTGGTGTCGAGGGCATACAACGCGTCATGTCGCATACAGAGGAAGAAGAGCTGCCGCCGAGCAAGCTCGGGACAAAGGAGCACTGGGATGGCGTGTACGAGTGAGCAATCTTTCAGAATCCGGGCTTGAGTGTATGGTTGCTCGCAGCTGAAGGACAGCCGGGAAGTGAGGGTCTTCAATGTGAGCGAGTCCGCAATCTGATCGGCTCTGGCGATGTCCGAGCCGTAGTCATGCCGAAGACACTGACTCCAGGACGTCGGGGACGAGGGCGAAGTCTGGTTCGGCGAATCGAGCATCGACAAGATGCGCACATGGGCGCACAAGCACCTCGGCCGCACCACGCCCGACGCGCCGCTGTCCATCCTCGAATGCGGGTCCGGCAACGGGACACTCCTGCTCTCGTTCCTGACCTCGCCGGAAGATACGCCCGAGCAGCACTACAAGCTGACGGGGATCGACTACTCAGCCAAGGCGGCCGTGCTGGCCCAGGGCGTCGAGCAGGCGAGGCGCGAGACGCTCGCGGAAGAAGCCGAGTCGGGCGAGCTGGAGGAGGTGTTGAATGTCGTCCCGCCCGTGTCGTGGCGCGAGGGAGACTTGCTGCGGGACCACATATCCGAGGAGTGGGATCTGGTGCTGGACAAGGGGACGTTTGACGCGTTGTGTCTGTCGGACGAGCCGGTCCAGGAGGACGCGGAGCGGCGGAAACCTAGTGCGGTGTATCCTGAGCGGATTTCGCGCCTGGTCAAGGCCGGGGGGTACTTCTTGATCACGAGCTGCAACTTCACCGAGGACGAGATCAAGCGGCGGTGGACGAAGGAGGGGCTGGGTGGGTCGACGGCTCGCCGGGACATGATTGGAATTTGGCTGACGTTCAGGCTTGACATACCAGTGCGTCTGACTCGCGATTGGACGCGTACGATGACGCTGGGCAGCGCTGACGGCAGCTCAAGCGTCCCCCACCCCAAGTTCACATTTGGCGGCAAACAGGGCACGACGGTGTGTACGGTCGCGTTCCAGAAGACGGGACCGAGTCCGGCAGACTCTATACGGCGATAGGGCTGCGGAATGAGGTGCGGGCGATCCTGGCTGCGGTCGTAAGGAGCTCGCACGATGCCGTCGACCGGATCTCTGATGTGCTGTCGGGGCCTCGGCTCTTATGTTGTAAAACGAAATGCAGAGGCTTTCAAACCAAGGCCGATCGTTCTTCCTATTGCTCGTCATGGGCACGAGAGAGACCTCGCTTCTGAATGCCGTCGACTCCGGGCCCGGTGTGGAAAGCGTCGCAGGCCAGCTCGAAGAAGATCCTGTCCCGACACCGACAAGGAAGACTCGTGAGCAACCAGCCTAGTCAGCCAGGGCTACAAGTGTTCATATCCGCTGCACTAGCTAAGATCACCTTCTGATACGCCTCGCGCCTCATCTGTACTACGGTCTGCTGGCCCGTGCTCCATCGCTGGGACGTTTAAGCCGAGCCGAAAGCCTTCTTGACGAACTTGAAAGCAGCGTTGTTGGCCGCCTCCTTGTCGTCCCGCTCAGGTCCGACGGCATCGCCTCGGATAGTGAAGCCGTGTACGCTGCAGGTCAGCATCCGTTCAAGCAGTGCCCCGCTCCGCCGTGGCAATTCGTCCCTCCTCCCTGTCCCACGCCCCCCGTTGGACCTCGCGTCTGTTCCGGGTCCAAAATCAGGCAAATGGACTTACGCGCCGGGGAAACGCTGCACGAGAAGCTTGTCGGCGCTCAGGTTCTTCTTCAATATTTCCTCGACCTCGTCCAAGGCCTTCTCGTCCATCATGGCGTCCTCGGTTCCCTTGAAGATCGCGACGGGGACGGACTTGATCGGCTCGACGTCGGCGTTGACGAGGAACGCTGGGGTCAGCGTTTGACCCCCTTCATCCTGTATGTGGAGAAGCGAGTGCTTGGGGGGGCTACTTACAGGGGTGGTTGGCGATGGCCACGTCGACTCGGGCGGGCGAGTCCTCCTGCGCGAGGATGAGCGACTGGGATCAGCGTCGGCCGCGACTGGAAAGCTTGTGCCTCGACAAGGAGACGACGAGCAAGACGGAGACACCCACGTAACGCCCACCCCAGCAGAATCCGACAGCTCCGACCTTGCCACTGTTCGTCAACTGTCCGTCATGCATACTGCGCCCCGATCAGCTCACGTGGTCGGGTCCTCCTTGACCGCCTTGACGTACGCCTCGATCTTCGGT
>Ga0308169_10002126_pt1 | contig 21213 bp, 17 predicted proteins | sample PhyBR1_2_FD_202139 | JGI IMG/M metagenome (GOLD analysis project Ga0308169, IMG submission 202139) | Phyllosphere microbial communities from UC Gill Tract Community Farm, Albany, California, United States - DLSLSB.R1 | ecosystem: Host-associated > Plants > Phyllosphere > Unclassified | place...
CGTGCGTCCGGCGCGACTTTCGCTATTGAGGCACAAGCAGCATGACTGATCTCCAAATGAGCCTGATCGCAGCCGGCGGCGTGTTCGTCGTCGGTGTCGTCACTTACAACAAATGGCAGGAATACAAAGCCAGGAAAAGCGTCGAGCGCGCGTTCGCATCGGACCACGATGACGTGTTGATGCGCACCGGCGAAGGCGCACCGGCGGCCGAACGCAGCGAGCCGATGTTCGACTTGGGCGTGCCGCCAGCGCCACTGCCAGCCACACCGCCAGCGGTCCCTGTCAGCGGCGCCGCCGCGCCCGTGAAGGACACCGAATTTACCTACACGCGCGTGAACGAGCCGACGCTCGACGCAGACGCGTTCACCGTCACCGACACCAAGCCCGAGCCGCAGCTCGATGCACCGGTCCTCACCGACACGCTGGCACCATCGGCCGAAGAAGCCCCTGTCCCTGTTCCTGCAATGACGCCGACGCCTGCAGCCGTGCCAGCCATGCCGGCTGCACCGGCTGCACCCATCGCGCCGCCACCTTCCCGCGCGGCCGGCTCCACCGCCGCGCAGGACGCCGTCGCCGCTTCGCTCCCGGGCACCCGTCCTGGCATGCCGCCAGCCGAACTGGCCGAATGCCTGGTCGACCCGCTGATCGACTGCATGATCCCGCTGGCGCTCGAGGCGCCGGTCCGTGGCGACAAGATTCTGCCAACGCTGCATGGCCTGCGCCGCGTGGGCAACAAGCCGATCCACTACATCGGTTTTGCCGTCAGCGGCGAGTGGGAAGCGATCGTTCATGGTGGCGTGTACACCAAGCTGCAGGCGGGCGTGCAGATGGCCACGCGCACCACGGCGCTGAATGAACTCGAATACTCCGAACTCGTCACGCGCCTGCGCGCGGTGGGTGACGACATCGGCGCCGAGCCCCACGTGCCGGACATGATCGAAGTGATGAGCGAGGCACGCACGCTGCACCGTTTTGTCGCCGGTCACGACGCGCAACTGAGCGTCAACCTGGCCGCGAATGGTGCGCCATGGGCGATGTCGACGCTGATCGGCGCGCTCGAAAACGCCGGCTTCGACGTGCGGCCCGACGGGCGCTTTGCGATGCCGGACCGCGACGGGGCCACCAACAGCGTGCTGTTTACGCTTTCGACCAATGTCACGCTGGGCGCCGACACCACGTCGCGCCTGACGCTGCTGCTGGACGTGCCATGCGTGGCGCCGGCGCGTGACGCGTTCGGCCGCATGGTCGATACCGCGCGCGCACTGACGCAGCGCCTGGACGCGACCATCGTCGACGACGGCAACCAGCCGCTCGAAGCCGAAGTGCTCGACGAGATCAAGGGCCAGGTGGTCGAGTTCTACGCCGAGATGGACGCCGCCGACATCGCCGCCGGTTCGACCCGCGCGCTGCGCCTGTTCTGCTGAGGATCATCCCGTGACCGAGCAACCCGATGCCCCGGCCCGGATGGCCTGGCTGGTCGCGGAACTGAACCGCGCCAGCTACAACTACCACGTGCTCGACGCCCCGACGATTCCGGATGCCGAGTACGACCGCCTGTACCACGAGCTGGCTGCGCTCGAGACGCTGCACCCCGAAGCGATCGCGCCGGATTCACCGACCCAGCGCGTGGGTGACGCCCCGATTTCCGAATTCAACCAGGTCACGCATGCAGTGCCGATGCTGTCGCTGAATAACGGGTTCGCCGATGACGACATCGACAACTTCGATCGCAAGGTGCGCGAAGGTCTGGAAATTCGTCAGGTCGCCTACAACGCCGAGTTGAAATTCGACGGCCTGGCCATCAGCCTGCGCTACGAAAACGGCCGCTTCGTGCAGGCTGCCACGCGCGGTGACGGTTACACGGGCGAAGACGTCACCGCGAATATCCGCACCGTGCGCGTGATTCCGATGCGCCTGCATGGCGACGCCGTGCCGGCCGTGCTCGAAGTGCGCGGTGAAGTCCTCATGTTCAAGCGCGACTTCGAAAGCCTGAACGAACGCCAGCGCGCCGCCGGTCACAAGGAATTCGCCAATCCGCGCAACGCTGCCGCCGGCAGCCTGCGCCAGCTCGATGCGCGCATCACCAGTGCACGCCGGCTGCGCTTTTTTGCGTATGGCGTCGGCCAGCTCGATGGTGGGCAGGCGGCGCTGCCCGAGTCACATTCGGCCATGCTCGATTGGCTCGATGCGCTCGGACTGCCGGTGGCCAAAGAACGCCAGGTCGTCACCGGGCGTGATGGCTTGCTGGCGTTCTATCGCGACATCGGCGAGCGCCGCGCGGCGCTGCCGTACGAGATCGACGGCGTCGTCTACAAGGTCGACCGGCTGGACGACCAGCGTACGCTGGGCTTCGTCTCGCGCGCGCCGCGCTTTGCGCTGGCGCATAAATTCCCGGCCGAAGAAGCGTTGACCACGGTCCAGGCAATCGAGGTCCAGGTCGGCCGCACCGGCGCCATCACGCCGGTCGCGCGCCTGGTGCCGGTATCGGTCGGCGGGGTCACCGTCACCAACGCCACGCTGCACAACGAAGACGAAGTACGGCGCAAGGACGTGCGGGTGGGCGACACAGTCATCGTGCGCCGCGCCGGCGACGTGATTCCCGAAGTGCTGGGCGTGGTGCTCGAACGCCGCTTGACGCCCGAACCGCCGGTCTACACCCTGCCGGCAAGCTGCCCGGTGTGCGGCTCGCACGTCGTGCGCGAAGAAGGCGAGATCGTCGCGCGCTGCTCCGGTGGCTTGAGCTGCGCAGCGCAGCGCAAGGAAGCGATCCGCCACTTCGCCGGCCGGCGCATGATGGATATCGAAGGGCTAGGTGACCGCTATATCGACAGCCTGGTCGAAGCGGACCTGGTTGCCGGCGTGGCCGACCTGTACAAGCTGACGCAGGACGACCTGCTCAAGATGAAGCGCCTTGCTGACGAGGCCGACGACGGGGCGACGGAAACCGTCCGGCAGGGCAAGGTGCCCACCAAGTGGGCCGACAACCTGCTCGCGGCGATTGCCGCCAGCAAGGCTCCGCCGCTGGAACGCCTGCTGTTTGCGCTGGGCATCCGCCACGTGGGCGAATCCACCGCCAAGACGCTGGCCGAGTATCTGGGCAGCCTGGCGCTGGTGCGCCGCGCCCCGGCTGCGCTGCTGCGCGTGCTGCCCGATATCGGCGGCACGGTGGCGCAGTCGATCGCCGACTTCTTCGCTGAAGAAAAAAACCAGATTGCGCTGGACGCCTTGCTGGCGGCCGGCGTGGCGCCCGGGGGGGAGCATCCGCCCAAGGCGCAGTTGCGCGAGCTGCTCGACGAGATCAAGCTGCTGGCAGCACTGGCCATCCCCAAACTGACCGAGCCGCGCGCGCGCCAGATTGTTGGCGCCGGCCAGACGCTCGACGCCATCGCTGCGCGCACCGACTTCGGCATCTTCGGCTTGCCGGCCACGGTGGCGAGCGCGCTCGAAGGATGGCTGGCCGAGGCGACCAACCGCGATCTGGTGACGGCGCTGGCGGCCATGCGGCGCGAACTGCTCGACGCGGTGCCTGAAGCTGCGTCCGCGCCCGAAGGTCCGTTGACCGGCAAGACGTTCGTGCTCACCGGCACGCTGCCGACGATGAGCCGTGATGCCGCTGGCGCGCTGATCGAAGCGGCCGGTGGCAAGATCGCCGGCTCGGTATCGAAGAAGACATCGTACGTGGTGGCCGGCGCCGAGGCGGGCAGCAAGCTGGCCAAGGCCGAAGAGCTGGGCGTCGCGATCCTGGACGAAGCGGCGCTGCTGGCGCTGCTCGAACAATCATCCCAACCTGACTGACTACGATGACCCTGATCCGCAAAGCCGTATTTCCTGTCGCCGGTCTTGGCAGCCGCTTCCTGCCCGCGACCAAGGCGCAGCCGAAGGAAATGCTGCCGATCGTCGACAAGCCGCTGATCCAGTACGCGGTCGAAGAGGCGGTCGCCGCCGGCATCACGGAGCTGATCTTCATCACGGGCCGCAACAAGCGCGCGATCGAGGACCATTTCGACACCGCCTACGAGTTAGAGGCCGAACTGGAAGCAGCCGGCAAGCAGAAGCTGCTTGAGACGGTGCGCAATGTCATTCCGAAGAACGTCAACTGCATCTACATTCGCCAGTCGTCGCCTCTGGGGCTCGGTCACGCGGTGCTGTGCGCGCGCCCGGTGGTGGGCAATGATCCGTTCGCCGTCCTGCTGGCCGATGACTTCATGGACACGGCCGCCGGCCACAAGCCGGTGCTGGCGCAGATGACCGACATCTACACGTATGAACGCAGCAGCATCCTGGCGGTGCAGGACGTGCCGCGCGAACAGACGCGCCAGTACGGCATTGTCAGCGCCACGCCGTACCGCCAGGGCCTGGAGCTGGTGTCGGACATCATCGAAAAACCACTGCCGGCCGATGCACCATCGACGCTGGCCGTCGTGGGCCGTTACCTGCTGTCGCCATCGATCTTCGGCTACCTCGAGACGATCGGCAAGGGCGCCGGCGGCGAAATCCAGCTCACCGACGGCATCGCCGCACTGATGCAGGCCGAGCGCGTACTGGCCTACCGCTACGCCGGCCAGCGCTACGACTGCGGCTCCAAACTCGGTTACCTGCAGGCGATGACGGCCATGGGCCTGAAACACCCCGAGACGGCCGAAGGCTTTCGCGCGTCGCTGACCGCACTGCTGGCCGGGGAGGGAGCGCAATGACCGTACGAACCATCCTGCGCATGGGCGATCCGCGCCTGCTGCGCGTGGCCCCGCCGGTCACGCACTTTGATACGCCCGGGTTGCACACGCTGGTGGCGGACATGTTCGAGACCATGCATGCGGCCAAAGGCGTCGGCCTGGCAGCGCCGCAGATCGGCATCGACCTGCAGCTGGTGGTCTTCGGTTTCGCCAGCAACCAGCGTTATCCGGACGCGCCGCCGGTGCCCGAGACCGTGTTGATCAACCCCGTGCTCACACCGATCGGCGAGGCGATGGAAGAGGGCTTTGAGGGCTGCCTGTCGATACCCGGCCTGCGCGGTAGCGTGCCCCGCTACGCGCGCCTGCATTACGAGGGGTTCGACCAGTTCGGCAAGCGCATTGCCGTCGACGCCGAAGGGTTCCATGCGCGCGTGGTGCAGCACGAAGTGGATCACCTGCTGGGCATCCTGTACCCGTCGCGGATTCGCGATTTCAACCGCTTCGGTTTCACCGACGTGATGTTCCCCGACCTTGACCAGAAAGCGAACACTTGATGCGCACCCTTTATTTGCTGGCGCTGCTGGGCGCGGCCCCGCTGGCGCATGGCGCCGACTTCTTCACGAAGATCGATCCCGCGCCCACGAGCGAACTGTGGATCGACACGGGCTTTTACACAGCCCACTTCGACGGCGACAAGGACCTGAACAATAACAACAAGGGCCTGGCGCTCGAGTACCGCTTCAACGGCACGCTGGCCGCCACCGGCGGGCGTTTCTACAACAGCGACCGCGCGTGGTCGAACTACGCGGGCGTGATCTGGCAGCCGTACGCGGTGGGACCGGTGCGCGTGGGCCTGGCGCTGGCGGCGTTCGACGGCTACCCGAAAACGCGCAACGGCGGCTGGTTCCCGGGCGTGATTCCCACGCTGACCTACGAGTACCAGCGCGTGGGCGTGAATGTCGGGATCATCCCGAACTATAAAGACCGCCTGTACGGCGGGATTTCGTTCCAGCTCAAGTTCAAGCTGTTCCAGCGCTAAATCCCAAAAGCCGGGGTCAGGTCTGACATTCGGACACGATCTCGACAGTCAGATAGCTGGAACTAGATGGCATGGGGCAGCGCTAATACTAGTTAAGACACCAATCGAAGTGGCTAAAGCCGAGGCCGTGTCTGAATGTCAGACCTGACCCCGGCTGTGCCGAAGTGGCGAAGGCCGAGGCCGTGTCCGAATGTCAGACCTGACCCCAGCTTTGCCTTACACGCGTTTGACACCGAAGCGGTCAGCTTTCCTTCGGATATGGACTCGGTCCACCATCGGCGATGAAGGCGTCGATGCGCTGCTGCAGTACCGGTAGCGGTACCGATCCCATGTGCAGCACGGTGTCGTGGAAGTTGCGGATATCGAATTTTGGCCCCAGTGCCTTTTCGGCCCGCGCGCGTGCTTCCTGGATCGCCATCTGGCCCAGGTAGTACGACAGCGCCTGGCCCGGCCATGAGATGTAGCGATCGACTTCGGTCTCGACTTCGTGCTTCGACAGCGCCGTGTTCTCCATCAGGTAAGCCTGCGCCTGTTCGCGCGTCCAGCCCTTCGCATGCACGCCCGTGTCGACGACGAGGCGCGATGCGCGCCAGGCCTGGTAGCTGAGCATTCCGAAGACTTCATACGGCGTCTCGTAGATCCCCATTTCGGCGCCCAGGCGCTCGGTGTACAGTGCCCAGCCTTCGCCGTAGGCCGAGATGTACGCACGCCGGAACGGCGGCACACCTTTCTGTTCCTGCGCCAGCGGAATCTGGAACGCGTGGCCGGGCGCCGATTCGTGCAGCGTCAGCGCCGGCAGGCTGTACAGCGGGCGCGCCGGCAGGTTGTAGGTGTTCACCCAATACATGCCCGGTCCGCCGCGCCCCGCCGTCCAGAACGGCGCCTGGTCGTCTGGCACCGGCACGATCGCAAAGCGTCGGCGTGGCAGGTGGCCAAAATACTGGTCGGCCTTGGCATCGAAACGCTTGGCCGTCCACGCTGCGCTCTTGAGCAGCTCGGCCGGTGTCTTGGCGTAGAACTGCGGATCGGTGCGCAAAAATTGCAGGAAGGCCTGCAGGTCACCCTTGAAGCCGACCTGCTGCATGATGGCGTGCATCTCGGCGCGGATCTTGGCCATCTCGGCCAGGCCGATCGCATGGATCTGGTCGGCTGTCAGGTTGGTCGTCGTGAATTCGACGATCTTCGACTGGTAGTAATCCTTCCCGCCCGGCATGTCCTGGGCGGCCAGCGTGGTGCGCGCCTTTGGCACGTATTCGTCGCGGAAAAAGGCGAGGGTCTTCGCGTGCGCCGGCTGCACCTTGTCGGCGATGATCGCCACGGCCTGGCGGCGCAGCGCTTCCTGCTCGGCTGCGGGCATGGTCGACGGCATCTCTTTGAACGGGCCGTAGAACACGGTGTCCTGCGGCGTTTTGGCCCCGGTCACCGACAGCAGCGTGCTTTCGCGGCCGGCCAGGGTGACCTTCGGCGGCGTGAAGCCGCGCGCCAGGCCAGCGCGCATATTGCCGATCTCCTCGTCGAAGTAGGCCGGAATGCCTTCGAGCTGGTCCAGGTAATTGCGGTAGGCCTGCGTGGTGGTGAGCGGGCGGCGCGCGCCGTAGGTGACGCCGGTCCAGAATGCGCTGTCGGCATTGACCGGTTGTTCGAACTCGCGGTACACCTGCGCGTCGTGCAGCGAGGCGATCTGCGCGCGGTACACGGCGAAGTTGATGCGCTCGGCCGGCGACAAGCTGGCAGGCTTGATCGCGTCGAGCTGTTTCAGGATGCCGGCCCAGTAGATGCGGCGCGCTTCCTGCGCCGGCGCGTCGACCCGGGCAAAGCCGCGGCTGGCGTCCGGGGCGTCGTCATCGCGCTCGAGTTTTTCGGCAACGCGCCATTGCCATTCCCTGGTGTAGATAGCCTTGAAGCGCGCATCGGCGGGCGTCGCTTTGGCTGACTTGCTTGCCGCCGGCGCCGACGTTGCCGCTGTGACGACTGGCCCCATCGCCAACCCCATTACCACGAAGGCCGTCGAGATGACGGCGCTCAGCTTCTTCTTTTCCATTGAATCCCAATCCATGAAGGTGCGTGACGGTCGTGCGCGTATGCGCCCGGCGCCAGCCATCTTAGCGGGGAATGTCGTGAATGCCTATTGCATGCGAGTCTCGTCATGACGGCGTATTGACATGCTGTGAGTCGTGCGCCACAGCATTTTTATCCCTATGATTTGCACGGACTTTCAAAAGAAACCGCGAAAAGCCACGATATAATGTTGCCAACCTATCGCCGGACACAACACGACGCGGGTGCACGACAAATTCGCACCGCAGCGTGCATGGACCATTCATGATGACAACGGCCGCAATTGTTTTCCGATCCACACATGATCACGAGTAAGGGCGATCCCGGGCGCTCCGAAGAACACCTTTTACTCATTCAGTCATGGCGGCGCCTCGCTGACCAACTTGGCCCACTCATCGGCGACAGTGGTTTCTGCGCGCTGTATGGCCGGGCCCTTCGGCTCGTCGGTCCCGACTACACGTGGCTGGCCACGACAGCGCCGTGCAAGACCCGCGCCGCCCAGATCGACGCGCTGGACGACATGCTCGCCAGCGTTGCACCCGACCTCGCACACGTGGCCCACGCGGCCCTGCTCCAGACGTTTACCGACCTGCTGGCGTCGCTGATCGGGCACGCACTTGCGCGGCGCCTGCTCGATGCCGCGGCGGTTGACGGAGAAGAGAAGAAAGTACAGGAGCACAAGTAATGAGCGATAAAGTATCACTTGGGAAATTGAGCACTGGTGTGCAAGGGCTCGATGTCCTGCTGGGAGGCGGGCTGAGCGAGTTTTCGTTCAACCTGATCGCCGGGCCACCGGGTTCGGGCAAGACCACGCTCGCCCACCAGATCATGTTCTCGATCGCGACGACCGAGCGGCGCGCCCTGTTCTTTACCGTATTGGGTGAGCCGCCACTGAAGATGCTGCGCTACCAGCAGCAGTACAGTTTCTTCGACATGCAGAAAGTCGGCACTGCGGTGCGCTACGTGAACCTGGCCGAGGACCTGCGCGCGGGCGACTTCAGCACCGTGCTGGCGCGCATGATGAAAGAGGTCGAAGACTTCGCGCCGAGCCTCGTGTTCGTCGATTCGTTCCGCTCGGTGGCGCAGACAGCGCGCAGCGGCAACGAGGGCGTGGCCGACCTGCAGCACTTCATCCAGGATCTCGGCACGCGCATGACGAGCTGGCAAGCGACCACCTTCCTGATTGGCGAGTACGCCAACAGCGATGCCGAGGCCAGCCCGATCATGACGGTGGCGGACGGCATGATCTCGCTGACGCCCGTGCATGACGACAATTCGGTGGTGCGCAAGATGCGCGTGGTGAAGATGCGCGGCCAGGCCCACATGAACGGCTCGCACACGTTTCGCATCACCGGTGACGGCATCCGCGTGTATCCGCGCATGCTGCCGCCGCTGGCGCAGGATCACCATGACAGCGCGCCGGCCGACCGCTATCCCCGTCGCATCCTTACCGGCACACCCGATCTGGACGTACTGCTGCATGGCGGCCTGCCGCAGGGGCACTCGTTGCTGGTCACGGGTCCCAGCGGCTGCGGCAAGACCATCCTGGCCACGCGTTTTCTGCAAGAGGGCGTGCGGCAGGGGAACAAGGGCGTGGCCTTGTCGTTCGAGAAAGGCACGTCGCGCCTGCGCAATGCCGAGCTGGCTGCAATGGTGGCAGCGGGCGACGTGGAGGTTCTGGAAAGCCGGATGATCGATCTGACGGTCGACGAGGTGCTCGAGGCGCTGAACGAAGCGATCGATCGCACTGGCGCGCGCCGGGTGGTGGTCGATTCGCTGTCCGAACTGTCGCTGTACCTGGCGCCGGAAGGGCGCAACCAGTTGCGCTCCACCGTATTCCAGATGCTCACGTCGCTGGCCAAGCGCAACGTCACGGTGCTGGTGACGATGGGGATGGACGACGACTTCACGCATCTGCGCTTCAGCCAGTCCGAAATCGCCTACCTGACCGATGCCGTCGTCCTGATGCGTTTTGGCGAGAGCGCCGGTCAGTTGCGCCGGTTCATCTCGGTGGTCAAGGTGCGCGGCAGCAGCCACAGTCACGACCTGCGTGAATTCCATATCGACGACGTCGGTATCCACATCGATCCGATCAGCTCTGCGCACGAGGGTGTGCTGCACGGCTTGCCCACCTCACGCGGCGCGGCCTGAAGGATGTCCATGCCGCTGCTTCCTGGTAACGAGCCAGTCACGTCCGACGGCCGCCTTGCGCAGCTCGAGCGCGAGAACGCCCGGTTGCGGCGCGAACTCGACGCCAGCACCACGCTGGCCGTGAGCCTGCGCGAAGCCAACGAGCATCTGGTTCTGGCCGCGGTCGACGCGCAAACATCGCGCGACGATGCTGAAGACACCAACCGGCGCCAGAACGAATTCCTGGCCATGCTGGCGCACGAACTGCGCAACCCGCTGGTGCCGATCAGCGTGTCGGCCGGCCTGCTCGAGCGCGGGCCGGTCGCGTCATTGCCGTTGGCGCGCCTCACGGCCGTAATCCAGCGCCAGGTCGAGCACATGGCGCGCCTGCTGGACGACCTGCTCGATGCCGCGCGGCTGAGCAGCGGCAAGATCACGCTGACGATCGAGCCGCTGCGCCTGGCCGAATTGCTCGAACACGCCGCTGAGACGATCATGCCGCGCGTGCGCGAGCGCGGCCAGAGCCTGACAATCAACCACGACGAGCGCGATCCCGTCGTCGACGGCGATCGTGTGCGCCTGACCCAGGTCTTTACCAATCTGCTCAGCAACGCCTCGAAGTATACGCAGGATGGCGGCCAGGTCACCGTCAGCGTGCGTTGCGACGACGGCATCGCGGTCACGATCGCCGACAACGGCGCCGGCATGTCGGGCGAGACGATCGGGCGCGCGTTCGAGCTGTTCACGCAGGGACCGCGCACCCTGGCGCGCTCGGAGGGTGGACTGGGCGTGGGCCTGAACGTCGTGCGCAACCTGGTGAGCATGCATGGCGGCAGCGTGACTGCCAGCAGCGACGGCCCGGGGCAGGGCAGCACATTCACCGTGCAGCTGCCGCAATCGTCGGCCGGCGCGCTGCAAGTGCCCACCGCTGCACCGGTACATACGGCCAGCGCCGCGCGCCGCATCCTGGTCGTCGAAGACAATGGCGACGCCGCCGACGTGCTGCGCATGCTGCTCGAGTTCGAGGGCCACCAGGTCGAAATCGCGGCCGACGGCCATGCCGGCCTGGCGCTCGCGCTCGAAGGCTGCTTCGACACCATCGTTTGCGACATTGGCCTGCCCGGCATCGATGGCCTGGAGCTGATGACGCGCCTGCGCGCCGCGCAACCGGTTCCGCGGCCGTTGACGGTGGCCTTGTCAGGCTATGGTCAGCCGAGCGACCGCGAGCGGGCGCTGGCCGCCGGGTTCGATCGGTACCTCGTCAAACCGGTGGCGTCGGCTGCACTGGTCGAGGCGCTGGCTGGTGTTTCGGCCGCCTCAGCGTAACGAGCGTTACCCCCCTCTGCGTGACAAGGCAATCCAGGTCGAGCCGCTGCACGCTTGACATGTACAACGATCGTTGTACACTTCGGTCATGGACAAGAAAACTGACATCGCGGCATCCGCAGCGCAGCTGTTTGCGCGCGAAGGCTTGCGTGGCATTGGCGTCGATCACATCGGCGCCACCGTCGGCGCATCCACCCGCACGCTGTACAAGCACTTCGGCTCGCGTGACGGGTTGGTCATGGCGGCGCTCCAATCGCGGCATGCCGCATTCATGGGGCTCCTGCAGCACGACGATGCAGAGATCGGCACCGTCGAATCGCTGTTCGATACCCTCGAACGATGGTCGAACGAGTTCGGTGCTTCGGGTTGTTTGCTGCTGCGGGCGGGCAATGAGTACCGGGGTGTGAACGATGATATCGTGACCCTGGTGCGCGGGCAAAAAGCCGCGTTTTTCAAGGAGATTGCAAGGCGCGTCAAGCACGTGCTGGGGCATGACGATCCGCTGCTGTCTTCGCAGATCTGGATTCTGTTCGAAGGCGCCACGGCCATCGCCAGTCTGGACAACACGGCGGCAATCGGCGCTGCCAGGGCTGCCGCCGCCTCCCTGATGGCCCATGCAGGCAAGCACAGTGAAGCATAACGTCAACCTGTTGGCGGCGGCTTTTGCGCTGACTGCCGTTTCGTACGGCCTGGCGCGCTTTGCCTTCGGGCTGCTGCTGCCGCAGATACGCACTGAACTCGCCCTCAATATCGGCACCACGGGCTGGATCGGCAGCAGCGCGTTTGTCGCGTATTGCGTTGGCGTGTGCATCACCTTCGCGTTGAACCGTGCGTGCTCGCCACGGGCGCTTGCCTTTGCCGCGGGATTGGCGTCGACTGTCGGCATGGTCATCATCACGTTGTCCACGAGCGGCGTAGCCCTGGGACTGGGCGTCGCGCTGGCCGGCCTGAGTACCGGCCTGACCTCGCCACCACTGGCGACGGCGGTGTCATTGCAGTTTGACGATACTCACCGGCCGAAGGCCAATGCCATCATCAATGCGGGCACCGCAGCGGGCATCGTATTGTCAGGCCTGGCGTGCCTGCTCGCATTCGGCGGCTGGCGCGAACTGTATATCCTGTTTTCTGTCATCAGCGGCGCCGTAGCGGTGTGGGTGTTGTATGCAGTGCCAACGGGGCACGAGCGCACCGCGAGCGAACCGGTGTCATGCGCCATCTTCAAGCGCCCCGGCATGCTGGCGCTGTGCACAGGCAGCTTTTTGATGGGCTTGTCGAGTACCGCGATCTGGACATTTGGCGGCAGCCTGTTGCGCGATGAATTCAACTTCACGCAAACCGATATCGCCTGGATCTGGGTGACGCTTGGTCTGGCTGGCGTCGCCGGCGCGATGACGGGTGTCTTCGTGCAGCAGTTCGGCCTTGCGCGGGTTCACTGCGTGTCTCTGGCCGGGATGGCGGCGGGAATGATTGGCCTGTCCTTCACGTCGGTCTCGGTGGCATTCGCCTTTGTCAGCGTGGCGCTGTTCGGCGCGTCGTATATCACGTCGTCCGGCGCGTTTCTGATTCAGGGCATCCGGCTGTTGCCGGATCGCCCCGATCTGGGACTGGGTATGCCATTCTTGATCCTCGCAGCAGGGCAGAGCGCGGGATCGCCACTGTTTGGCGCATTGTTGAGCGGGTGGGGCGCCGGTGTTGCGCTTGCTGCATTTGCAGGCGTGGCATTGCTGGCAGGTCTTGTCTTTCCTCAGCAGTCGGCGGCGACGGTGCCAGTTGCACCTGTCAGGGTTTAGCTTCGGTGTTCGAAAGAGGCTGCGTCAGTTCGATCAGATTTCCCCATGGATCGCTGAAAAACGCAAAGCGCAGCGCGAGCCCGGTGGCATCGCGCGGTTCGCTGACGATCCTCACAGCGCGACGTCTCAGTTCACCGATCGCCGCATCGACATCCTCGACGCGCAGGCATAGATGGTGCCATCCGGCGACCGCATGGGTGTCGATCAACTGGTCGTACGCGGGGCGCGGCGCGCAGCCGGGACCGGCAATCAATTCGATGCGAAAACTGTCGTCAGAAGCAGGCGCAAGAAAAGCCAGCGTCTTTTCACCCAATACCATCGTGCGGATCAGGCGAAAATCGAGCGTGCCCGTATACCAGGCGACAGCGGTATCAAAGTCTGGCACACGCAGCCCGACATGATCGCCTCGCCATGAGGTGAACGGGCTCGCTGGGGTGGTGTCGCTGGATGCTGACATGGGTATCTTTCAAAACGTTCTTACAAAGATCGACGGGAAGCGCGTTTCGACTGATACGTTCTGTCCAGCGATCACTCGGTGCCGACGGACGCCGCCTGTCGAGCGGTCGTCACTGGCGGAACCCAGTGTAGTAGAGGCCAGCCAGTTTGATAATACGGGGGTTTCAGAATGGACTGATCGCCATGAAGAACAATCGCCAGTCAGCTCCCGACGATCTGTCCGTCGTGCCGGGCGCTCAGCGCTGTAGCTGACGCGCCAGCCGCGCCACCGCTTCCTCGATCCGCTCATACCTGGTCGCATACGAAAAGCGCACATGCCGCGCTGGCGCCGCTACGCCGAAGTCGTCCCCCGGCACGATCGCCACGTGCGCGTCATGGAGCAGCGCCATGCTCAGCGCCGCGCTGTCGCCGCGCAGCGGATGATCGAGCGCAGTGATGTCGGCGTACACGTAGAACGCGCCGTCAGGCATCACCGGCACCCCGAACCCGAGCGCGCGCAATGCCGGCACCAGATAGTCGCGGCGGCGCTGGAATTCCTGGCGGCGCGCTTCGAAAATCGCCAGCGCTTCGGGCTGAAAGCAGGCCAGCGCCGCATGCTGGGCGATCGTCGGCGCGCAGATGAACAGGTTCTGGGCGAGCTTTTCGAACACGGGCACCAGGCTGTCGGGCACCACGAGCCAGCCCAGGCGCCAGCCGGTCATGTTGAAGTATTTCGAGAAGCTGTTCACGGTGATCACATCCGGGTCCAGCGCCAGCGCGCTGACGGGCACGTGGTCGTACGACAGTCCCTGGTAGATCTCGTCGACGATGGCAAAGCCGCCACGTCCGCGCACGGCGGCCAGCATGTCGCGCAGCTGCGCCGGCGTCATCGACGTGCCGGTGGGGTTGGAGGGCGAGGCCACCAGCACGCCGCGTGTGCGCGCCGTCCAGCGCTCGTGCACATGGTGCGCGCCGAGCTGGTAGCGGTCCTCGAACGAGGCCGGCACCAGGATCGGCGTGCCGCCGAAGCTGGTCACGAAGTGGCGGTTGCACGGGTACGACGGGTCGGGCATCAGGACCTCGTCGCCCTGGCCGACCAGGGCGGCGCAGGCCAGCAGCAGGCCGGCCGAGGCGCCGGCGGTGATGACGATGCGGCGCGGATCGATGTCCAGGCCCTGCGTCGCGGCGTAGTGGCCCGAGATCGCAGCGCGCAGTTCGGGCAGGCCCAGTGACTCGGTGTATTGGGTGACGCCGCCACGGATCGCGGCCACGGCCGCATCGGCGACGATGTCGGGCGCCGTGAAATCGGGCTCGCCGACGCTCATGCTGATGATGTCGTGGCCCGCGCGCCGCAGCAGCGCAGCCGCCTTGACCATTTCCATGACGCGAAACGGTTCGATGGCGTGCACGCGCTGTGCGACCTGCAGATTGGTGTCGAGGGAATTGGAAGACATGATGGCCGGATCGGAAAAGAAGCAATCCGGCCATCTTACAAGAAGCCTTACCGGTGCGTATGGTGCTCGGCCGTCAGGCGGCGCATCAAAGGCAGTGCGGCCAGCGCGATCAGCGTGCAGGCAATGGCGGCCAGGCCCAGCTTGTTGAACAGGCTCGTGTAGATCGGGAGCGTCTGCAGCGGGTCGGTCATCCCTTGCGGCACGCTGGCCATCGTGGCCACCAGGCCGCCCAGGTATTGCGAAATGCCGACCGCCACGAAGTAGGCGCCCATCATGAAGCCGCCCATCCGCGCCGGCACGTAGCGCGCGATCATGGCCAGTCCCAGGCCGCTCACCAGGAGTTCGCCCAGCGAATACAGGCCGTAGCCCGCGATCATGATCCACGATGAGGTCAGGCCATTGACCGCGAAGGCGCCGGCGAAGCCGTACGTGAAGAAGCCCGCCGCGACGACGGCAAAGCCCAGCGCAAACTTGGCGGCGATCGACAAATCGCGCCCGGCGTTGCTGGCGCGCGTGTAGACCCAGGCCAGCACGGGACTGAGCAGCATGATCCAGATGGCGTTGAGCGCCTGGAACTGCGCCGGCGACCAGGTGAACAGGTGGCTGCCGAACAGGCTGAAGTCCAGGTCGACGTTACGCAGCGCGAACAGCGACAGCGACGTCGACATCTGCTGGTAGAAGATGAAGAAGAAGACCGTCTGCAGCGTCAGCACGAGCGCGGCGACGAGGCCCGAGCGTTCGCTGGCCTGGCTGGTGCGGATCAGGTGGATGAAGATGCCCAGCACGACCAGCCCCGCCAGATACACGAACAGACGCGCGAGCCAGCCGTATTCGAGGATGAAGGCCGATGCGATGACGGCCAGCACGCCACCGCCCAGCACCAGCGCGAGCTTGCCCCAGTCGAGCGGCAGGTTATCCGGCGGTGAGCCGATATGCTTGACCGTGCGGCGCAACAGGCCCACCGTGATAAGCCCCACCCACAGGCCGACGCTGCAGAATGCGAACGCCACGTGCCAGCCCAGTTCACCGGCGTAGTTGGCGTTGACATAATCCTTGATCGCCGGCGTGGCCAGCATCGAGACCGTCGAGCCGACGTTGACCGCCATGTAGTAGATGGTGAAGGCGCTGTCGATCTTCGAGTCGTTGCCTTCGTAGATCTTGCGCACCAGGTTGGCGGTATTGGGCTTGAACAGGCCGTTGCCGACGACGATCACGCCCAGTGCCGAAAACGTCAGCCAGGTGTTGGTCGTCGGGATGCCCATCAGCGCGTAGCCGAGCGACAGGATGATGGCGCCGATCACCATCGAGCGGCGCGTGCCGAGCACCTTGTCGCCGATCCAGCCGCCGATCGCCGGCGCGACGTAGATCAGGGCAGCGGCTGCGCCCCACACCAGCGTGGCGCGGGTATCGTCGAACCCCAGGCGCTGCACCATGAAGTAGACGATCAGCGCCTGCATGCCGTAGTAGCCAAAGCGCTCCCACAATTCGATCAGCGCGATCGTGGCGAATGAGCGGGTCTGGCTGACCGGGCGCCCGAGTGTCGTGTCCATACAAGTCCTTTGCGACTGCGCCCTGGCCAGGCCGGCGCGCAAAATTCGACGATTCTATGCCATCTGGATGAAGCTTGCAGATCGGGTGGCATGCGCGCTGCTGCCATGTGGCCGGCGCGAGGGACCAGCCAGGCAGCGACCGGTCTTCAGGTTTCATGTAGGGCGAGGCTGTTGGGCGCGGTCGAAATCTGTCATGCTTCGGCTGCAGCCGCACAACCAGACATCACGACATCGAAGACATGACAACAGCCACGATCGCCCGCCTTGCCCTGTGCATCACCGCACTCCCACTGGCCACCAGCACGTTCGCGTTCGCGCAGAACGCCGAGCGCCAGTTCAAGGGCGTCACGCAGAACGGCAATACGCTCGAGATCGCGACGGCCGACGGGCGCTATCTGATCAAGCCGTATTCGAGCGCGATCGTCGAAACCACCTTCATCCCGAACGGCGAACGGTTCGAGCCGGCCTCGCATGCGGTGATCCTGGCCCCGGCCCAGGCCCCGGCGACCTTCAAGGACGACGGCGCGCGCATCACGTACGCCACTGACGGCATCGCGGTCACGGTCGACCGTAAGCCGTTTCGCATCGCTTACACCTACAAGGGCAAGCCGCTGGTGGCCGAAAAGCGCGGCTTTGGCCGCGTTGACGGCATGGACACCATCGAATTCAGGCTTGATGACGGCGAGGCGCTGTACGGCGGCGGGGCGCGTGCGCTGGGCATGAACCGGCGCGGCAACCGCCTGCGCCTGTACAACAAGGCCGACTACGGCTACGCAGAACGCTCCGAACTGCTCAACTTCACGATTCCAGTGGCGCTGTCGTCGAAAAAATACGCGATCCACTTCGACAATCCGCAGGTCGGCTGGCTCGATTTCGACAGCCGCAAGGATGGCACGCTGCGCTATGAAGTCATCGGCGGGCGCAAAACGTACCAGGTCGTCGCGGGCGACACCTGGGATGCCGTCATGACCGGCTACACCGACCTGACGGGCCGCCAGCCACTGCCACCGCGCTGGGCCTTCGGCAACTTCGCCAGCCGCTTCGGCTACAAGACCGAGGCTGAGACGCGCGCCATTGTCGACAAGTTCGCGCAAGAGAAGATTCCGCTCGACGCCGTCGTGCTCGACCTGTACTGGTTCGGCAAGACGGTGCAGGGCACGATGGGCAATATGGACTGGGACCGCGACACGTTCCCGCACGCCGAAAAAATGATGGCCGATTTCAAGGCCAAGGGCGTCAAGACGGTCGTCATCACCGAGCCGTTCGTCTTGACCACGTCCAAACGCTGGCAGGAGGCCGTCGACAAGAACGTGCTGGCGCTGGACGGCGCCGGCAAGCCGGCCACGTATGACTTCTACTTCGGTAATACGGGCCTCATCGACCTGTACAAACAGGAAGGGCGCGACTGGTGGTGGAACATCTACCGCGACCTGAAAAAGGGCGGCGTCACGGGCTGGTGGGGCGACCTGGGCGAGCCGGAACTGCATCCGTCGAACCTGGTGCACGGCACCGGAACGGCGGATCAGGTCCACAACGTCTATGGCCACGACTGGGCGCGCCTGATTGCCGAAGGTTATGGGCGTGAATTCCCGGCCGAGCGTCCTTTCATCCTGATGCGCGCCGGTTACTCGGGCTCGCAGCGCTTCGGCATGATCCCGTGGTCGGGTGACGTCAGCCGCAGCTGGGGCGGCCTGCAGTCGCAGATGGAAATCTCGCTGCAGATGGGCATGCAGGGCCTGGCGTACATGCACTCGGACCTGGGCGGCTTTGCCGGCGCGGTGCTCGACGACGAACTGTACGTGCGCTGGCTGCAGTACGGCGTGTTCCAGCCGATCTTCCGCCCGCATGCGCAAGAGGCGGTGGCGTCCGAGCCCGTGCTGCGCTCCGAGCGCACCAAGGTGCTGGCGCGCGAAGCCGTGTGGCTGCGTTACGCGATGCTGCCGTATAACTACACGATCGCCTTCGACAACCAGCAGACCGGCATGCCGTTGATGCGCCCCCTGATGTTCGTCGAGGCCGATCCGGCCCAGCCGATCGAGCGCTCGTCGACCTATCTGTGGGGCCCGGATTTCCTGGTCACGCCGATCGTCAAGCCGGGCGCCACGCGCGCCGAGGTGTACTTCCCGACCACGGGAAGCGTGTGGTTCGACTTCCATACGGGCCAGGCGCACAAGGGCGGCATCCTCGAAACCGTGCGGCCGGTCGACGCCAATATCCCGGTCTACGTGCGCGCCGGCGCGTTCGTGCCGATGGCGAAGGTGGTGCAGACCACGCGCGATTACACGGGTCGTCAGATCGACCTGCACTACTACCACGATGCCTCGGTCAAGACCTCCAGCGGCAAGCTGTATGACGACGATGGCGAGACGGCGGGCGCTTTCGCGGCGGGCAAATACGAGATCGTGCGCTTTGTTAGCAAGCTGGGCGAGGCAGACGGCAAGGCACAGCTCGAGATCGGCTTTGCCACCGAAACCGGCAAGGCGATGACGGCCGTCCCGCGGGGCTTTTCGCTGAAGGTGCACAATTTGGCCGCCAAGCCGCGGGCAGTGACGGTCGACGGGCGCGCCGTGCGCTTCGTGTACAACGCCCAGCAGCACCTGCTGGAAGTGCCGGTCGCGGCCAAAGCCGCCCAGGCGGCGCAGGTGGTCGTCAACCTGTAACGGCGCGTCGTCGGAATGGTGGTCTGGCGAACATCGCGCATTAGCGAAGTTCGCTACATTGGAGGCTTCATTTCAGGAGCCCCCAATGACGACCACCGCACCAGCCAATCCCCTCGTATTCCGTAGCGAGTTCGAACACGTCGGCCTCGACGAATCCGAGACCATCCACGCCCTGCAAACCGTCTTTGCCAACATGGCCAAGAAGGTGGCAGACGCCGAAGGCCACGCCAGCCGCGCCGTCCACGCCAAGGGTCACGCCCTGGTACGCGGCAAGCTGACCGTGCTGGACAACCTGCCGCCGCAACTGGCCCAGGGCCTGTTCGGCCAGGCCGGCACCTATGACGTGCTGCTGCGATGGTCGTCGCCACCGGCCGAGCAGCTGCCGGATGGCGTCTCGACCCACCGCGCCGTGGCGATGAAAGTGCTGAACGTGCCGGGCGAGCGCTTCGACACGGCCAAGAGCGGCAACTCGCAGGACTTCCTGATGGTGAACGGCCCGGTGTTTTCGGCGCCCGATCCGCAGGGTTTCCTCAAGAGCGTAAAGATGCTGGCAGCGACGACCAACGCATCCGAAACCGGCAAGAAGATCATCTCGGCCGTGCTGCGCACCGCCGAAAATGCGCTGGAAGCGGTCGGCGGCGAGAGCGGCATGCTCAAGGCGCTGGGCGGCGAGCCGCAGCACCATCCGCTGGGCGAGACCTATTTCAGCCAGACACCCTACCTGTACGGCCAGTACATGGCCAAGCTGTCGCTGGCGCCCGTCGCGCCCGAACTGCTGGCGCTGGACGGCGCATCGATCAAGACCGAAGACGACGCGCAGCGCCACGCAATTGGTTCGCACTTTGCATCGCAAGGCGGCGAGTGGGAATTGCGCGTGCAGCTGAACGTCGATGTCGAGAAGATGCCGATCGAGGATGCTTCGGTCGAGTGGCCGCAGGAACTGAGCCCGTTCATCGCCGTGGCACGCGTGCGCCTGGAACCACAAACGAGCTGGGATGCGTCGCTGGAAAAGCTGGAAGACGAAATCGCCTACGACCAGTGGAACTGCCTCGTCGAACACCGGCCGCTCGGGTCGGTGAACCGCGCGCGACGCCAGGTGATGGCCACGTCGCGCGAATTCCGCTCGGAGTTCAACCGCTGCCCGATTCACGAGCCGTCGGCATAACGATGCTGTGACTACCGGGCCACGATCAAACGCAGCCCGAGTCCGATGAACACCGCCCCCGCGATCCGGTCAAGCCACATGCCGGCCGTGGGGGTGCGGTTCAGCCAACCGCCGATCGTGCCCGAAAAGTAGCCGAGCAGGCCGAAGATCACGGCCGCCTGCAACGTGAAGACCAGTCCTAGTATGCCGATCTGCAGATTGGCGTCGCCGCGCGCAGCGACCACGAATTGCGGCAGGAACGACAGAAAAAACAGCACCACTTTCGGATTGATCGCCGCGGCCACCAGGCCCTTGGCAAACAGGCGTCCTGCCGGTTCGTTCGACAATCCTTCGCCAGAGACGCGCGCACCGCCACGGCTGCGAACCGCGCCCCAGCCCATCCAGATCAGATACAGGCCACCGGCGACCTTGAGCGCCGTGAACGCCGTCGGGGACGCTGCGATCAACGCACTCACGCCAACGACGGCCAGCAGCGTGTGACTCAGGCAGCCGAAGGCGCAGCCCAGTCCAAACGCTACGCCGCGCACGCGCCCCTTGGCGATGCCGGTGCTGAGCACCATCAGGTTGTCAGGCCCCGGCGAGAGCGTGATCAGGATGGCGGCGGCGAGAAAGCCGAAGAGCTGTTCGGGCGAAAGCATGGTGGCGGCAAGATGAAGAAAGGGCGAACAGCATAGCGCATGTTCGCCCTTCGTCAAGCATCCCGCAGTGCGGGATCAAGCGCTCATCACGCCTTCTTGCAGCTCAGTTCCTTGGCGTTCTCGCCCCACTTGATGGTGACCTTGCCATTTTGTTCCTTGAACTGTTCGCCGCGGTTGCCGTAGGCGACGCCGTTGTCGCTTGGCTCGCCGCGCAGCAGCACGTGTTCCTTGTTGCGCGCTGCGACCATCGACGCTGGCGTGGTCTCGAGGAAGAAGGCGGTGATCTTGCTCTTGT
>Ga0308169_10002127_pt1 | contig 21208 bp, 20 predicted proteins | sample PhyBR1_2_FD_202139 | JGI IMG/M metagenome (GOLD analysis project Ga0308169, IMG submission 202139) | Phyllosphere microbial communities from UC Gill Tract Community Farm, Albany, California, United States - DLSLSB.R1 | ecosystem: Host-associated > Plants > Phyllosphere > Unclassified | place...
CCGGTGATGATTTTGACTGTCCTGTTCGCCTGGAAGTATCGAAAGAGCGCCAACGCGAGGTACGAGCCCGATTGGGACCACTCGACCAAGCTGGAACTGGTCATCTGGGGCGCGCCCCTCCTGATCATCATCGCGCTGGGCCTGATCACCTGGATCAGCACCCACAAGCTCGACCCGTACCGCCCGCTCGACCGTCTCGACGAGAAGCGTGCGCTGGCCGCCCACGTCAAGCCGATGGAAATCCAGGTCGTGGCGCTGGACTGGAAGTGGATGTTTATCTACCCGGAACAGGGCATTGCCACCGTGAACGAGCTGTACACCCCGATCGACGTGCCGGTGCGCTTCAAGCTGACCTCGTCGACCGTGATGAACGCGTTCTACATCCCGACCCTGGCCGGCATGATCTACACGATGCCCGGCATGGAGACGACCCTGAACGCGGTGGTCAACAAGGCCGGCGACTACAAGGGCCAGTCCTCGAACTTCAGCGGCGACGGTTTCTCGCACATGAAATTCGCCTTCCGCGGCACCAGCCAGGCCGATTTCGACGCCTGGGTCGCCAAGGCCAAGGCCAGCGGCAACACCCTCGGCCGCGCCGACTACCTCGCGCTCGAGAAGCCATCGGAAAAAGAGCCGGTGCGCCTGTACGGCGACGTGCAGCCGAACCTGTTCCTGTCGATCGTGAACCGCTGCGTCGCCGAAGGCGCCGTCTGCGCGAACCACCAGATGGCGCAGGACATGCAACGCGTGCGTAACGACATCGCGCTGAAGCAACTGCCGCAAGACGCAAACCGCCAGGTCGCCAAGGCGGATGCCAAGGCTGAAGTCTGCGAAACCCCTACCAATCCTGTGAAGAAGTAACCATGCAAGACTCATTTGACTTGACGAAGCTCATCTTCGGACGGCTCAGCTGGGACGCGATTCCGTTCCAAGAGCCGATCCTGCTCGCTACCTTTGCAGGCGTGCTTGTCGGTGGTGCGGCCCTTGTCGGCCTCATTTCCTACTTCCGCCTGTGGGGCACCCTGTGGCACGACTGGATCACCAGTATCGACCACAAGAAAATCGGCATCATGTACATGATCCTGGGCCTCGTGATGTTCCTGCGCGGCTTTGCCGACGCGCTCATGATGCGCGCCCAGCAGGCGATCTCCTTTGGCGATAACGCCGGCTTCCTGCCGCCGCACCACTACGACCAGGTCTTCACCGCCCACGGCGTGATCATGATCTTCTTCGTGGCGATGCCGTTCGTGACCGGCCTGATGAACTACGTCGTGCCGCTGCAGATCGGCGCGCGCGACGTGGCCTTCCCGTTCCTGAACAACTTCTCGTTCTGGATGACGACCATGGGCGCCGTGCTGGTCATGGCCTCGCTGTTCGTCGGCGAATTCGCGCGTACCGGCTGGCTGGCCTTCCCGCCGCTGTCGGGCATCCTGGCCAGTCCGGGGGTCGGCGTCGACTATTACATATGGTCACTGCAGATTGCGGGTGTTGGCACCTTGTTATCCGGTGTTAACCTGATCGTCACCATCGTCAAGATGCGCGCGCCGGGCATGGACCTGATGAAGATGCCAGTCTTCACCTGGACTTCGCTCTGCACCAACATCCTGATCGTGATGTCCTTCCCGATCCTGACCGCGACCCTGGCCATGCTGGGTATGGACCGCCTGTTCGACACCAACTTCTTCACGGCGGACAAGGGCGGCAACGCCATGCTGTACGTGAACCTGATCTGGATCTGGGGCCACCCGGAGGTGTACATCCTGATCCTGCCGGCCTTCGGTATTTTCTCGGAAGTCGTCTCGACCTTCTCGAACAAGCGCCTGTTCGGCTACACCTCGATGGTGTACGCGACCGTCGTGATCATGATCCTGTCCTACCTGGTCTGGCTGCACCACTTCTTCACCATGGGATCGGGCGCGAGCGTCAACTCGTTCTTCGGCATTACCACGATGATCATCTCGATCCCGACGGGCGCGAAGATCTTCAACTGGCTGTTCACGATGTACCGCGGCCGTATCCGTTTCGAACTGCCGATGATGTGGACGGTGTCGTTCATGCTGACCTTCACCATCGGCGGCATGACCGGCGTGATGCTGGCGATTCCGGCGGCCGACTTCGTGCTGCACAATTCGCTGTTCCTGATCGCGCACTTCCACAACGTCATCATCGGCGGCGTGGTGTTCGGCGTGTTCGCGGGCATGAATTACTGGTTCCCGAAAGCATTCGGATACAAGCTCAACGAGTTCTGGGGCAAGGTGTCGTTCTGGCTCTGGTCGATCGGCTTCTGGGTCGCCTTCACGCCGCCGTACATCCTCGGCTTCATGGGCGTGACCCGCCGCTCGAGCCACTTCGAGGATTCGGAGCTGCAGTGGCTGTTCGTGATCTCCTTCCTCGGCACCCTGATGATCGCCGGCGGCATCGGCGCGCTCCTGATGCAGTTCTACGCCACCTGGCGTGACCGCAAGCAGCTGCGCGACCTCACCGGCGACCCATGGGATGGCCGTACGCTCGAGTGGTCGACCTCGTCGCCGCCGCCGGACTACAACTTCGCCTTCACCCCGAGGGTGTACGACAACGACACCTTCGCCGACATGAAGAAGAACGGCTGGACGCGTCCTTTGACCGACTATGTCGCGATCCACATGCCCAAGAACACCTGGGCCGGTTTCGTGATCTCGGCACTGTCGATGGTGCTCGGCTTCGCGATCATCTGGCACATGTGGCTGCTGACCGGCCTGGCGTTCTTCGCGATGCTGGCGGCAACCATTGCCCACACGTTCAACTACAAGCGTGACTACTACATTCCGGCGGACGAAGTGACCCGTACCGAGAATGCACGCACCAAACTGCTGGAAGCCCATGTCTGAACTTAACGCAACCATGAACGGTGCTCCAGGCGCCGAAGCGGGCTCGCGCTACCACGTGCGCGAGCATCATCCGGAACACGGCACCCTGCTGGGTTTCTGGATCTACCTGATGAGCGACTGCCTCATCTTCGCCAGCCTGTTCGCGACCTATGCCGTACTGGGCCGCAACTACGCCGGCGGTCCGTCGGGCGCCGAACTGTTCGAGCTGCCGCTGGTGGGCCTGAACACGGCCTTCCTGCTGGTGTCGTCGATCACCTTCGGCTTCGCCATGATCGCCGCGCAAGCGAAGAACCTGAAACGCGCGCAGCTCTGGCTGGCCGTTACCGGCATCCTCGGCGCCTGCTTCCTGACGCTCGAGGTCTACGAGTTCGTCCACCTGATCCACGAAGGTGCGGGCCCGGCGCGCAGCGGCTTCCTGACCGCGTTCTTCTCGCTGGTCGGTACCCACGGCCTGCACGTGCTGTTCGGTATCGTGTGGCTGGTCACGCTGGTCGTCCAGCTGGCCAAGCACGGCATCACGCCGGAAAACATGCGCCGCATGCAGTGCCTGTCGCTGTTCTGGCACTTCCTGGACGTCGTCTGGATCTTCGTCTTCACCTTTGTCTACCTGATGGGAACGCTGCCATGAGCGAACATCACAACCACGCCCATGATGACCACGGCCACGGCCACCACGACGCGCACGCTGTCCATTACACGCTGAAGGACTACACGATCGGCTTCACGCTGGCCGTGATCCTGACGGTGATCCCGTTCTGGCTCGTGATGAACAATGTCCTCGATCCGGGCACCACCCGTTTCGTGATCATGGCCTTCGCCGGCGTCCAGCTGGTCGTGCACATGATTTACTTCCTGCACATGAACGCGAAGTCCGAGGGCGGCTGGAACATGATGGCGCTGCTCCTGACGCTGATCCTGCTGGGCATCGTCCTGTCGGGGTCGATCTGGGTCATGTACCACATGAACGTCAACATGATGCCCGGCATGGGTGATGCAGCGGCCGTTACCGGCCACGGTGCCCACGACATGCCATGATGGGCCGGCACGATCCGGCAGGGGGCGTCCCGGCAACGGGGCGCAAATCGAGCATCGCCAGGCTGGTCATGGCGGTCCTCGCACTCCTCCTGATCGTGCTGTTTGCGGGGCTGGGGACCTGGCAGGTGCAACGCCTGCAATGGAAACTGGCCCTGATCGAACGGGTGAATACCCGTGTCGGCGCAAAACCGGTGGCGGTACCGCCGGTCGCGCGCTGGCCTGCAGTCTCCAAGGAATCCGACGAATACCGGCACGTCAGTCTCGCCGGGCACTTCCTCTACGAATACTCCACGCCGGTCCAGGCCGTGTCCGAACTGGGCGCCGGCTACTGGCTGGTCACGCCGCTGTGCACGCTTGACGGCAGCATCGTTCTCGTGAACCGAGGCTTCATTCCGGCAGCCGAGAATCGCGCCGGGCGCTATCCCGCGCGCCGCGCGACCGGCAATCCATGCACGGCCGCCTCGGGCGCGCCGCATGGCCTCACCGGCCTGCTGCGCCTCGCCGAGCCGGGCGGCGGCTTCCTGCGCGAGAACGATCCCGCGAAGAACCGTTGGTACTCGCGCGACGTCGCCGGCATCGCCGCCGCGCGCGGCCTGCATCAAGTTGCTCCTTATTTCGTCGACGCCGCGCGCGGGCAAGACCCGGCCGGCGCGCCGGAGCACCCGGCCGGCGGCCTGACGGTCATTTCCTTCCAAAACAATCACCTCGTGTATGCCATCACTTGGTATGCTCTCGCTTTGATGGTTGCCGGGGCGTGGTGGTACATTGCGCGCTCGGGTCTGGACAGGGAAGCCGGCAAGGCAAGGAACGATGGCAGTAAAGCTTGATCTACTCACAAAAATAAGCCCTTCGATCGCAGCGAGCGCCGAGGCGAGCGTCGAATACGCCGCCGGCCACAAGAACATGCTGCAGCTCATCGAGCTGCGCTGGATCGCCGTCATCGGCCAGGTCACGACGATCGCCGGGGCCATCCTGATCTTCGACGTCAACCTGCCGCTGGTGCACATGCTGCAGGTGCTGGCCTGCCTGATCGCCTTCAACATGGCCAGCCACCTGCGCTGGCACGAGCGCCGCCCCGTCGCCAACAGCGAACTGTTCATGGCCCTGCTGGTCGACGTGGCCGCGCTGACGGTGCAGCTCTACCTCTCCGGCGGCACGACCAATCCCTTCGCTTTCCTCTACCTGCTGCAGATCATCATCTCGGCCGTGCTGCTGGAGGCCTGGTCGACCTGGACCATCGTCGCCGTGACCCTGGTTTGCCTGGCCCTGCTGGCCGTGTTCGCCCAGCCGCTCGCGCTGCCTTTCGACCATGCGCGCGGCATTGCCAGCCTGTACGTGCAGGGCATGCTGCTGTGCTTTGCCCTGAACGCGGCGCTGCTCGTCATCTTCATCTCACGCATCAGCGGCACCCTGCGCGCCAAGGCGGCCGATCTTGCCGACCTGCGCCAGCGCGCCGCCGAGGAAGACCATATCGTGCGCATGGGCCTGCTCGCTTCGGGCGCGGCGCACGAACTGGGAACGCCGCTGGCGACCTTGTCCGTCATCCTGGGCGACTGGAAGCGCATGCCGGAGTTCCGCGACAACCCGGACCTGCGCGAGGAAATCGCCGAGATGCAGACGCAGCTGAAACGCTGCAAGTCGATCGTCAGCGGCATCCTGCTCTCGGCCGGCAGCGCGCGCGGCGAGTCGGCGGTGCGCACGACCCTCCACACTTTCCTCGACGGCCTGGCCGAGGAATGGGAAGAGCGGCGCCAGGTGGGCGTGTTCGGCTACGAGAACCGGATCGTCGACGACGTGCCGGTCGCCTTCGATTCGGCCTTGAAGCAGACCATCGACAACCTGCTCGACAACGCCTTCGAGGCCTCGCCCGACTGGGTGGGCCTGGAGGCGAGCGTCGAGGAGGGGATCCTGCGCCTGGTGGTGTCTGACCGCGGCCCGGGCTTCGCCCCGGCCATGCTGGCCCAGTTCGGCAAACCCTACCAGTCGACCAAGAACCGGGCCGGCGCCGGCGTCGGCCTGTTCCTGGTCGTGAACGTGGCGCGCACGCTGGGCGGCGGCGTGGCCGCACGCAACCGCGCGGAGGGCGGGGCGGAAGTCACGCTGACGATTCCTGTCGCCTCGATCGTGCTGAGCGGGGAGGGCGAACATGTCTGAGCTGCCGACGGAGACGCCACTGCTCCTGATCGTCGAGGACGACGAAGCCTTCGCGCGTACGCTCGGGCGCTCGTTCGAGCGGCGCGGCTACCGCGTGCTGCACGCGCCTGGCCATGAGGAAGCGGCGAAAGTGCTGGAGGAACACGACCCGGGCTACGCGGTGGTCGACCTCAAGCTGAAGGGCAATTCCTCGGGCTTGAATTGCGTGCAGCTGCTGCATGCGCACGACCCGGAGATGCTGATCGTCGTGCTGACCGGATTCGCCAGCATCGGCACGGCGGTCGAGGCGATCAAGCTGGGCGCCTGCCAATACCTGGCGAAGCCCTCGAATACGGACGATATCGAAGCGGCCTTCGGCCACGTGGCGGGGAATGCCGACATCGAGGTCACGAACCGCTCGACTTCCATCAAGACGCTGGAGTGGGAGCATATCCACGCGGTGCTGGCGGAGACGGATTTTAATATTTCGGAAGCGGCGCGCAGGCTGGGGATGCACCGCAGGACGCTGGCGCGCAAGCTGGAGAAGCAAAGAGTGAAGTAGCCGGACCGTGAATGCGCGCGCCGACGGACGCCGCAGCCGGCAGGGTCACGCGCACACGGTCAGGCAGCCGCCGACGCTTTCGCTGCATCGGCCGCCGTTTTCAGCTGTTTCGAAATCAGCTCGGCGAACAGGCGCATGGTCGTGACGGTCGTCTTGTTGTTCAGCGAGGCCGGGTTCGGGTCCAGGCCGCACAGCGTGCCGAAATAGGCGCCGCAGGGACGGAACAGCGGCAGCGAAAAATAGCTTTTGAAGCCATACATGAGCGGCGTCGGATGGTCGCGGTAGACCGGCGAATCGTCGACACTGTCGATGACGATCGCCAGGCCCGTGTCGCGCACGTCTTCGCACAGGGTCGTCGTGACATCGAGCGGATCGCCCGGTTTCAGGCCGAAGTCGAGCTGGTCCATGATGGCACATGCGGTCCAGGTGGCTTCCGTCACATGGGCCACGCAAATAAACCGCAGGCCGGTCAGTTCCGCCAGGGTGTGCATGATATCGGGCACGGCGCTGATCGCCTGTACCTCCGCTACACAGTGCTGCATCGCTTTGTCCAACAGGGGCTCCTGAAATTAACCGATGAGTGCCCCATGATAGCAGTATCGGGCGCTGGACCGGCAGCGCCGTCTCACAAGCCTGCAAGCAGCCTGCGCACCGCCTGGTGCGCTTCCAGCCAGCCGCTTTCGATCAGCTTCGGCCGGCACTCCGCGCAGTCCTCGAAGGGGTTGCAGGCGTGCGGCAACTCCACGTACTTCGATCCGATCACCGGCTTGGCGCCATGGGCGTCGCGCGAGGAGGGCGCTTTCGCTGCGCTATCGGCGCCGGCGGCTGCGGCGCCTTCCGCGATCCAGCGCGCGAACGGTTCGGTGTCCTTGCCATCGGGGACATACCAGCATTTGCGCGTCGGGTTCCAGCGCGCGCCCAGCGCCTTGGCTTCGTCTTTCTCGGCGTACGGGACCTTCAGGAGAATCATGCGTGTTCTTTCGGCTAAGCCGCGTCGGTGCGGCGCCCGGTATTGTAAGGGAAGTGCGGCGAGGCGTGATATGCCGGGGTCGCAGCGTGCGCTCTCGCGCGCACGCGTTGCGGGCGGTCGGTGCCGCAATGCGATCGCTTGCGTTGTAATTTTTTGCAAGACGGGATGTTCCTGAACCTTGTTCAATTGCTATACTATTAATTTTGAACAACATGTTTCGGGAGCAAGGTTTGGAACACGAAAGTCACCATCATCACCACCCGCACAAGACCGGCGTGCCCTGGCTCGACCTCGGCCTGGGCGTGGCAGCGGCGATCGTCTCGCTGGTCTCGCTCTGGCTCGGCCTGCACTCGGCCCATTCCATGGAAAAGCTGGTCGCGGCGAACAGCTACCCTTACGTCGAAACGGCACGCTCGACCCGCATGGACGAGCGCGATCCGGTCACGGATGCGTTTCGCAAGCGCGTCGACTACCAGCTGACGAACAACGGCGTCGGGCCGGCACGCATCGAGTGGGTGCAGCTCAATTACAAGGGCAAACCGATGGCCGACCTGAGCGCGCTGCTCGACGCCTGCTGCAAGCTCGCCCCGCACGACGCCACGGGCCTGAACAAGCGCGGCAGCATTGCCGGCAGCCTGATTCCGCAAGGACGGGAGGTTCACTTGTTCACCTGGGACGAGCCGCACAAGCCGAACCCGACCTTCGACACCCTGCACAGCCAGATGAACGAGATCAACATGGCGGTGTGTTATTGCTCGGTCTTCGACGATTGCTACAAACGGGAAGTGAACAAGAGCAAACCCGAGCCGGTCGAGCAATGCACGCCGCCGGCCGTGACCTTCCAGCCCTATCTGCAAGAGGGATGATCAGCCGCCCATCTTCGACAGCGCAAAGGCCGCGAGGAAGCCCGCCACGGTAATCAGGCCGGCAAAATCGTGGGCCTCCTCGAAGGCTTCCGGGATCATGGTGTCGGCCAGCATGGCGAGGATGGCCCCGGCGGCGGTCGCCGTGGTGGCCGCCACGCCGCCGGGCGGCACGCCTTCGAACAGGGTGTAGCCGGCCAGCGCCGCCAGGCCCGAGGCGAACGCGATCCCGCCCCAGATGCCGAAGATATAGCCGGCGCTGCGCCCGGCCTTCTTCATGCCGGCCGCGCTCGACAGCCCCTCGGGCACGTTCGACAGGAAGATCGCCGTCACCGCCACCATGCTCACCTTGCCGCCGCCGAGCATCGACAGGCCGATGACGATCGATTCGGGAATGCCGTCGAGGAGGGCGCCGATGGCGATCGCGGCGCCGCCGCCGCCGCTCTTGTCCGCCTCGGTCTTCTGCTGCTCGCCCGAGCGCTTGCGGTGCTTGGCGCCATGGTGCGCGAGCAGCCAGTTCGCCAGCGTGTAGACCGCCGCGCCGCCCAGGAAGCCGACCGCCGTCGAGGCGAAGCCGCCGGTGCGGAAGGCCTCGTCCATCAGCTCGAAGGACAGGGCCGAGATCAGTACCCCGGAACCGAAGGCCATGATACCGGCCACCAGGCGTGCCGGCACCTTGACCCAGTAGCTGACCGCCGCCCCCAGCAGGAGCGCCGCTCCCGCCACCAGCCCCCAGAACCCCGCCTGCAACCACATTGGTACCTGTTCCATCGTGACTCCTTCTGTTTTGTCAAAATGTTACGACGAACGGGGAAACCGCAGCGTTCGCTTCGCCGGCGGCGCCACGAAACAGGCATGCCGAGCTGTCATACGGCTGTGATACATTCGCAACTTTGCACGGAGCAGCACATGACTTTCTTTTCAACGGCCCGGCTGAGTGTCCTGGTTCCGGCCCTGCTGCTGGCCGGTTGCGCCGGCCTGGTCGCCGATCCCGGCCCGGACGATGTCGCCTTCGTCGTCATCGGAGAAGAGGGCGCCGCCACGGCGCGCCTGATCACGGCAGCGGCGACCTGTCCGCCGCTGCTCGTCGACAACCGCGCCTTGCCGATGCGTGTGCGCGTGGCGAAATCCGCCATCCCGGCGCGCCCTGATCAGGCGCATACACCGGCCTCGAGCGCGATGCTGGTATGCGAAGCCCCGATCGCCGCCGGCAGCGTGACGGCGAGCGTGGCGGGGCAGTCGCTGCCGGTGCCGAAAGCCGCGCCGGCACGCATCGTCGTCATCGGCGATACCGGCTGCCGCCTGAAAGGCAAGGAAGCGCAGGACTGCAATGATCCGGCGGCCTTCCCCTTCGCGCGGGTGGCCGCCAGTGCCGCCGGCTTCCGCCCCGACCTCGTGATCCACGTCGGCGACTACCATTACCGCGAAGATCCGTGCCCGGCCGGCCGGCCCGGCTGCGCGGGCAGCCCTTACGGCTACGGTTTCGACGCCTGGGCCGCCGATTTCTTTACCCCGGCGCGCAAGCTGTTCGCGGCCGCGCCCTGGGTGCTCGCGCGCGGCAACCACGAAAGCTGCACGCGCGCCGGCCAGGGCTGGTGGCGTTACCTCGATCCGAGGCCGTATCAGGCTGGCCGCGATTGCGATGCGCCGGCCAACGACGCGGTGGGCGAACACAGCGACCCGTACGCCGTGCCGCTCGGCGCGGGCGCCCAGCTGATCGTGTTCGACACCGCCAACACCACCCACAAGGGCCTGCCCGCGACCGATCCGCGGCGCGCCGCCTATGCCGACAGCTACCGCAAGATCGCGCAGCTGGCGCGCGGCGCGGCCTATAACATCGGGGTCGACCACCATCCGCTGTTCGCCTTCGGCGCCAACCGCGACGGCAAGACCGGCGAGGTGACGCTGTTTGGCGGCGACAAGGGCTTGCTCGACGCCTTCGGCGACGTCGATCCCGGCTACCTGCCGGCTTCGGTGTCGATGCTGCTCTCGGGCCACGTGCACCTGTGGGAGCAGCTCAGCTTCTCGAGCCGGCACCCGACCCAGTTCGTGGCGGGCTTTTCGGGTACCGCCGAGGACATCGTCCCGCTGCCGGCCACGCTGCCGCCGGGCACGTCGCCGGCGCCCGGCGCCATCGTCGCGCACATGAGTTCCTGGATCGACGGTTTCGGCTTCATGACGATGGAGCGAACGGGACCGGACGCCTGGCTGGTCCGGGTCCACGACCGCGACGGCCTCGAACGCAATCGCTGCAAGGTGGTGGGCAGGAAGTCGCAGTGCGAGCTGGGCCAGGTGCACTGAGGTCCACTGACGTCCATACGTTCGCACAAATGTAGTTGCCAAGAATATATAGTTCAGGCAATATGGCCGGGTTCGGAGCACTGCCGCCAAGGTGGGCTCTCGATCAGCGATGAGGCGCTATTGCGTTTCTTTTGCGCCCCCGGTGCCATTCCGGGGGCGGTTTTTTGCGGGACAGGCACCGCCCGGTGTGCAGCAGTTCTCCCGCCGATCGAGGAGATTTCCATGTCCATGCCCATGTCCATGCCCGACTACGCCGACCTCGGCTTGCAACTCGCCTGGCCGCTCGCCATCGCGCTGTCGTGGATGGCCGGCGAACTGATTTTCCGCTGGACGGCACTCCCGCGAATTGCAGTCTATGGCGTCGCCGGTTTCGTCTTCGGCAACCTGGCTGCCGGCTACCTGCCGCCGTCCGAGTCGAAGAACTTCATGCTGCTGGCGAACCTGGGCTTCGGCCTGATCCTGTTCGAACTGGGCTACCGCATCAACCTGCGCTGGCTGCGCAGCAACCCGTGGATCGTCGCGACCTCGCTGCTGGAAGCGGTGCTGACCTTCGCCGCCGTCTACGTGGTGGCCGGCGCCTGCGGCATGGAAGGCCTGCCGGCCGCGCTGACGGCATCGCTGGCGATGTCGAGTTCCCCGGCCGGCCTGCTGCGCGTGCTGAACGAGCAGGGCGCCGCCGGCCAGGTGACCGAGCGCGCCATGCACCTGACGGCGCTGAACTGCGTGATGGCCGTCTTCACCTTTAACGTCGTGGTCGGCATCGGCGTGTTCCAGACCTCGGGCGACCTGGCCCATGCGGCCGGCAGCAGCCTGCTCGTACTCGGCGCCTCGAGCGTGCTGGGCGCGCTGTTCGGCGCCCTGGTGCCGCTCTGGCTGCGCATGATCGACGCTGCGCGCGACGCCACGCTCGCCTTTGCGCTGGCGGTCGTGCTGCTGGTGGCGATCACCTACGTGCTCCAGTTCTCGCCGGTGCTGGCCGCGCTGACCTTCGGCCTGGTGGCCCGCCACCGGCGCATCGTCCTCTCGCCGGCACAGCGCAATTTCGGCGTGCTGGGCGACCTGCTGGCGGTATTGATGTTCTTCTTCGTCGCCACCAAGGTCGAGGTCGAGCACCTGGGCGGAGGCATTGCACTGGGCCTGCTGCTGGTACTGGTGCGCGGCCTCGTGAAAGTGGGCGTCTGCACGGCCTTCGCGCGCGTGTCCGGCATCTCGGCCAGAAAAGGCGCCTTGTCCGGCCTGGCCCTGACGCCGATGGCGGTGTTCGCGATCCTGCTGATGGAGCAGACCCGCTGGATCGGCATCGACCTGTTCGACAGCCTGGCGCCGCTGGCGGCCGTGATGCTGCTGCTCGACGTGCTCGGCCCGGTGCTCACCCAGCGCGCCGTCGTCTGGGCCAATGAAACCCGTCACATCAAGGAGGCGTGACCATGGCACTTCCACCATTCGCCCAATCGCAGTCGCTCACCATGGGCGTCGAGCTGGAACTCCAGCTGGTCAGCCTGTCGGACTTCGACCTGGTCGCCGCCTCGCCCGACATGCTCGAACTCCTGGGGCGCGCGCCTTTCCCCGGCAACGTCACGCCCGAAATCACCGAGAGCATGATCGAGATTAATTCGAGCGTGCACACCCACCACGGAGAATTGCTGGCGGAACTGCGCGAAATCCGCGACACGCTGCTGCGCGCCGGCGACCGCCTGAACGTGGGCGTCTGCGGCGGCGGCACCCATCCGTTCCAGCAGTGGTCGCAGCGCAAGATCTTTTCCAAGCCGCGCTTTCGCGAAGTGTCGGCGCTGTACGGCTACCTGGCCAAGCAGTTCACGGTGTTCGGCCAGCACGTCCACATCGGCTGCAAGTCGGGCGACGAAGCCTTGTATTTGCTGCACGCGCTGAACCGCTACATCCCGCACTTCATCGCGCTCTCGAGTTCATCGCCCTTCCTGCAGGGCAGCGACACCCAGTTCAATTCCGCGCGCCTCAATTCCGTGTTCGCCTTCCCGCTGTCGGGAAGGGCGCCCTTCATCCTCGAATGGGACGCCTTCGAGCGCGATTATTTCGCGCGCATGGAAAACACCGGCATCGTGCGCAGCATGAAGGACTTTTACTGGGACCTGCGCCCGAAGCCCGAATACGGCACGATCGAGCTGCGCGTCTGCGACACGCCGCTCACCGTCGAACGGGCGGCCGCGCTGGCTTGCTACATGCAGGCGCTGTGCCGCTACCTGCTCGAGGGGAACGAGCCGCCGCCGCTGGAAGACGACTACCTGGTCTACAACTACAACCGCTTCCAGGCCTGCCGCTTCGGCCTCGACGGCACCCTGGTGCATCCGCAGAGCCACGAGACGATCTCGCTGCGCGAGGACATCATGACGACCCTGCGCCGGCTCGAGCCGCATGCCAAAGCCCTGGGCAGCGAGGCGGCGCTGGAACACATCGGGAGCGAGACCCATACGGGCAGCGACGCCCACATGCTGCGCGAAGCGTATGCGGAGGCGGGCAGCACCGAGGGGATCGTCGACGCGGCGCTGCGGCGCTTCCGCGACGACCGCGACTGACCGCCCGGTTAATGCAAAGAGGCCCGCACTAGCGGGCCTCTTTGCGTGCGGGAGATTATTTCGACAGTTTGCGGCGTGCTGCCGCGAAGCTTGCCAGGCCCAGGGCGAGCAGTGCGATGCTGCCTGGTTCCGGCACGTCGGCCGGTGCGTCGATGGCGCGCACGAGGAAGGTCTCGGCGAAGGAACTGTCGCGCTGGGATTGGCTAGGAGCCAAAGGCGAGTGCCAGATGTAGCCGGCCCCGAGATCGCTGAAGTCGCAATGGTCGTAGACCGTATTGAAGTAGCGCGAAGCACAGAGGACGTTGCCGTCCGGCGCGAATGCGGACGCGAGCGCGGAAATGCTGGTGAAGCTGGCGTTCCACTGGGCGTCGGTCGCGAAGTCGAAGCCGTGGTGCAGTTGGACGGTGCCGCAGCTCGGGTTCGCGCCTGCGCAGGGACCGGCATATACCCATTCGTAGCCCCCCGCCTGGACGATCACGCCCGGATCGGGCGCCTCGCCGAGCATGGCGCCGGCGCTTGCCGACCCGGAGAAGCCTGCGGCGAGCGCCAGCAGCGTGGCGGAGACCAGTTTCTTGACTGATTTGTTCATTATTTTTATCCCTGTCTGGTTGAATGCGGCCCTCTGGCCGTGCATTCCCAAGAGCATGATTTGTGCCAGATAAGCAATTCTTCATGTAAACAAGGAGTTGCGGGCCGGATCGGAGAGCGCGCTTGACCGGATGTAAATATTGTCGACATACCAGGGCGTGGCCAGGCGCCCGCCGGGCCACGCGCCTACAGTTGCGCCAGCGGGACCTGGGCGCTCGTTTCGTCGGTGGCCAGCAACGCGATCAGGCGCCCGAGGTCTGCCTCCAGCCGGTGCAGGGTGGCCGCGTCGAGGCTGGACAGGGCGTCCGGCAGCACGCCGGCGAACGGCAGCGGCGCGTTCTTCAACAAGGCGTCGGCCGCGGGCAGGGCGCGCAGGGCGACGCCGCGCCGGTCGAAGCCGTCGCGCGCGGTCGAGACCAGGCCGCGCGTCGTGAGCGTGCGCACGAGGTTGCTGGCGGTCGACTGGTGGATGTCGAGCGAACGGGCGAGTTCGGTGACGCCGATGCCGGGCGACTGGGCAATGACGGACAGCGCCCACAACTGCGCGCCGCCGAGGCCGGCTTCACGCTCGACCTGGCGGAAATGGGTTTTGACGGAGTTGAATACGATGCGGAACTGGCGCAGGACGCGCGTGGCCGGTTCGGCATCGGGGGCTTCGGTGGCGGTAACGTGTAAAGACATCGTGACATCATAAGCGAAAGCGCAGCCCGCCGCGAGTGCGGTCGGGGGTTCCGGCTGGCGCGCAAGAGGATCAATTTAGCAAGGAAAACAGTGGATCAGGACGAGAAGCTTGACAACGGCATCCGGCAGCAGGCCAGGGATTTGTTCGGCAGCGCCGGAGGCAGGGCCAGGGCGGGTGTGCGCCAGGCGCATGGTTTCCTCTCCGGCCGCTCGCGCCGCCAGCAGGTGCTCATCATTGCCCTGGCCTCGGTCGCCGCGCTGGCCGCGGCATTGATCGTCTACCTGATCATCCTGATCCCGCTCACGCCCGGCATCGCCGACCTGAAGCAGGTCAGCAGTGCGCGCCCGACCGTCATCATGTCGGCCGACGGCAAGGAGCTCGGCACCTTCGAACAGGGCCTGCAGGAGCGGATCAAGCTGTCGCAGGTGTCGCCGCACGTGGTGACGGCGCTGATCGCGACCGAAGACCACCGCTTCTACGAACACCACGGCGTCGACTTCACGCGCATCGGGGGCGCCATGCTGGCCAGCCTGAAGGGCGACGCCCAGGGCGGCTCGACGATCACCCAGCAGCTGGCCCGCAACATGTTCCCGGAAGAGATCGGGCGCGCGCGCAGCATCAACCGCAAGCTGAAGGAACTGATCACCGCGATCAAGATCGAGAACACCTACAGCAAAACCGAGATCCTCGAGGCCTACCTGAACACGGTGCCTTTCCTCTACAACGCGCGCGGCATCGAGATGGCGGCGCGCACCTATTTCGACAAGCCGGCTTCGAGGCTCGACGTGCTGGAAGCGGCGACCCTGGTCGGCATGCTGAAGGGGACCTATTACTACAACCCGGTCACCAACCCACAACGCTCGCTCGCGCGCCGCAACGTGGTGCTCGGCCAGATGTTCAAGCACGGCGCCTTCAGCGAGGCGCGCTACAAGGCGCTGATCAAGCGTCCGCTGCGTCTCGACTTCGAGCGCCAGGCGGAGCGCAGCGGGCGCGACAACCATTTCACGGCGCACGTGCGCAAATGGCTGCTCGAGTGGGCCAACGAAAACGACTACGACTTGGAACTGGACGGCCTGGTCGTGCAGACCACGCTCGACACCAGCCTGCAGGAAGCGGCCCTGCACGCGGTCGAGAAGCAGGCCAGCGCCCTGCAGGCGGTGGCCGACGTCGAGTGGGCCAATCCGAACCCGCCAAACGCGAGCTCCACCGGCACCTATACCTCGATGCGCAGCAGCATCGCGCCTTTCGACTATTACTGGCACACGCACGGCGCGCAACTGGACGCTTTTGTCCGCGAGACGCCGGACTACCGCAAGGCGGTCGAGGGCGGCGAGGCGCCGGCAGCGGCCCTGAAACGCATCAAGGGCGACCGCGACTTCATGCGCAAGCTGCGCGAATCGAAGTCGCGCCTGGAAGCAGGCTTTGTCGCGATCGACCCGGCCACGGGCGAAGTGAAGGCGTGGGTCGGCAGCCGCGATTTCGCGCGCGACCAGTTCGACCACGTGGCCCAGGCCGCGCGCCAGCCTGGATCGACCTTCAAGCCCTTCGTGTATGGCGCGGCGCTGGAAAGCGGCATCCCGCCGGAGCAGCCCTATGTCGACGCGGTGACGGACATCAAGGCCACGGACGGCAGCGTCTGGCGCCCGACCGACATGTCCGGCACCACCGGCCGCCAGATGACGATGCGCGACGGCCTGGTGTTCTCGAAGAACACGATCACGGCCCAGGTGATGCGCGACGTCGGCCTGCCGCCGATCGTCAAGCTGGCGCAGAACCTCGGTATCCGCCAGAGCAAACTGGCCGCCGTGCCCTCGCTGGCCCTGGGAACGAGTCCCGTGACCCTGCTCGAGATGGTCAGCAGCTATGCCAGCATCGCCGCGCAGGGCGAGTACCGCAAGCCGGTGTTCGTGCGCCGCATCAGCGACCGTGACGGCAATGTCATCGCCGACTTTGTCACCACCAAACCCGAGCGCGCGATGTCGCAGGCCGGAAGCGTGACACTGATCGACATGATGCGCGGGGTCGTCAATCGCGGCACCGGCACCCAGGTCCGCTCGCGCTTCGGCATCAACGGCGACGTCGCCGGCAAGACCGGCACCACCCAGAACAATGCGGACGGCTGGTTCATCCTGATGCACCCGAACCTGGTCGCCGGCGCCTGGGTCGGCTTCAACGACAACCGCGTCACGATGCGCTCGAGCTACTGGGGGCAGGGTGGCCACAACGCGGTGCTGCTGGTCGGCGACTTCTTCAAGAGTGCGCTCGACACCGGCAAGATCGACCGCGAGGCACTGTTCCCGGGCGGCCGTCCAGCGGCCCCGGCGCGGGTCCGGGAGGAAGAGCCTGAAGAGGAATTCATCGAACCGGGCGAGCTGACCGAAGGCATCCCGGCCGAACCGGCGCAGCCCGAGCAGGCGCCACAGGACGAGGCCGAGGAAGTGCAGGATGCGCCAATGGAAGGCGTGCCACCGCCGCCGCCGCCTCCACCGCCGACACCGCTGGATTGATCAGGAGCGACGTACCGTAGGGTGGACACCGTCCACGCGTACGTGCGGATGCGTCCCGCACGGCCTCCGGCGACGGTGCGGTTCGCGTGCCCGTGCGGTCGTACCCGTGCAGGCCGCCCGGTCTCCGGGAGCCGTGGAGGTGTGCACACGCACGTACGCGTGGACGGTGTCCACCCTACGGTGCCCGGCCTCGGTCACAAAATCGGTGTGCCACCCGTCACGGCAATCCGCGCGCCGGAGATGTAGCTGGCCTGGTCCGACGCCAGCAGCACATAGACCGGCGCCACTTCCGCCGGCTGGCCGGGACGCTTCATCGGCACCTGCTGGCCGAAGCTCTCCACCTCGTCCGGCGGCATGGTCGACGGAATCAGAGGCGTCCAGATCGGCCCCGGCGCGACCGAATTCACGCGGATGCCTTTGTCGGCGAGCAGCTGCGCCAGGCCCGCCGTGAAATTGGCGATCGCACCCTTGGTCGCGGCATAGGCCAGCAGGGTCGGTTTCGGCTTGTCGGAGTTGATCGAGGTTGTGTTGATGATCGACGAACCGGGCGCCATGTGTTTCACCGCCGCTTTGCAGATGTGGAACATGGCCGTGATGTTGACCTGGAAGGTGTAATCCCATTCCTCATCCGGGATCTCTTCGATCGCATCGCGCGTCATCTGGAAGGCGGCATTATTCACCAGCACGTCGATGCGGCCGAATTCCTGGACGGCGCGTTCGACGATGGCCCGGCAGTGGGCCGGTTCGGCCAGGTCGCCCGGCACCAGCACGGCCTGCCGGCCCGCTTCCCGCACCAGGCGCGCCGTTTCCTCGGCGTCCTCGTGTTCGTTGAGGTAGGCGACCAGCACGTCCGCGCCTTCGCGCGCAAACGCGAGCGCCACCGCGCGGCCAATGCCGCTGTCGCCGCCGGTGATCACGGCCGCCTTGCCGGCCAGCTTGCCCGAACCCTGGTAGCTGGTCTCGCCGTGGTCGGCCTTCGGCGTGAGGGCCGACTCGAGGCCGGGTGGCTGCTGCTGTTGCTTCGGCTGGTTCATCGCATTGCTCCTCGTGAAATTAACGCAGCAATTCAGCTTCCCTTCGGCAGGCTGCGCAGGGCTGCCGGATGGCGCACCGCCGGACCTTGCGGCAGGCCGGGTGCATCCGGTTCGACCGCTTCCTGCAGCAGCAGTTGCTGCGCACGCGGCGCCGTCGAGATGCCGAGGTCGGCGAACATCTGCATCGAGGCCAGGATGACCGCCTGCTGGGTGTCCATGAAGAGGTTGTAGTCGGCGTCGAGGATCGTGTAGATGATCTCCCACTCGATGTAGTCCTGCGTGTATTTGGCGAGGTGGGCGCGGTCGAAGCGCACTTTTTCGCGCTTGCCGATGAATTCGGCCACGGCGGTCGGCACTTTCGCCGCCAGCGCCGCCGGCGTATCCGGATGCGCGCGCAGGTTGTAGACGATGCGGCGCGTGACCATGCGCTTGAAGTTAGATACCGTGTCCTTCAGCAGTTCGGCGTTCGAGACGATGATCTGCTCGCCGCTGGAGGCGCGCAGGCGGGTCGTCTTCAGGCCGACTTTTTCCACCGTGCCCGAGGTGTCGGAGGTGGAGATGAAGTCGCCCACTTCGAAGGGTTTGTCGATGGCGATCGCGAGCGAGGCGAACAGGTCGCCCAGCACGTTCTGCACCGCCAGCGCGATGGCGATACCGCCGATCCCGAGGCTGGCGACGAAGGTCGTGATATTGATGCCGAGGTTGGCCAGCAGGGCCAGCGCGAAAATGACCCAGACGCTGGTCTGCAGCACCCAGATGATGAGGGTATGGGCGACCGTGACCTGGGCGTCGTCGGTGACGTGTTCATGCGTGCGGAAATAGCGGCGCGCGGTGACCTTGATCGCGCTGTGCAGGTACATCGCCAGCTGCAGGCCGAGGGTCAGGAACCAGAGGTGGCTGACGCGCGCATTCCAGGGCGCGGGCAGGTCGAGCGCCGACAGGCCGATCAGGAGGCTGGTCAGGACGACGACCAGGTTGCTGGTGCGCGCGAGCGTCTTGCGCAGCACTTCGGCGACCGGGCGGTGCGCGCTCTCGTCGCCGAGCCGGTCGAGGCGGCGCCGGAACAGGGCCAGGGCGCCATGGATGGCGACGAAGCTGGCCACGGCCAGGGCCAGCGCGAACAGGGCGTTGGGCAGCGTGATGTCGAGGGATGCGATGAAGGCGCGGATATCCACTTTGGGCTCCTTTTTTTATGGAAGAGGGGGCGCAAGGGCGCGCAAGACTGCGGCGGCGGTGCCGCCGGGATGCTGCCTGCGATTAAACGGCAGGCTGGCCGCGGCGTGGAGCGTCAGACGGGGGACTCGGGACTCCACGCCGCGGCGCTGTGTGGACGCGCGTGGCGTCCGGTGCTGGAACAGCGGCGTGCTTGCGCCGTGTCTGCATCTTATTTACGTTTCAGGTGCTGGCGCACAGCCTCCGCCGAGACGCCGACTTCGGACACCGCGCGTTCCAGCTCTTCGCGGGTAACGCCCAGCGCCTCGGTCCAGTGACGCACTTCCCACTCTTCGTGCACGTTGATGCGGCTGCGGTCCTGCTGACCGGATTTCTGCAGATTGTCGGACATGATGAGCTCCTATCGATGAGTTTGGAACGACTATGCCACGCATGGGACTGCCCGTCCGTTAAGCATTTCACCTTGAGCATGCATTGCCCGCTTGCGACTCCTATGGCAAAGGCAATTCCGCACCGGCTCTTTCCTGTCCCGATAATTGAACTGATGCAATAAGTTACTGGCTCCGCGGGCACGTTTCAGGTACGCTTGTCTTATCGGCACTATTGAGGAGTTACCCAATGTCTTACGAAACCTCCCAGCCCGAGCGTAGCGCGGTCGACGCGCTGCCCGGCCTCGTCGCTCTCGACTTCGGCACCAACTGGTGCGGCTATTGCCGCGCCGGCGAGCCGCTCATCGCGGGCGCGCTCAAGGATTTCCCGGATGCGAAGCACATCCAGGTCGAGGACGGCTCCGGCCGCCCGCTCGGCCGCTCGTTCAAGGTCAAGCTGTGGCCGACCGTCGTGGTCCTCAAGGACGGCGCCGAGGTTGCCCGTGTGACCCGTCCCGATAGCATCGACGACGTTCGTGAAGCCCTGTCGAAGGGAGTGAATGCATGACTAAGCAGCCAGCCAACAAAGCGCGTACCGTCCTGTTCGCCAGCCTGATCGGCACCACCATCGAGTTCTTCGACTTCTATATCTACGCCACCGCCGCGGTGCTGGTGTTCCCGAAACTGTTCTTCCCGGCGGCCGACCCGGCGGCCGCCGTGCTGCAATCCTTCGCGACGTTCGCGATCGCCTTCTTCGCGCGTCCGGTCGGCTCGGCCCTGTTCGGCCACTTCGGCGACCGCATCGGCCGCAAGGCCACGCTGGTCGCGGCCCTGCTGACGATGGGCCTCTCGACCATCGTGATCGGCCTGCTGCCGACCTACGCGACGATCGGCACCATGGCGCCGCTGCTGCTGGCGCTGTGCCGCTTCGGCCAGGGCCTGGGCCTGGGCGGCGAATGGGGCGGGGCGGTGCTGCTCGCCACCGAAAATGCGCCGCCGGGCAAGCGTGCCTGGTACGGCATGTTCCCGCAGCTCGGCGCGCCGATCGGCTTCCTGCTCTCGGGCGGCATCTTCCTGATCCTGACGCAGGCGATGGGCGACGAACAGTTCTTCGCCTGGGGCTGGCGCATTCCTTTCCTGTCGAGCGCCTTGCTGGTTGCCGTCGGTTTGTATGTCCGCCTGAAAATCCATGAGACGCCGGACTTCCAGGCCGTGCTCGACAAGGGCGAACGCGTCAAAGTGCCTTTCGTCACCGTGTTCAAGGAACACGGCCGGGCGCTGCTGCTGGGCACCCTGATGGCGACCTCGACCTTTGTGCTGTTCTACCTGCTGACGGTGTTCGCGCTGAGCTGGGGCACGAGCGGGCTGCATTATTCGCGTACCCAGTTCCTGTTGCTGCAGCTGGGCGCCGTGGTCTTCTTCGGCCTGCTGATCCCGCCTTCGGCCCTGATTGCCGACCGCTTCGGGCGCCGCGCCGCGATGATCGGCGTGACGGTCGCGATCATGGTGTTCGGTTTGATGTTCGGTTCGCTGTTCGTGGCCGACAACCTGACCCGGGTCGGCCTGTTCCTGG
>Ga0308169_10002128_pt1 | contig 21203 bp, 23 predicted proteins | sample PhyBR1_2_FD_202139 | JGI IMG/M metagenome (GOLD analysis project Ga0308169, IMG submission 202139) | Phyllosphere microbial communities from UC Gill Tract Community Farm, Albany, California, United States - DLSLSB.R1 | ecosystem: Host-associated > Plants > Phyllosphere > Unclassified | place...
AAGAGGGCGAACGAGCGCGAGACGGTGTAGGTCGGGTAGGCGCGCTTGCCGAAGCGGGCGAGCAGCGACGCCGTGAGGGGCGACGCCGACGTCGACGAGGTGCCGGCCGTGTAGGACGTGCGGTGGTAGACGAGCGACAGGCGGTTGAAGAGGGTGAAGAGCGCGGGCGAGAGGCGGATGACGGGACCTGCAGGAAGGGCAACACCGTGAGCCCGAGGGGGAGAGGGTCCGAGAGCGAGGAGGGAGGGACGCACCGATGAGCTTGAGGGCCTGGGCAGCGACGACGCGCGACTGCGACAGCTTGTTGCCCTTGGCGTCGTAGCCGACGCCGACCGAACCGAGCGACGGCTTGCGCTCCATGTCGGCCGAGCCAGGGGGCGACTGGATCTTGGGCGGCGGCGGTGCGGCGATGAAGAACGACAGGGTGGACTGGTTCGACGTCTTGAGGAGCGCCTTGGTCCACTCGCCGCGCTGCGGAGAGAGAGAGAGAGAGAGGCATGGAGTCAGGCCGAGTCGCACGAGGACGTGTTCCTGAGGGGAAGGAGGAAGAGGCGGACGCACGCTCGCACCGCTCTTGCAGGGGACCTTCATGCGCTTGCCGAGGGCCGTGAGCTCGTCCATGCTCAAGAGCGCGAGCGTGTGCTCGGGCGGCTCGTCGATGAGGACGGCCTGGTCGAATGCGAACCGCGACAGGTCGCCCAGGTCGAGCGACTCGGGGACGTCCGAGATGAGGGTGCGCGGTGTCGCGCGCGCCTTGCCCTTGTTGACGCCCGGCTTCTTGCCCTTGACCGAGACGGGCGGCGGGACGTCGTCGTCCGAGTCGGTGAGGGTGAGGTCGAGGAAGCCCTCGCGCGAGTCCTCCTTCTTGGGCTCGACGAGCGCGGCGACCTGCTCGCGCTTGGGCGGGGTCGAGGGGCCGGCGACGGGTTCGGCGATGCGCCACAGCTCGGCGCACGCGGCGGGGAGGTCCGAGATGTCGGTCGAGTAGGACGACGAGGCGAGGAGGGACGAGAGGCGGATCCAGGTCGGCTTGCGCAGGAGGAGGCGCGAGAAGAGGTAGCGCGACTGGTCTGCAGGAGGGCGAGAATGTACGTCAGCACCCTTGACCAAAAGAGCACGCGCAGGTAGGGGGAGAGCGAGACGCACACTCGAGGTTGCGGAAGCGGACGAGGGCGGCGAGCTCGTTCGGGTCGAAGAGGAAAGCCTCGTGGGCGAGGACGGCGTCGAGCATCTCGTCGACGGCCTGGACGTAGAAGCTGACGCGCTTGTCGGGCTCGAGGGCGTCGACGCCGGCGGGAGGCGGAGGCGAGTCGTCGTCGGTCGTGGCGGGAGGAGGGGGAGCCGACGCCGGAACGGGGCCTGGTGGCGAGATGGGTGGGTCGAGCGAGGCCATGGTCGCCGACAACGCGTCGCCAAGTGCCCGCCTGGGGCCTGCTGTCGCTGTGGTGTGGTCGACGGAGGGTTGCTCGAGTGTGGCGGTGTTGGAGCGAGCCCGACTCGCTCGCGGGCGCGTGTGCGAGCTAGACGAGGGGCTGACGTGCTCGAGGCGCGTCGTGAGCAGCCTCTGGAGCGCGCAGGCTGAGCTCTGGTGCGGGGGCGCGAGGCAGAGGAGGCGAGGCCGTCTTCATCGCTCGCGAGCCAGCTCTCGCTCTCGTTCTCCCTCGAACCGCAGCCAGGAGCCATGGCCATGCTGCGCACACTCGCACGAACAGGCGCACTACTACGAGCAGCGCCGAGCTCGTCCACCTCGGCCCTCCTCACCACCGCCTCCTCCTCGACCCTCCGCCCTCTGTCATCATCGAGCCACCGCCTCGCCCGCTCAACCCGCGAGCGCAAGTCCGTCGCCCAGGTCAAGCACGACTCGGCACCGGCACCAGCCTATCCATCAGGCAGCGCAGGCGGTGCGATCCAGACCATCCCCTTCCAGCTCGCACCCGACGCCGCCCTCCGCGTGAGCGAGACGGCCGCAGCCTCGGCCTTTGGCGTCCAGAACGTCTTCCGCCTCCTCGCGTCCAGGTTCCTCAAGCGCTGGTTCGGCTTCGCCCTCGACGACGAGATCCGCCAGATCGCCTTCACCCCGCTCCTCGTGCCCGTGTGGAAGGTCGACCTCGCCATGCGCGGCAAGGCCCTCGTCGGTGACGTCCAGATGCAGCTCAACAGTGCGTCGAACTTTACCTCTCCTTGTGTGCGCGCCCCTCCTGCTTGTGGCCCTCTAGCTGACCCGGCCCGTCGTGCTCGCAGTCACCGCCCTCGACTCGTCTCTCCCAGGCTTCCGCCTCCCTCCCCTCAGCGACCTCACCGTCTCGCCGCCCTTCGCCGCCGAACCCGTCCCGTTCTCCTCGGCCGAGCACCTCACCCAGCACGGCCAGGACATCACCCTCGTCCCCTTCACCCGCCACCCGCTCGACCTCGTCTCCAAGCTCAAGGCGTTCCCGCGCAAGTTTTCGGCGCCGGCCGCCACCGAGGACGGCGACGACGAGCTCGGCGCGAGCCTCGACCCAAAGAGCTTCGACGAGACGCTCTTTGCGGCGTACCCGATGTACCTCCCGCTGTACCTCGGCGAGTTTGCGCACGAGGGCGCAGAGGGCGAGCGGCGCGTCACGACGGCGGCGTTTGCGACGGTCGATGGACCGGTGCGTCGACGCTCCTACTTCCTCGAGCCCTTTCGCACGCCTGCATCCCGGACTGACCCCCTCCCTCTCAACCGCGCCCGCAGGCTTTCGCCGTCTACCCGCAGTTCCTCGAGCCGCCGACGTGGCTCCCTCCCTCCGACTCGGTCTCGCTCAGCATCACGGGCCGCCCAATCCTCTCGCCCTCGAGCGCTCCGCCCGCACCGGCAGAAGTCGCCGGCCTTCAGCCGCGGCTCCTCAAGGCGCTCACCGAGTTCAAGGACGAGGCCGAGGAGGGCAGCTTTGACTTGCTCGACCAGGTCGAGGGCGACGCCGAGGAGCTCATCAGGAGCAACAAGGGCGCGATGGCGTACGGCGAGTGGGCCGAGTGCGTCCTTCTTTCCACCTCTCTCTCTCTCTCTCTCTCGCTCAGACGCTCGAGCCCCTTCGAGCGAATGCTGACACTCTTTCTCTGCGCAACAGGGTTAACCGCGCGTACGTCGAGGCGCAGGGCGAGCTCGAGACGGCGCAGGCCATGCTCGAGCAGGTCGAGGCACTTGTGCGTCCCGCCCTCTCTCTACTCTCTCTCTTGCTCTCTCTCCCTCGAGCCCGACGTTCTGTGGCTGACGCCTCCTCTCCTCGCTCTCTTCTGCTCCTTTCACGCACACCCCCTCGCCCGCACTTCTCGCCCGCCTCGCCCTCGCCCCGTTCGCACCCTCCTCTCCTCACCCTCCTCGCCCTCGCCTCGTCCTCGCCTCGCCCTCCCACCAGCCCGAAGCCGCGCGCGGCCTCCTCCTCTCGTCGCGCGGCCCGCGCCTCTCGAGCCGGCAGGACCTCGTCGGCGACATGCAGGGCAAGGTCGACGCTGCGCGCGAAAAGGTCGACGAGGTGCGCCCGGCGTGGATCGACGAGGGGCGGGCGGCGCCGGCGCTCGGGTCTGGGGCGGCTCGAGGAAGCGCAGGGGAGGAGGGCAAGTAGATAGAGAGCGGGCGTGCTATTCAGGCATGCTGGGTCGCACACTTGGAGCGAGAGCGTGAGCGAGAGAGGAAGATCCGTGCGGGGACGCGCTCTCAGTACGACAGGGGAGAGCTCGGAAGCAGTACTCGATGCACATCTAGACGGACAACAACATAAACTCTCTCCTCCCGCTCCTCGTCCTCCTCGCCCGGCCCGCTCGGACCTCGTCTTGAGCGAGCTCACTCGAGCAAGTCGAGCAGGCCGCCGCCGCCGAGCGAGTCGAGCTCGTGCTTGATCGTCTGGCGCGCGAGCGTGTCGATCTCCTTCGAGAGGAGCGCGACGAGTTTCTGCGAGAGGGCGAGGGCGACGAGGGGTAGAGCGGAAGGCGAGGAGGAAGCGAGGAGCGAGGAGCGAGGAGGAGGGTCAGTGCTTAGCCTTGGCGCCGCTCCCTCGTCGAGCGATGCCGAGCGAGGGCTAGGTGAGAGGAAGGAGTGAGGAGGGGGGAGAGGAGAGCGTACCTTGAGCCTCGCGTCGACCTTGTAAACGACGTCCGCAAGCGCCTGGCTCAGCCCTGCGCTGCCCGCCGCTCCTGCTCCTGCGCCCGCACCGACACCGCCTCCCGCTGTGACCGGGCTCGTCACGCTCCCGCGGTGCTGCTGCGCGCCTGCGCCTGCGCCCGGCGGCGAGGGGAACGCGCTCGTCCCAGCGCTCGAGCCTGCGCCCGAGCCAGACGGGCCGAGGTAGGTCGCGATCTTGGAGTAGGTCTCGATGAGGAGCTCGCACGTCGTGACGAGGACCTGGAAGTAGTCGAGGTCGAACGGCTGCGGGATGAGGGCGAGCGCGGAAGGCGAGTCGAGCAGGGAGGGCCGGGGAGGAGGCAGGGAGGAAGTGCGGCGCGTCAGCTCGCTCATCCGGTTCGAGCGCGACAGGGAGGTGCAAGAGAGGGGACGCACGATGTTGGGCGTGAAGAGGAAGCTCGCCTCGCCGCCTTCTTGCGGCAGGCCCATCGGGAAGTCGGCGCCGCCGTTCGCCGCCGACCCTGCGCCGCCCGCCCGTCTCGACCTGGAACCGACCTTGAAGAGGCTCTTCTGCTGCTGCTGTACGAGCGTAGTCAAGTCGCATCAGCTTGAGGCCCCAAGGCGGGTGCGCAGGATGAAAGAGAGCGAGCCGCGACGCACATTTCTGCCGCCGTAGCGGTCCTCGGGGACCGCCTCGAACTCCTGCGTCAGGCTCAGGAGGCCGCGGAGAAAGTCGTGCGCGGGTGCGATGTCGAGGAGGGACGAGAGCGACATGCCGAGGACGGCGAAGCGGGTCGTGCTGCGGGCGTGTACGAGGGGCTCAGCGAGCGCTTAAGAGGCGGCGAGCGAGAGTGGGCGCACCGGTTGCGCATTTTGTCGTTGGGGAAGGTGCTCTTGAGGTCCTCGGTCGTGAGGAGGATTGTCTGCGTGCGATAGACGAGCGGGTCAGGCTCTTGAGAGTGCGAGGTCGATCGAGCGAGAGGAGGACAAGAGAGAGAGAGGGCGACGCACGTTGAACCAGTAGACCCTGCCCTCGCCGGCGTTCTTGAGGTAGGTCCACGCCGTGATGCGCTTGCCGACGAGGGTGCGCAGGCCGTCGAGGGTCGAGCCGAGGCTGGTGCCGGGGACATTGGGCACGCTGCCGACCGAGCCGCCGCCCTGTGCGCTTGAAGATGGTGGTGCGGAGCCGGACGAGAGCGAGCTCGAGGCCATGCTGGTGGTGCTGCTCATGGTGGCCGTCGAGCTCGAGTGAGCGGGAGGCGGGCCGACCCAGTCGAAGGTCGAGGTGTCGTCGACGGGCGGGGTCGGGTGTGCGGCGGCGAGAGCGGCCCAGGACGCGGCGGTGCTCGCTCTCGAGAGGGTGAAGGTGGACGACTGGGCGCAGGAGGGGGAGGAGCGTGAGCTGGGCGGACGACGAGAGCGAGAGGGGCGAGGTGGGGAGGAGGAGGACAGGCTTGACCTTGCGCCGCACTCGAGGCCGCGAGCTCTCCATCTTGCGCCGCTGCAGCAGCTACACCGACTGAACAGCGACAAGAGCACAGCCAGCCCGCGCCGCCCACCCACCGCTTGACGAGGTGTGTGCCCTCGTCCTCATCTCGTCCGTCATCAGCCTCACTCCTCGCGCACACCTCGAGGCGAGCCTGTAGGTAGGACACCATGCCGGACGAAGGCTGACTCGCTTGTCCACACAGCAGAACTACAGCACATCCCGCCCTCGACCTCCCCCTCCTCCCTGCACCGCCCCGCTCCTCCACCCTCCTCGCCCTCCGCCGATATGGTCCTCCAGGACAAGTACGCGCGCGCCGCCTCGCGCAAGTACGCCCGCACCCACGCCCCGACCGCCGACGAGGCCGCCGACCACGCCGCCGTCGACGCCGCCCTCCGCGAGGCTGAAGGCCGTCGCCTCGGGACTAACGCCGACCGCTACCGCGAGGACGACGAGGAGCGCGCGAGGGAGCTCGGGCTCGCACCGCCCAAGGAGGGCGATGACGAAGTCGACGAGGAGGAAGGTGCGTCCCTCCTCGCGCCCTCGCTCCTGCACACCGCTCGCCCGACCCCTCGCTGACGCCCTTCCTCGCGCGCACGCAGAGCGACGAAAAGCCGAGGAGCAGGAACAGCTCGACGCCTTCCTCGCGCGGCAGCGCGACAAGCTCGCAACGCCGTCGGACGCGCCGGGCGAGCACGACGAGGACGAGGACGACGTCGACCACTCGTTCGCGCACCTGCGACTCGGCGGCAAGGGCCGCATGCGGCCGCCGCCTGTCGGGCTCAAGGCCAAGGTCGATACGGACGAGGACAAGGAGGAGCTGAGGCGGATGCAGGACGAGGCGAGGCGGATGCAGGCTGTGCGAGGTGCGTCCCTTCGTCCTCCTCTTTCGAGCTCCTCTCTCCCTGCCTGCGCTCCCGACTGACTCTTCGCGCACGCTCGAGCAGACCTCAAGGACCGCTTCTCCGGCTCTGCGCCACGGTCTGCACCGCCGCCTTCGACTCGACCGCCCCCTGCCGCCTCGAGCCGCACTGGCCTCCCTTCCTCGTCCTCGTCGTCCACCTCGGCCGCCCCGCCGACCAAGCCGATCGTTCGGCCAGCTGCTCAAGGGCAGGACTTTCTCGATACGCTCCTGTGAGTGCTGCAACTCGAGCCGCATCCGTATCCCTTGTGCACCGCCCGACCGAGCCTCGAGAGCTCGAGAGCGCGTCGATTCGCCGCCTCGCGGGGATCCAGGCAGTACTGCTCGGCCGCCCGGAATCGCAGCCTGTCTCCCTTTCACGTGCTGCGCGTGGCTGGTGGACGTTGGGCCGACCTGCCCGGCTCGCGGGCAAGCTTTCTGCGCCCTTCTGCGCGGATCTCCTCGATGCGGCTCGTGCACGAACGGCTCGCTCTCCTCGCTGCTCCCCTGTCCTCGCTTCGCGCCTGCTGCCCGTGCTGCCCATTGTCTGCAGAGCTGAGCCGGCTGTCCAGAGCGCATGCACGCCGCGCGCGAGAGACAGGCGGAGCGCATTCACTCGACGAGGCAGGAGCAAGCGCGGCTCCGCTCTCCACGTGCGCTCGATCGCTGGCTCGCGGCTTCGTCCCCGGACCCTCGATTTTCGCTCAGAGTCCGGAGGAGGAGGCTGGGGAAGCCGTTTGCTCGGGGAGCGAGCAACCTCTGGACGCAGGCCATCCAGATTGTCGAGCGGCGGACGGGTCCTCTCTGCTGCTCTCTTCCTCTCTCCCACCCACGCTCGACCAAGTACAGTACGACAAGCGCCAAACTCAGCCCCGCGCACAAAGCCGCGCACAACAGCCTTCTCAGCCCACGTGCCCACCAGACCGCGCGCCGCCCACCCACTTCCGGCTACCATCGCCGCGCCTAGATTGGTTCGCCGCGGCCAGCCGTTCGCACAAGTCAAGGTCCGCCTGCCCCTGTCCCCCCACGCGCAAGCGAACAAGCCCGGCTCGCCGTCGTCCGCCCGCGCCGCCGCCATGTCGCCCTCGTCCTCTCCCCCGTCCCCGCCTCCTCCTCCCCCCTCCCACTCGTCGACCCGCGCACCGTTCTACAAGCTCTCGTCCCTCTCCGAGCTCGAACTCGCCAACCTCTCGCTCGCCGACATGTTCACCGGCTACCGCCCGTCGGCCATCGACGACGCCGACCTCGACGACGACCTCGATGCCGGGTGCGACTTCCCGACCCTCACGCTCGGCGAGTCGGTCGTCGAGGAGGCCGAGCAGCGCTTCCACGAGCGCGCGCACGAGGCTCTCGTGTTCGCCGCGACGCCCAACGGCTCGAGGAACAACTCGCCGTCGGCCCTGTCGTCGCCCACTCGCACGGGCTTCTTCTCGCCCACCTCGACCTCGTCGTCGTCGCGCGCGTCCCTGTCCCCCTCGGCGTCGACTCGGATCCGGCCCCGCGCCTCGTACACGGCGAGCGAGGCGGCCGACCCGTCCTACTTCGCCCTCTCGCGCGCGTCGCTCTACTCGGACGTCGACTCGTCCTACTCGGGCTCGTCGGCGACGACCCCCTCGCTGTGGAGCGCCTACTCGCCGTCGCTCAGCGGCGCGTCGAGCGCCTTCACGGGCACGCCCGCCGACAGCGTCGTGTGCTCGCCGCTCGGCCCGCGCTCGCCGGCCAACGGCCTCGCCGTGCCCGCCGCCGCCGCCGCCGCCGCCGGCAAGAAGGCCGCGCCTCCTCCTCCTCTATCGCTCGCGCTCGCGCAGCTCGATCTCGAGGCGGCGGCGCCGGTCGCCGAGCCGCAGCAGGAGCAGGACGACGACGCCGCGGCGCCCAAGACGGCGACGATCGCCGCGCGGCGCAGCGGCGTCTCGGCGCTCAAGCTCACGCTGTCGCTCCCACCCCTGCGCACGTCGACGAGCTTTTCGTCGCTGCGCGTCCAGGGCGGGAGCAAGTCGCCCGCGGCGCCCGCCGCGCTGAGCCACCTCTCGGCGCCGTCGTCGCCGTCGCGCGTCGCCGGCGCGCGGTCGTCGTGGGTGCGGGACCTCGAGGTGCGCGCGGCGGACGTGCAGGACGGTGTGCGGCTCAAGAAGAAGCGCACGGGCGGGTTTGCGTTCTGAGCGAGGAGGAGCGGTCGCCGACTCTGTCTTCCTCCCCCTCTCTCTCCTCATCTCTCTTCCTATCCTTCGTCGTTGTCTCACTCAGTCTGTTGACATCATAGCCATCGATCCACTCTCTCTATCTGAGCGTCTGCGTGCGTGAGCGAGAGAGAGCTAGAGCTTCTTCTCGGCGAGCAGCTCTTTCTTCGCCTCGCTCGAGCCTCTCTGCGTCTTCGGCGCGCACGACGAATGAGATTGAGCAGCGTGAGTGCTCGTCGTTCCTTGCAAGCGGGTGTATCAACAACAAGCGGGTCCTCTTCTTCGAGCGGGTCCTCCTCCTCTTCCTCCTCGAGCTCACTCTCCTCAGTGCTTCTTCCTCGCCGGCGACTTCTGCGCCTTGCCCTTGACCGCAGCCGCACCCTTGCCCTTGACGCCGCCGCCACCGTTCGAGCCGTCGTGCCCGTACAGCGCCTGGAGCTCCTTGGCGAGGCGCGCGCTCGCGTCGGCGTGCTTTTTGGCGGCGGCGGCGAGGGCGGCCTCGGTGTCTTTGCCTGCGAGCGAGAGCGAGATCGAAAGCGCGTCAGAGTAGAGCGACAGGCTGGACGAGAAGGGAGGAGAGGAAAGAAGCGCACGGATCGCTTGCAGGTCCGAGAGGGTCGACGCGCGGTTGGCCTCCTCCTCGCTCTGCAGCTCGCCGAGCCGGCCGAGCAGCGCCTTGATCTGACCCTGCGAACGCGAGGACGAGTCACCAAGTCAGGGCGAGCAGCGAGGCGGCCGCACGGTCAGACAGGCTCGAGAGACGGACGCACCGCCCGTTGCTGCGCCGCGCCGGCGAGCTTGCCCTGCTCCCTCCTGAGCTCCTCGACGCACTCGCCCTCCGCCGCGTCGATCTTGTTGAGCTCGTCGCTGCGGGCAACAACGCAACGTCAGCGCTGCGACGGCTCGGGCACTCAGGGAGAGAGGAGGGACGCACCGGAACGCGGCCGCCGCCGTCTCGGCGGAGAAGCGCAGGATCTTCTTGGTCTGCTTCAGCGCCGACGAGGTGAGGAAGCCGAAGCTGTCGGACTCGGTGGTCGAGTAGAGGCTCGCTGCGGGGTGTCGAGAGCAAAGTGAGCGAGCGCGAGGAGGAAAGGAGCTGAGGGTGAACGCACTGTGAGTGAAGGTCTGGATGGCCGAGGCGGCCTGCTCGGTCGCGTGTGACGGCTCACTGTGACGGTCTAGCGTCAGCTCGGGTACTCAGCGGGACCAAGAGAGGGGAGGGATGCACTCGAACGCCTGCTCGACGATGTACAGATCCTGGCTCGAGTCGGTCTCGAGGTCCCAGCCCGCCTCGCCGTCCGAGTCGCGCTCGCCGCCGAGCCCGAACAGGTCGCCCTCGTCGCTCTCCTGCACGCGCCGCCTCGCCGGGCTGGCCCTGGCCGCTCCCTGACCCCACACCGGCGCGGTCGGGCGGAGAGGGAGGGATCGGCGCGCGCGCGAGTGCTTGGCGGGGCCGACGGCGGTGGTGTAAGGCACGGAGAAGCGGGGGTTGTGGCGGTAGTTGTGCGGCGAGGGCGGCATTGGGGCGAGGTGGGACGAGAGAGCGAGGAGGACGAGGCGAGGCGGGGGAGGCGGACCGAGGGGTGCGTGCTCGGGCGAGGTGGCTGGCGAGCCTCGCCGGGTGCTCGAGAGGGTGCTAGGATGTACCCTGGACCAGCAGGTGGTGGATCTGGGCGAGGGGCGAGATGTCAAGAGCGAGCCGGCCGCCGATGAGGACGACGACGTTGCTTTCGCTCGCACCACCCGCCCAAAGCACCATGGCCCCAAAGGGAGGACCTCCAGAGGGGCAGAAGACCCTCTCGACCTTCTTCAAGCCCGCGCCAGCCACAAAGAAGCGGCCCACCCCCGTCATCGACGGCGTCCTCCTCCTCTCCGACTCGGACGACGACGACCAGGGCGACCGCTCGACTGGGCTCAAGATCACCTCGAGCACTGCCAAGCGGGTCAAGACCGAGCACTTGACCACCGACTCGCAGCTACAGCCCATCGCCTCGACCAGCTCGCTCCCCACCACCGCCGTCTCGTCCTCGTCCACCCCCTCGGCAGCCACCCAGCGCCTCGCCGCCTTCGCCTACTCGCACGACGCCGCCAGCAAGCCCTCTCGCACCCTCACCGGCGCCGACAAGAAGCGCCACGACGCCTTCGTCCAGCGCCTCTCCCTCGGACCCGACCTCCTGCGCAAGTCGCGCTCGAGCTACCTCGAGAAGGACCACTACCTCGCCGCGCACGGCGACGACGGCGAGCAGGGCGCGGGCTACGGCGCCGAAGAGGGCGAGGGCGGCACGAGCGGGAGCGACGACAGCTCGAGCAGGACCACGGCCAAGGGCAAGGGCCGCGCCGACGACGACGACGACGACGGGTCGGCCTCGCCATTCGCCCACTTTGCGGCCAAGGGCTCGACGTCGACGACCGCCGCCGCCAAGAAGGACGCCGCCTCGTCGGGCAAGATCAAGTACACGCCGCTCGAGCAGCAGGTCCTCGCCCTGCGCAAGGCGCACCCGGGCGTCATGCTCGTCGTCGAGGTGCGTGCCTGTCTCGCTACCCCCATCTCTCTGCGACGCTCGCTAAATCTCGGCTCGTGCAGGTCGGCTACAAGTGCGCCACATCTTGCCCTTCCTCCTCCTCTCCCTCCCGCCTTTCCTGACTCTCCCTCCTCGCTCGCGCGCAGGTTCCGCTTCTTCGGCGAGGACGCCCAGGCCGCCTCGCGCGTCCTCAACATCGCCTGCTTCCCCTCGCAGCACATGCTCACGGCCTCGATCCCGACTCACCGCCTCGACTTTCACGTGCGGCGCCTCCTCAACGCCGGGTACAAGGTCGGCGTCGTCCGTCAGCAAGAGACTGCTGCGTGCGTCCTCTTCCCTCCTCGTCTTTCAGCTCGGACGGGCCGAGCAGCTGATGCCGCTCGTCCTGCAGGCTCAAGAAGGCGTCCGACAACCGCTCCGCGCCCTTCACGCGCGCCCTGAGCGCGCTCTACACGTCTGCGACCTACGTTGACGAGCTCGGCGCCGACTCGCTCTCGAGCCACGGCGGCGGCGAGACGGCGACGCTCATGTGCATCGTCGAGGACGTGCCCAAGAGCGGCAAGCTGGGCGCCGACGCCAAGGTCCGCATCGGCATCGTCGCCGTCGTCCCGAGCACCGGCACGGTCGTCTACGACGGTGCGTCTCTCACTCACTCTCCTGCTTCGCTCGCGAGAGTCCCGAGCCTGACGAGCCGCCCGCCGCCCGCAGAGTTCGACGACACGCTCATGCGCGCCGAGCTCGAAACGCGCATGCTGCACCTGCAGCCCTCGGAGCTCCTCCTCCAGAAGGAGCTCAGCGGCAAGACCGACTCGATGGTCAAGTACCTCGCGAGGCAGTACGCGTGCGTCCCGTTCCTCCTGACATCGCTCTCCAGCCCCTCACTGCGGTCCTGACTCTTGCTCTCCCTCTCCCCGAGCAGCGCCGGCAAGGACGACTTCAGCGCTCGCGTCGACCGCATCCCGAAGCGCCCGACCGCGGCGCAGGCGACGAGCACGATCACGTCGTTCTACGCCCACAAGCCGACCAAGGGCGACAAGAAGGCCAAGGGCAAGGCGGTCGAGCGCGAGCCGAGCGAGATCGTGCTCTCGTCCGACGACGACGACGACCAGTCACGCCAGCCGTCGATGACGCCTGGACCAGACGGTGCGTCCCTCTCGCCCTAAGCTTCCCTCGTCCCGGGCATCAGGCCGAACCTGACCTCGCCCCTCGCCTCGCAGGACGTCCCGCCGCCGTTCTCGACCTGCCCAAGCTCGTCCTCGTCGCGCTCGCTTCGCTCATGACGCACCTCGAGCCGTTCGGCCTGTCGCGCATCCTCAAGCACGCGTCGTCCTTCGCCCCGTTCGCGTCCCGCGCCGCCATGACGCTCAACGGCAACACGGTCGCCAACCTCGAGCTCCTGCGCAACTCGACCGACTTCCGCGAGGAGGGCAGCCTCGTGAGCGTGCTCGACCGGTGCAGGACGGCCATGGGCAAGAGGCTGCTCCGTCGCTGGGTCACCAAGCCGCTCCTCTCGCTCGAGTGCGTCCTCTCCCTCCTCCCCTCTTCCTCCTCTCCCTGCCTCGCAAAGACTGACGACCCTCCTCGCAGGCTCATCACGGAGCGTCACAATGCCCTCACCGCCATCCACACGTCGTCGGCGTCGCTCACCCTGTCCAAGCTGCGCGACCTCCTGCGCACGCTCCCCGACCTCGAGCGCGGCCTGTCACGCATCCACCTCGGGCGCGCCAAGCCGCAAGAGCTCCTGCGCGTCCTCGAGTCGTTCGTGCGCACCGGCAGGGTCTTTGAGGAGCTCGAGAACGAGGAGGCGGGCGAGGACGAGCGCGACGGCGGCGGGCGGCTCAAGAGCGCGCTCCTCAAGCGCATCGTCGACGACCTGCCGCGCGTCAGGGGCACGGCCGAGGCGCTCCTCGGCGAGCTCGAGCTAAAGGCGGCGCGCGACGGCCTGAAGGAGGCGCTTTTCGTCGACGAGGACAAGTACCCGGCGCTCAAGGTCCGTCCCTCTCGCTCCCCATTCCGGTCGCGCGCCTCCCAGAGCGAGACTGACTCTCGCCTTCTCATCGCGCAGGAGTGCAAGGACGGCCTCGCGCGCACGATGGACGACATGCAGGACGAGCTCAAGTCGGCGCGCAAGATCCTCCGCAAGCCGGCGCTCCAGTTCACCAAGGTTTCGCAGGAGGAGTACCTGTGCGTTCCCTTTCTCTCTCCCTCTCTCGCCCTCTTCGAGCGAGCGACTGCTGACGCTTCGGCCGCTACAGGCTCGAGGTCAAGGTCGCCGAGGCCAAGAGCGTCCCCGCCGACTGGGTGCGCATCTCGGCGACCAAGCAGGTGCACCGGTACCGCTCGCCGGCGCTGCAGAAAAAGATCGACAAGCTCGAGCAGTGGAAGGAGAAAGTCGCCGGCGGTGCGTCCATCTCGCTTCGTCGTCGTCGCCGTCGTCCAACTCGAGCTGACCTCCTTGTTCGCAGCCGCGTCCGACGCTTTCCTCGCCTTCCTCCAGTGCGTCTCTCTCTCCTCCTTCGCTCCTCGTCCTTCTACTGATGCCTGCCTGCTTACAGGGAGGTCGCATCGCACTACGAGCTGTTCCGCCAGACGATCGTCTCGCTCGCATCGGCCGACTGCCTCTTCAGCCTCGCGCTCGTCGCGCACGAGAACGACTGGGCGCGCCCGACGCTCGTCGCCGAGGCGGGCAAGGTCGAGCTCAAAGGCGCGCGGCACCCGATCATCGAGGCCATCTCGCACGAGGTGTTCGTGCCGAACGACGTCGAGTTCGGCCAGGGCAAGCGGCGCCACATGCTCCTCACGGGCCTCAACATGGGCGGTGCGTCCCTCTCTCTCTCTCTCGCTCTCTCTTCCACTTCATCTTCGTGCTGACTCGTCATCGCTCGCAGGCAAATCGTCCCTCTCGCGCAGCATCGCCCTCATCGCCCTCCTCGCCCAGATGGGCTCGTTCGTCCCGGCCGAGGCGGCGACGCTCTCTCTCTTCGACGGCATCTTCACCCGGTGCGTCTCTACTCTCTCTAGGCGCTGCACATCTCGGACGGGACTGACTCGGTGCACGAGCAACAGCATGGGCGCCTCGGACGACCTCGCGCGCGGCCGGTCGACCTTCATGGTCGAGCTGAGCGAGACGTCGGCCATCCTGCGCGCCGCGACGCCTCGGTCGCTCCTCATCCTCGACGAGCTCGGGCGCGGCACGTCGACGCACGACGGCCTCGCCATTGCGCACGCCGTCCTCGAGCACCTCGTGCGCGCCGTCGGGTGCACGACCGTCTTCGTGACGCACTACCCTGCGCTCGGATCGCTCGCGCGCCGCTTCCCGGGCGAGGTGACGGCCGAGCACATGGCGTGCCGCGAAGAAGCGGCGCACGACGGCGAGCCGCCGCGCATCACGTTCCTGTACAAGCTCGTCGACGGCCTCGCGAGCGCGAGCCACGGGCTCAACGTCGCGCGCCTCGCCGAGATCCCCGAGGACGTCGTGCAGCGGGCCAAGGACAAGGGGCTCGAGCTCGAGCGCATCGAGGGCGAGCGCACGGCGAGGAGGAGGGAGAGGAGGCTCGCCGAGGTGCTGCGCCGGGTCGAGGGGCTCGTGCGCGGCGGCGCTGAGGGCGGCGAGGCGAGGAAGGAGGGGCGCGAGGTGCTCGAGCTGTGCGAGATAGCGCTTGCCAAGTAGCTTCTCGCTCTCTCTCTAGCTTCTCTCGAGGAGGGCGCGCTTGCAACGATGACGAGGAGACGATGCTTGACACCCTGTCTCTGCGCCCGCACTATACAGTCCCGCTCGCCGCCGCCACCTGCAGCGCATAGTCGACCGCGAGCCCGCTCCACACGATGGCGCCCAAGTCGCGGTTGCTCGCAAACGTGCGCCAGCAGCTCTCGCGGCTGTCGAGGTCGACCGTGCGCAGCTGCCACGCGAGGTGCGCCGCCGCGCCGGCGACGCTCAGGGCGTAGAAGGCCGGTCCTTGGCCGTTGAGGTAGCCCGAGAGGGCGAGGAGCGAGACGAACGACGCCGAGAAGGCCGACAGGATCGGGCGCGTCTGGGCGCCGAACAGGAGCGCGGTCGACTTGACGCCGGCGTGCACGTCGTCCGTCTTGTCCTGGTGCGCGTAGATCGTGTCGTAGGCGATCGTCCACGCGACGCTGCCGGCGTAGAGCGGGAGCGCGACCGTCCAGTCGCACTGACCGAGGACGGCCGACGAGCCGAGGAGGGCGCCCCAATTGAACGCTAGGCCTGTCCGAGCAAGAGCGAGCAAGCACGACGTCAGCTTCGCACATGTGAGAGAGGGTCTCTGTAGAGAAGAGAGGAGGGAGAGCGACGCACCAAGGACGAGTTGCGGCCAGTGCGTGATGCGCTTCATGAGCGGGTACAGGACGACGAGCGACAGCGAGGACGCGCCGAGGGCGATGCTGCACGTTTGCGGAATCAGCTACTGGCATTCACTGTTGCTCTCATCGAGAGAAAGGAGGAAGCAAGAGAGAGAAAGAGCCGGGACGCACCTGTACCAATTGAGCTGGGTGAGGACGGCGAGGCCGAGGCTGAGCTGGCCGCCGAGGAACGTCAACGCCTGCAGCGGCTTGACCTCGCCGCTCGCGAGCGGCCGCAGCTTGGTGCGATCTGTGTAAGGCACGACCTCGCCTGCATCGTCAGCTCGCGCTCGAAGAGAGACCGAGGAGGCGAAAGAGGTGAGGGGGGACGCACCGACTTTCTGGTCAATGTCGCGGTCCCACAGGTCGTTGATGGTGCACCCTGCGCCGCGCATGACAACGGCGCCCGTGCCGAACAGGGCGAGGTTCCACGCCCAGGCCGAGGGCGGCAGCGCCGACGAGTAGGCCGCCATCGTGATGCCCCAGGCTGCACGGACCGGACTTCGAGTCAGTGCGGTCCGAGAGGCTGCTCGGAGAGGGAGAGAGCGGACGCACCGCACGGCCAGTAGAGGAGCCAGGTCCCGATCGGCTTGTCCATGCGGGCGAGCGACAAGTAGGGGTGCGTCCACCGCAGCGCCTTGGGGAAGCGCTCTGCCCATGCTGGTATGGGGTACTGAGGTACTGTTGGCGCTGCTGGAGGGGCGGCGACGGGCTCAGAGGGCGGTGGTCGAGGTGGGAGGGTCGACAAACGTCGGAGCGCGATGAGAGTTGGAGAGGGCGAGGAGCGGCGCGAGGCGGGCCGGGGCGCGGCGAGAGGGCGTAGGGCGCATGCTGGAGCGTGTAGAGCTGTGCGCGAGAGCCGCAGGGGCAAGCGGTGCGCTGGTCGGAGCAGCATGTCTGTGCGAGAGGGACTTGGCCTCGCGACGACCACCGCCGAGCCAAGGTCCGGCCGCCGGTCACTACACCGTCTTTCCACGCTTTCGTGCGTGCTCTGCGTCCCGCAAGCTCGCTCGCGATGACTCTCGAAAGAGATTGAGCCAGAGCGTCGGGCCGAAACGAAGCGAGCGCGCTCTCGAGGCTCGACCGCGACTCGATCAAGACGGTGACGGCGCTCTAGAGTTACATACGACAAAGGGCAGGCTGCAAGGTACACCGAGACGACGACGAGGAGTTGGGCGAGCGAAGTACGAGCGAGCGCGCCGGCTCACTGCGAGGCGAGGTCCCACAGGCGCTCGCTCCACTGGTAGTCGCTCGTCGCCTTGTCGAGCTGGACCGTGCGCGCATCGCGGCTGTTCTGCGAGCCTGCGTGCATCGAGATCGAGAGGATGTGCGAGTCAGCCCTCGGGCTCGGGCGGTCGGTCGAGCGCGAGGGGCGAGAGAAGGAGGGACGCACGGACGACCACCTTGGAGAAGACGCCGTTCTCCTCGATCGGGAGGAAGCCCATGTCGCGGTACAGCTTGATGCGCAGCCTGCAGACGAGTGTGTATGCGTCGTCAGTACTTGCTGCCGGCGATGATGCACCTCGAGAGCGAGAGAGAGGGAAAGGAGCGCGACGCACACCTCGCTGTCGAGTTCGAGCGCGTCGACGGCCTCGCTCTCCTCGTCCTTGAGCTCCTGCTGGAGGCGCTCGAGCTCGCCCTGGAGGTGGTACACCTGCTGCTCGAGCTCCGAGTTGGCCTTCATGCCGCCGAGGCGCGCCTGGCGCATGGCCGTCATCTTGGCCTCGTGCGCCTCGACCGAGGGGAGCGCGCCCGAGCGCTGCGAGGCCACCTCGGCCTGCTTGTACTCGCGCGTGATGGCTGTGTGAACGACAGTCTCGACCAAGCGTCAGAGCCTGGGTGGGCGCGCAGGAGACGACGCGCAAGGGGAGAGAGCGAGGGCGCACCTCGCAGGTCGTCGCGAGCCTGGTCGACGCGGTGCTTGGTCTCTGCGCGCCACTCCTTTACGCGCTGCTCTGCGACGAGGACCTTGTCGACGTCGTTCTCGACGCCGGTCGAGTCGTCGAGCGAGAAGAGGCCGAGGGCGCCGTCGATGAGGTCGGCGAACTGGAGCTGGAAGTCGTCGGCGAGAGGGTCGGCTGCAGCCATGGCGAGGGTGGTTGATGTGCTTGAGGACTGTAGAGGGAGCACGTCAGCCCGTCGTGCTCTTGCAGGGTGGACGGGGCGAGGTCGAGATGAGGTCGGTGAACATGGGGGAGGAGCGCGTCGCACCTGGCGATTGAGGGCGTGGGGCTTGTTACGAGGAGGCGCAGGCGGGTTGCAGAGTCCAGCTGAGCGAATCTAGGCGCGACTGAGTGCTTCAGAGCGAGCGAGTGAATGCTGACGACGAGAGCCGGGCGACGGCCGACGACGACGAGGAGGAGGTGGGCCTCTCGTCCTCCACCGCCGCCCATGTCGCCCGCCTTGACTGTGGGCGAGCTCCGTCAGGCTCTCGCAGCCCTCTCGCTCGACTCGCGCGGCACCAAGGACACCCTCCGCAGGCGCCTCGCCCGCTACACCCGCTCCGCCTCGTCCTCCCGCCCGGCGTCCCCTCAACCCGGCACGGCACTCGACATGCCAGCCGGCCAGCGCTACCACTCGTTCCTCGTCTTCGACGTCGAGGCAACCTGCGAGCTCATCCCCGAACCCTGGGGCAAGCTCGCCTTCTCGTCAGTCCCCTCTCCTCCCGCTCCCTCTCCACCTTCCCACTCTCTCTACCTCCCGCTGACGCACAGGCACTCGCTCACAGGTACCCGAACGAGATCATCGAGTGGCCCGTCGTCCTCCTCCAGTGGCGCCGCAAGTCGCGCACCGCCTCCTCGACCACCCCCGGCGAAGACGACGACGACGCCGATGAGTGGGAGCTCGTCAAGACGGCCGAGTACCACTCGTTCGTCAAGCCTGTGTGGGCACCAAAGCTCTCGGCCTTCTGCACCGAGCTGACCGGCATCACTCAGGTGCGTCCTCTCCTCCTTCCCCTCACCTCCCTCTCTGCGGACCCGGCTGACCTCTCACTCGGCGCGCCTCCTCCCTCGCAGGCCGACGTCGACAAGGCACCGACTTTCCCCGAGCTGTGCAAGCGCTTCTACAACGACTTCATCCTCCCTCGCCGCCTCTTCACGCCCGAGAACCGCGCCGTCTGGGTCACCGACGGGCCGTGGGGTGCGTCCTCTCTCCCCCTCCTCTTCAGTTCTGGATCCCTGCTACGTGCCACTGACGGTCGAACTCGCTCGACGCACGCAGACCTGCGCGACTTTGTCGCCAAGACGTGCTACCTGTCCAAGACGCCTCGCCCGCCCTGGCTCGCCGGCGACATTATCGACCTGCGCAACCTCGCCGCCGCCTTCTTCTCGTCGCTCAAGAAGCGGTCGCCGTCGCCGTCGACGCTGCCTTCGCCGAGTAGGGGCTCTGCTCCGATCGGTGACGACAGCGTCGAGGTGCCGTCCACGCCTGCGCCCCTCCCTGCGCCGCTCGCGCCCGCACACGCCGTCGTCCCTCCTCCCTCCACCTCGACCTCCTCCGAGCCCTCGACATCCACCAGCGACCCGCCTTACCTCCCCTCGCACGCCCTCACCGCCCCGCCCAACCTCTCGCTCCCCTCGGTCCTCGCCGCGCTCACGCTCGCGCCCTTCGAGGGCCGGCTCCACTCGGGCCTGTGCGACGCGCGCAACGCGGCCCGGATCCTCGTCGACCTCGCCGCGCGCGGCGTCGCGCTCGAGGCGAACCGACGGGTGCCCGAGGGCGGCAAGGGCGCGAGGGAGAGGAGCTGGGGCTGGATGAGGACGGCGGGCGCGGGTGCGGGAGGGGCGGGAGGGGCGGGCAGGGCCGAGGTCAAGTGGGACGAGTGGAGCCGGAAGGAGGGCGAGCGGTTCGAGAGGGAGGTGCGCGAGGGCAAGCGGCAGCCGTGGGTGAGGAGGTGAGGACGAGCCCGTGCGGCGAGCGGCGGGCCAGGTCGGTGCGCCCGTTGCTCGCCGAAGCTCTCGAGTCGTTCAGTGCCGTGTGTTGTTGTACTTTGGCCTGCAGCGCAGCCCTTGTTTTGCCCGTCTCGCGCACGGTGCAGCCGGCGAGCCGAGGACAGCCCGACTTTGGCTCTAGCTTGGACGCTCTTTGCTGCTATCTGCAGGGTCGCTCAAGCTTTCGAAAGTGTCTACAAAGCGCTTCACAAAAGACCGTTGCTGCGACGGAGAAGTGTCTTGGCCGTCGAGGTTGGACGAGGAGGAGAGGAGGACGAGCAGCTCGTTCTCCCAGCTTCAGCCCTCCCCGCGCCCGCCATGTTCTCCGGCGGTGCTGCAGGCACCCCTTCAGCAGCGCAGCGCACCACCCGCCGCTCGACCCGCGCTGCCCGCGCGACGTCGGCCCTCTCTGGAGCGTCGACCCCGCTCGTCGCCTCGCCGCCCCCTCCAGGCCTCGCCCAGCAGCAGCAGCAGCGCTCGCTCGGCGCCAACCTCGCCGTCGCGAGCAAGGCCCTGTCGAGCGCGACCCCGAGCAGGCGCACGAGGAGCGTCGCCGCGGGCTCGGACGCCGGCAGCCGCGCGAGCATGCTGATGGACGTCGACGAGGCGGCTCAGTCGCAGCAGCCGCAGCAGGGCAAGGACACCAACCGGCTCCTCGTCAAGGACGAGAGCTACGCCATTGCCGAGCGCAAGGGCTTGCCCGTCGAGGTCCAGGAGGCCATCGCCGCCAGCGGTGCGTCCGCCTCTCCCTTCTCCTTGCTGCCGCGCCGAGCTGACTCCTTGCTCCACGTGCTGCAACAGACCCGTACACGCTCCCCGTCAAGGCCGTCCTCGACCCGATCACCGGCTTCGCCCTCCTCGTCAGCTCCGACCGCTGCTTCGTGTGGAACTGGGCGAGCGTGCGTCCCTTCTCGCTCTTCTTCCTCCCCGACGGTGGAACCGTAGCTGACTCTCCGACATCACGCAGCGCGCCAGCTCGACGACGACCTACGTCTTCCCCCTCCCGGCGCAAGCGCCCTTCCCTCCCGGCGTCACGGCCTACTCGCCCCTCTCGTTCGCCTCGCTCGTCCCCTCGGCGTCGCAGACGGCCCAGCGCGAGCCGGGCCTCGTCGCCGTATCCAACACGGGCACGGTCCGGTTCTGGGACTCGATCGCGCTCTCCCTCGCCGGCGCCGACCGGTTCAAGTCGGTGTCGCTCGCGCTTGCCGAGGGCGAGCTCGTGCGCCACCTCGCCCTCGTCAGCCCGACGACCTACCTCGCGGCGACGTCCCAGTCGCGCGTCTTCGCGCTCAGCATCGTGTCGCAGGGCGGGCGCGCGACGCTCGCCGCCCGGCCGCTCGAGCGCGCCGTCGGCTGGGCCGGCAGCGTGTGGTCGGCCGTCTTTGGCACCAAGACGGTCGACCCGAGGGCGGGCATCCTCGCGCTCGCCGTCGCGCAGCCGGCGTCGAGCGCGGCGGGAGCAGCGGTGGGAGGCGACGGCGTGCGCAGGGTGTACGCCGTCCAGGAGAAGAGCGCCCAGGTGTGGGACGTGCCGCTGAGGGGCGAGGGCGGCGAGCGGCTCGTCGCCGAGCACGACGTGTTCCACGCCGTCCTTGAGGCGATCGCGGGGGAGAAGGTCGGCAACGAGCAGTGGGCGATGAACGAGGGCAAGGTCGAGATTGTCGATGCGGCCGTCACGAGGTGCGTGCTCCGCTTCTCCCCTCCTCTCGACCATACCCTCCTTGTTCACTTGCTGATGC
>Ga0308169_10002132_pt1 | contig 21187 bp, 20 predicted proteins | sample PhyBR1_2_FD_202139 | JGI IMG/M metagenome (GOLD analysis project Ga0308169, IMG submission 202139) | Phyllosphere microbial communities from UC Gill Tract Community Farm, Albany, California, United States - DLSLSB.R1 | ecosystem: Host-associated > Plants > Phyllosphere > Unclassified | place...
TGAATCATTACAATGAGATTCTCAATTATTTTGAAAGAAGAAGCACGAATGCTTCCGCCGAGTCTTTCAATGCGAAAATAAAAAACTTCAGATTGCAATTAAGAGGTGTGCGGGATAAAGCATTTTTCCTCTTCAGGTTGTCTAAACTTTTTGCCTAGTCCCCAAGTTTTGGGATTGATCCAGATTTTTATTGATGACTTTTGACCATATTCTAAATAAAAAAAGAGATCTCAAAATATGAAATCTCTTTTGTAGCCCGTAGGGGAGTCGAACCCCTCTTACCAGAATGAAAATCTGAGGTCCTAACCGATAGACGAACGGGCCATCTACCAATCTGTAAATAAATTCACAGGGTTAGCTTTTTTGTTTTTATAAGTTTCAACTCTTATTTTAATTACCCGGTTAGTAGTAATTAAGTTTAGTAGCCCGTAGGGGAGTCGAACCCCTCTTACCAGAATGAAAATCTGAGGTCCTAACCGATAGACGAACGGGCCAACTATATAGTTACGCTAATTTATTAACGTGCTTAGTCAATTTACTTTTCAAGTTAGCCGCTTTATTTTTGTGGATAATATTTTTCTTAGCTAATTTATCCAATAATGCGATAACTTTAGGCAACTGTTCTGTTGCTGAAGTTTTATTTTCTTCATTTCTTAACACTTTGATTGCCGTTCTAGCAGTCTTGTGGTAATATCTGTTACGAACTTTTCTAACTTCGTTTTGTCTTATTCTTTTAAGTGCTGATTTATGATTAGCCATATCGTTTAAATGTGAGTGCAAATTTATAGACTTTTTCGTTACCCACCAAATTTATTTTTGATTATTTTTAACTTTTTTTAGTTTTCTTCTGAAAGGTACTTTTTAAGCTTGTCTAAGGCCTGTTGTACTTTAATATTTTCAGTTTCTTTCCCTAATTTTGTGATGATGTTTTCCAACATAATCATTGCATTATTCCATTCTCCGGTAGAGTTGGAAAAAGTAAGTCCGTCGATGGTTACTTCAAAAATACTTTTTTCTCCGCTCTTGTAGAGTTTGAAACTAATTTTATCATCCTTGCCTGTAATCCCTTCCGTACTAGTTTTTAAATCATACCCTTTCGGGTTCGAGCGAATTTTATTAAAAAGAAGTTGTGCTTCTTGAATTTTTAAATTCGGCATGATGTAAAATTTGGTAGTCTTGTGAGGCCTGTGTTTATTTACTTTTTTAGAGTAAAGTTTACCGGTTTTTATCCTGTCGACTGATTGCTCAGTCTTTAAACTTCTGCAAAAGTAATGTTTTTCATATTTTAAACAAAATCAAATTTAATTTTGAATGAAAATTTACTGATGTTTAGTTTTACGTGCTTGTTTTTCAGCATATTTATCTGAAGACATTATTTACAATATTTCCTATTTCCATAAAATCATTATGATTTCCTACCGATCTTTTCTCAGAATTTGTACTGTCGAATTCTGAAAAAGGGAAAATCAGTAAATAATTTTTATCACTCAAATTTTTATTTAGAAGCTCAGGAATCAATCTCATTTGTGGAATATATGATTTCATTCCTCTTTTTGCCATAAAAATAATAAGGGCTTCATTATCTTTGAGCTGAGCCGCGGTCTCTTCGCCATCTTTCCATCTGCTCATTATGATAAATTCAGCTTCAATATTGGCTTTTTTAATGATCCTCTGTAAAATATTTAGAATCTCTTCTGAAGCATAAAAGGTAATCGTTGCTCCCGAATTTCTTGCAATATTCCAAACTCTCAGCAAAGCATGAAAGAATCCGGCTTCTTTATGTGCGTTTTCAGGAATCATTACTGCATGGTTCTTTATAGTTGCTAAAGGCTGAATGGAATGATAAACCAGAACGTTTACATCATCACGCTGCAGATAACCATTGTAAAGATTGTCTGTAAAAGACGGCGAAAAACCCTTGCTGTCTTCTAGTGCGATAATAAGATCGGTGATGTTTTGTTCTTTAATTACATTGTTTACACCAATGATGACATCGTTGTCATATCTTTTTAAAGGCTGTATTTTCACATCTGCGGCTGCGGCTGTATCGGTAGCTTGGCGGAGTAGCTTGTCTGCATTTTTTTCTGAAGATTCATTTTTTTCTTCATTAATAACATTTAAAGCAAATAAATTTTCGGTGTTCGAATGAGCTTTAATTAAAATCCCAAGATTTACCATTCTTTCTACAGTAGATTCATGATTTAAGGCTAAAAGAATATTTTCCTGTTCATGACTGTTCCCGGAAACTGTCTCTTCATTATCCTGTTCTGCGATCTTCTGAGCACTCGACATGGAAATAAATGATGAAACGGTACATGAAACAAGAATGAGTAAAATACTTCCGTTAAGAATATGTTCGTTTAATAACCTCACCGGTTCTCCGGTTTCGGTTTCTGAAATGATGATATTGTAACCGACCATCACTGAAGCTAATGTTGCTGCTGCGGAAGCGGAACTGAGACCGAAAATAAGTTTTCCTTCTTCTTTAGAAAGTCTGAATGTTTTTTGTGTGGCAATAGCCGAAAGATATTTTCCTCCAATGGACGCAACAAGCATAATGGCTGCAACTTCCAAAGTTTCCCAGCTTTCAAAAAAAACTTTAAAATCGATCAGCATTCCGACGCTTATCAGGAAAAAAGGTATAAATATGGCGTTTCCGACAAACTCTACACGGTTCATCAACGAAGAAGTATGCGGAATTAATCTGTTTAAAGCGAGTCCTGCAAAGAATGCTCCGATTATGGCTTCAACTCCGGCCAATTCGGCCAATAAAGCAGCCAGATAAATCATAACCAATACAAAAATATATTGTGAAATTTTATCATCTACTTTCTTGAAAAACCACCTTCCTATCATCGGGAAAATCACCAAAACGATGAGCCCGAAAACAATAAAAGAAACCGACAGTTTTACCCAGAATTCTGTTCCTACATCACCTTGAGACATACCTACAATGATGGCAAGAGCCAATAATGCCAAAACATCTGTAATCATCGTTCCTCCAACGGTTATATTGACTGCCGGGTTTTTTGCGATACCCAATTTGCTGATCAGCGGATAGGCAATTAAAGTATGAGATGAAAATAAACTGGCAAAAAGTACGGAAGTTAATACCGAAAAGTTCAGAATATAATATCCTCCCAAGTATCCCAAAACAAAGGGAACGATGAAGGTGAATAACCCGAAAGTAAGGCTTTTCCATTTGTTTTTCTTGAAATCTCCCATGTCGATTTCCAGGCCGGCGAGAAACATAATATAAAGCAGGCCGGTGGTACCGGTAACTACAATGCTGCTGTCTCTCGCCAGTACATTAAATCCGTTTGGGCCAATTACTGCACCCGCAATGATTAATCCTAAAAGATGAGGAACTTTTATTTTGTTGAGTAAAAGTGGTGCGGCAAGAATGATGATAAGTACCAAAAGAAACTTCAATACAGGATCTTCAATGGGGAGACTGAGGTTGTGTATGCTTAATAGAATCATCTCTGCTTATTTGGTGGAACGTATTAATTCTACAGAAAATCTTGCCCTGCAATTGTCAACTGAGACGGTTCTTGTTCCTCTGATTTTGCTTGGCGATATTTCATTAAGCAGGACATTCATGTCTACCTGTTTTTTTGCTGTGGAATCGGTTTTGAAATTAAGTTTGATTTCATTATTCTCAAATTTACCTGAATATAATCTTACCAGATTGTTGTTACTGATGATTTTTGTAAATAGCTGTATAGAATCGCTGTCGAATTCCCAGGTGTCGGTACGCTGATCTCCCACTACATAATCGCTGCAGTTCGATTCGGTACAGATTACTTTGCCCGTCCACGCTCCGGAAATTTCATCAGACCATTTCGTAATTTTTATTGAATCTGAGCTTTTATGATTAAAAATACTGTCTCTCATTTTTAGTAAAGATTGGTATTCGGCTTCTTTTTGTGCAAATAATTTTTCTTTATTCAGTAATTCCTGTTCTCTCAGCGCTAAATCGTTTGCTTTGTTTTTGTTGTCGCAGCTAAAAAGTAGTGATAAGAATGAAATTAAGAGTATTGATTTTTTCATAAAAGTAAGTTGTAGCCTAAATGTACAAAAAATCAAGAATATTTGTTGCGTTTTTTGGGTTTGGATAGATATAATTTGATAAAAACGCATAAAAAAAGCTCTCTGAAATAGAAAGCTTTTTGGTAGTCTATAGGAGAATCGAACTCCTGTTGCAAGGATGAAAACCTTGAGTCCTGACCACTAGACGAATAGACCAAATTTTGAGGTTGCAAAAATATTAATAAATTTTTAAACTTCAAAATTATAGGGGTTATTTAAAATTCTTCTGAATTACGGTGTTTTTTATTCCCTTGCTTTCCAATTCTTTTTGAAGTTTTACAGCATCTTCCAAGGTATAAACTTTTCCGTAGGTGTAGTAGAACATTCCGTTAGATTTATTTCGGTCTACGTCTTTCAGGGTTTGAAGAATATAAGAATTTGTGCTTAGTTTGTCTTTTCCTACATACACTTCAATGTTATAATAACCAATGCTCAGTTTCTGATTTGGCATAAATCCTACCGCATAAGAGTTTCTGAAACCTGCATCTTTTGCTGTTTTAAGGTTGATATCTTTTACAGAAGCCATATTGGTAACGCCGTAATAGTATTTGTACAATCCGTTTTCTTTGATAGGAAGAATATAATTCAATCCCTTCAATTCAGGATCTCCATCATTATATTTTACAGGCATGGTCATCAATAAAATTCTGAAGTCGTTCTTCAATGCTACTTCTGCCGGTTTTTCAGGTTCCGGTTTTCTGGTAATGACTTGTGCACCTGTTTTTCTGTCAACCGCTTTTTTGTAATCAATAATCGCTTTATAGATGTTTTCTGCTGTTTCTACTTGTCCTCTTTCGGAATTTAAGAATGCAGCATCGTCATAATTATTAACAAATCCTGTTTCAATAAGGATAGAAGGCATGGCACTTCTTCTTAAAATGTGTAAGTTTTCTTGTTTTACACCACGAGAAAAACGACCGCTTTTTTCAAAGTTTCCTTCTACAAAACTTCCTACGATTAGGCTGTTTTCAAGATATTTACTTTGCTGTAGTTTTAAGGCAATTAAAGATTCCGGTGAAGACGGGTCGTAAGAGGCAAACGTTTCTTTATCTTTTTCATCAAGATAAATTACACTGTTTTCCTGTTTTGCCACTTCAAGGTTTTCTCTGTTTTGAGCAGGACCTTGTACAAAAGTTTCGGTACCTCTTGCAGTTGCAGAACGGCTAGGCGAAGAGTTTACGTGTACAGAGATAAATAAATCTGCTCTGCTTCGGTTCGCAGTATTGGTTCTGTCTGTCAAAGAAGGGTATTCGTCTATTTTTCGGGTATAAATAACTTTGAATTCTTTGTTTTTCTCAAGCATTGCTCCCAATTTCAGAACAATTCCCAACGTTACATGTTTCTCTTGAACAAGACCTAAATCGGGATAATTTCTGTTGGCTCCGTTATCGCTTCCCCCATGCCCTGCATCTAAAACTACAGTGAATTTTTTTTGTGCAAAAGTAAAAGAGGTGAAGAATATCAGTAGAAATGCTAAAATTGTTTTAAAATTTAGTTTGTACATCATACAGTTATAAAAATTATATTAATTTTGAGCCAAATTATACAGAACAAAATTGGACAAAACCGTCTTCAAAAATATATTACAATTTTTAATTATCCTAATTTTTAACAGTTTTTTAGCACAGGAAGGTCCTAAAAAAGTAGTTAAAGCTACGATAATTAATGATACTATTTCCAAAAAGGATACCATAGCTGCACCCAAAGAATCTCTAGACGCTGTAGTAGATTATAAAGCTGATGACATTCGTAGAGATGTTCCGAAAAGGATGATTTACCTGAATAAAAATGCTCAGGTAAAATATCAGGATATGCAGATAGATGCAGATTATATCTCGATCGATGAAGAGAGAAGCCTGGTTTTTGCCCGTGGAAAGCTAGATTCTTTAGGCAAAGTATTTGAGCTTGCTCAGGTGAATCAGGCAGGGAAAAAGTATGAAGTAGAAAGCTTTAATTATAATACGAAAACCAGAGAAGCAATTGCCTACAATGCAAGAACTGAGGAAAGTGAAGGATTAATTGTAGCCGATAAAACCAAAAAATACAACGATTCTGTCTTCGTGATGCGACATGCAGAGTTCACGACCGATACTTATTATATAGAAAAAAAAGACACAAGACCCGATTATCACCTTTTGGCATCTTATATTAAAATGCAGAAAGGAAAAAACAGTTCGTCTTTAATTGTAGGTCCGTCACAAATGTATATCGAAGATGTTCCGACACCTTTGATCTTGCCGTTTGCGATTTTGCCGTTTTCAAGTAAAAGATCTGCAGGAATTTTGATTCCGAGTTTTGGGGAAAGAGAAGATGTTGGTTTTTTCCTTAACGGGATAGGATATTATCAGCCAATCGGAGAACATTTTGATCTGAAAGTTCTGGCAGATATTTATACAAAAGGAAGCTGGACGATAAGACCTGAAATGAATTATCTTAAAAAATACCGATATTCAGGTAATTTCTCAGCAGATATCGGAAGCACCGTAAGAGGAATTAAAGGTCTTGATAATTACAGTAAAACAGGAACATACAGAATTGCTTGGAGGCATACTCAAGATACAAAAGCAAACCCTTTCCTTACATTTTCTGCATCCGTAGATGTGACGAGTCAGACATTCTACAACAATACAGTGAACAACAACTATATTTTGGATCAAAGTGTATTGAGAACTCAGCAAAACTCTACATTGACGCTTACCAAAAGATTTCTAAAACTTCCGGCAACCATTACCGGTACAGCTTCTTATTCTCAGAATTTTGCGACCGGATTGGCAGATTTGCGTTTACCACAGATGAATGTTGCGATCAATCAGTTTTATTTATTTAAGTCTAAAACCGGTGTAAGATCCGGATTATTAGAAAACATAACGGTAAATACAGGATTGAACCTTTCTAACTTTGTAAGTACAGAAGAAGGAGAGCTGTTTACCGACGCCATGTGGGATAAATTACAAACAGGATTAAAAAATAATATTGCATTAGGAACCAATACGACTTTTGCAAAGTATTTCACATTCAGTTTGTCAGCGACAATTGATAATGCTTTAACAACAAAAACGCTTACGAAATATTATGATCCTGTACAGAATATAGAAGTTGACCAGATCAATAAGCAAATTGCAGGATACAGTATATTTTCTACATCTGCAAGTGTGCAGACTCAGTTGTATGGAATGCTTAACTTCAAAAAAGGATCTACAATAGAAGCGATACGACATATGGTGACACCAAGTATTGGCTTCACATATTCTCCTGATTTTGGTGGTGAGCAATTTGGATATTTCAAAAATTTCTATAATGCCAATGGAGCCTTAACGCCATATTCTATTTTTGATAAAGGAATTGTAGGAACGCCGACGACGGGAATGGTGGGAGCTCTAAGTTATAACATCGGTAACAATATCGAAATGAAGGTAAAGTCTAAAAGTGATTCTACCGGAGTGAAAAAAATGAAGATTTTCGAATCTTTAAATATCAGCGGAAATTACAACTTTGCGGCAAAAAGTCATCCTTGGTCGATTATTTCAGTGAGCGGGCAGTCTTCTTTCTTCGATAATAAACTAAGCGTAAATACAAGTTTATCGATTGAGCCATACAAGATTTTATTTGCTCCCGGATCAGATACCGGTATTAGAACAGAAGATTTTGGTTCGTTTAGCGTACAAGGCTTCAATGTGCAGCTTTCTTATCCTTTAAGCAGCGAATTGTTTGGAGAGAAAAAAGATTACGCCAAAACCTATTCGCAAAAAGGGGAAATCAGAAATGAGAATTACTTCTTTGACGATGATAACTATGCCCATTTTGATCAGGCCTGGACTCTTAATGTGAATGCCAATTATCAATATTCGAGAAACTTAACGAGAACCGCTAATAAAATAGCATCCATCGGTCTGGATGGAAGCTTAAAGCTTACTCCCTACTGGAATATCAACGGAAGTACGCATTACGATATGGTGACGAAAGAGCTAGCTTACACAAGAATTGGTTTCTCAAGAGATCAACGTAGTTTTACCATTAATTTTAACTGGGTGCCTTTTGGGCAATACAAAGTTTATGATTTCTTTATCGGAATTAAAGCAAATATATTAAGCGATGCTTTGAAGTATAAAGACAGAAGTTTTACTCAGCCAAATGCACCTTTCTAAAGTCATACTGATTTTACAATATAAATTTTATCTTTGCACCCAAAATAAAGTATATTCAAATCGTAAATGATTTGGTATGATTTTTAAAGTAAATAAATCTATATATGAAAACAATCATCAACACAGTTAATGCTCCTGCAGCTATTGGTCCTTATTCTCAGGCAAATCTTGCCAACGGAGTTTTGTATATCTCTGGTCAGATTCCTGTAGATCCTGCAACGGGTAAATTGGTAGAAGGAATTGAGAAGGAAACACATCAGGTAATGAAAAACCTTGAAGCGATTCTTACAGAAGCAGGCATGACGTTTAAAAATGTTGTTAAAGCGAGTATTTTCCTTAAAAGTATGGATGATTTTGCGGTAATGAATGATATTTATGCATCTTATCTTGATGCTGAAAGCTTCCCGGCTCGTGAGACTGTACAGGTTTCTTGTTTGCCAAAGAATGTTGATATCGAAATTTCTATGATTGCACATCAGGATTAATGAGTTTTATAAGAAATACATTTGCGGTTTTGGTAGGTCTTGTGATTGCAGGGCTTATAATCACTCTTGGTATAAGGGCTTTTCCTAAGTGGGTTACCTTTGATGCATTTGCTCCGTTTGAGCATTGGCAGAGATTTTTAGAAAGCATGAAAAATAATGATGCCTTTTTTGGCTTTCTGCTTTTTATTTCTGGGCTTGGTACTACTGTAGGTGGCGTTGTTACTGCGATGATTGTAAAATATGCAAAAGTAGCTTATGCGATTCTTATTGGTTTCATCATGCTTTTTATTGCAATGCTTGATGTAATTATTCTTCCTTATCATCCTACATTTTATAAAATTTCTATTTTTCTTGTCTTTTTTCCATTTGCATGGATGGGCGGTAAGATCGTTGAGGTGATTTATGAAAGAAATAAAAAGAAAATAATTGCTGAAAAAATGAATAGAAAGTAATTGTAAAAAACATAAAAAAAACGCTGCAGATTTTAAAGTCTGCAGCGTTTTTTGTTTAGTATTTGTTTCTACTAAGGCATTTTAAATCCTCTTTGATAACCTCTTCCGTAATCATCCATATATTTTATCTGGCCTGTTCCGGTGAATTTATTTAATAAGTTTTCTACATCTTTCTGAGAATTTACTGGCTTACCGTTAATTTCTGTAATGATGTAACCGTCAACTATACCCGCCTTAGCGATTTCGCTTCCTTCGACTACATTTTTAGCAACAACTCCGCTGCTTAATCCATAGTAAGCTTTCGTTCTGTCATCCAGACTTTGGAACTCGGCACCTATTTTTTCGGTAACGCTTAGATCAGCTTTAGTTCTCGCTGAAGTTCCACCTTTTTGATCTCTCAGGGTCACAGTTGATGTTGTTTCTTTTCCGTTTCTTGTGTAGGTAACCTGTACTTTGTCACCTGGTCTTTTACTTCCGATGGCAACAGAGAGATCAGCAAAATCTGTAATGTTGACTCCATCAATTTTAGTAATGATATCACCAATTTTCATTCCTGCATCCTGCGCACCACTATTGTCTGGAAGTCCAATAATATATACTCCTGAACCCGGTTTTATATTGGTTTTCTTTTCTTGGTTGTAAAATGCAACTTGTTGATCATTTGATAGATCTAAAGAATTTACACCTAAGAAACCTCTTTGTACAATACCGAATTTCTTGATATCCTCAATAATTTTTCTTGCTAAATTCGCCGGAACAGCAAATCCGTATCCTTGATAATATCCGTTTGTTGATGAGATCGCAGAATTAATTCCAATTAAATCACCATTCACATTCACTAATGCTCCTCCTGAGTTCCCGGGATTAATAGCGGCATCAGTTTGTATAAAGCTTTCGATTGGGTTTGTTGCTTTTCCCTGTCCGCTCAGAATTCCTATTCCTCTTCCTTTCGCAGAAATAATTCCCGCTGTAACAGTAGAATTCAACCCAAGCGGATTTCCTACTGCTAGAACCCATTGTCCAACTTCAATATTATCAGAATTGGCAAAGTTTAAATAAGGCAAACCTTTTTCTTCGATTTTCAATAATGAAATATCGGTGTTGGGATCTGTACCTACTAATGTTGCGATATAGGATTTTTTATTGCTTAAAACAACTTCAAGCTTATTGGCTCCCGCCACAACGTGATTGTTTGAAATAATATACCCGTCCGGAGAAATAATCACTCCCGATCCTAACCCTGAAGGCATATTCTCTGGTGCTTGCTGTTGTTTTTGTCTTTGTTGACCTTTTCCTCCAAGAGGATCACCAAAAAAGAAGTCAAACAAATCCTGCTCAGAAGCTCTGCTTGATGCCCTGTTTTGATAATTTTTAATCGTAACAACAGCTGGTACGGTCATTTTAGACGCTTTCACAAAATCATCACCCACGGTTGCAGTATTCATCCCTACAAAAGAGGCGTTGTTTGATTTGGTAAAATAAGATTGATCCCCGTTATTAGAATCGTGAACTAAATATTGTTGTACGCCAACAGTAGTAGCTCCTGATAGGATCCCCACAACGGCAAATGGTAAAAGTTTTTTAAAAGTACTCTTCATTGTATGTTTTCTGTTTTAATTATTGTATTGTTGAACACAAATTTACTGTTAAATAAGTATGCAATTACTATGCTGTGTTACCGTTTTAACTAAAATTTAACGAGTATTGTGTCATTTTATATCTTAACTCATAATTTACGAAGTATTATTAACAAAGCTTAAGAATTAATTAAAAAAAATACTGACAATTTTACCACTTCAGGAATGTCCTAGTGATAATTATCACTTTGATGAACTAAGTTTAAAAGTATTATCTTTGCAAAAATATTTTTCTCACTTAAAACGTTTATAGCATGCAACTGTATAACACCTTAAGCGCAGAAGAAAGAGCTCAGCTTATTGATGAAGCCGGTAAGCAACGCCTTACTTTGTCTTTCTATGCGTATGCCAAAATTGAAGATCCCAAAAAATTTCGCGACGAATTATTTATAGCCTGGAATGCACTTGATGCATTGGGTCGTATCTACGTTGCCCATGAAGGAATTAATGCTCAAATGAGTATTCCTGCAGATCAATTGGATGATTTTAAAAATACGCTGGAAGCCTATGATTTTATGAAAGGCATTCGTCTCAACGTAGCTATTGAGCAAGACAACCATTCTTTCTTAAAATTAACAATTAAAGTTAGGCATAAGATTGTTGCCGATGGTCTCAATGATGATACTTTTGATGTGACCAATAAAGGAATTCACCTTAAGGCACAAGAATTCAATAATTTGCTTGAAGACCCCAATACGATTGTCGTGGATTTTAGAAATCATTACGAAAGTGAAGTCGGTCATTTTGAAGGTGCCATTACTCCGGATGTAGAAAACTTCAGAGAAAGTTTACCGATTATCAACGAACAGCTTCAGGATTTTAAAGAAGATAAAAATCTGCTGATGTATTGTACCGGCGGAATCCGTTGTGAAAAAGCCAGCGCTTATTTTAAACATCAGGGTTTTAAAAATGTGTTCCAATTGGAAGGTGGAATTATTGAGTATGCACGTCAGGTAAAGGAAGATGGTGTTGAAAGTAAATTTTTAGGTAAAAACTTTGTGTTTGATCATCGGTTAGGTGAAAGAATTACCGACGATATTATTTCACAGTGTCATCAATGTGGAAAACCTTGTGATAATCATACCAATTGTGCCAATGATGCGTGCCATTTGCTTTTTATACAATGTGATGACTGTAAGACGGCAATGGAAAACTGTTGTTCAACAGAATGTTTAGAAATATCGCATTTACCTGTAGAAGAGCAAGTCGCACTAAGAAAGGGACTGCAGGTAGGAAATAAAGTTTTCAGAAAAGGAAAATCTGATGCTTTGACCTTTAAAAAATCAGGTGATTTACCCAATAAACCTTTAGCGAAAGTTGATTCAAAAAATATTCGTCAGAAGATTGCTGTCAAAAAAGCGCTGCTCGGAAAAGCTGAACATTACTACACAAAATCAAAGATTGCCCAGTTTTTAATTGAAAATAATGAAGTTTCAGTTGGAGACAAGATTTTAATCTCTGGTCCTACAACCGGTGAACAGGAAATTACAATTACTGAAATGCTGGTTGATGGCAGCTCTTGTGAAACAGCAAAAGCAGGAGATCAAATTACTTTTGAGCTTCCGTTCAGAGTTCGTTTGTCTGATAAAATATATAAAATTTTAGGATAGAAATTCCTCAGGTTTATAATAATATAAAGTTTGCGCTCCGTAGGAGTGCAAACTTTTTTGTTGAATTAAATGTTGTTGGAAAACTCCGTAGGATTTTATCTGTGTAAAAACAGAATGTGACAATATTTGGCGTTCCTTATGGGCGCTATCTTTTTAATGACTGTGTATAAAGCTATTTTTTATAAATTTGAGAATGAAAAAATCAGAAATCAGAAAAATATATCTCGAAAAAAGAAAAAATCTGTCACAAGATGAGGTTTTCCTTTTGTCTGAAAGAATTTTTGAAAGTTTCATCAATTTTTTTAAACCGGTTTCCAACCAGAAAGTCCATATTTTCATTCCGATTGAAAAGTTTAAAGAAATAAACACCCAGATTTTTATTGATTATTTTCTAACCAGAAACATAAAAGTTTTTGTTCCTAAAATTGTCGATACAAAATTAATTTCTGTTGAAATTTTCTCCGACACGCAATTTGAAACCAATAATTGGGGGATTTCAGAGCCTGTTTCAAATGAAGATTCTGAAATTTTAGATTTCGATTTTGTGATTACTCCTTTACTTTATTGTGATTTTAAAGGGAATAGAGTAGGATATGGAAAAGGTTTTTATGATCAATTCTTTGAAAATATTTCAAAAAATTCAAAAAAAATCGGAGTTAATTATTTTAACCCCGATGATATAATTGATGATGTCTGGGAAAATGATATCCCCTTAGACTATCTTGTGACAGCTACTGATGTGCTGTCTTTTTCTGTTAAATCAGAATAGAATTTAATAAAGTAAAACTTAAATTCTTTATTTTTTTCTGTCGCTTTAGAGACAAGCGTATATTGTGCACTTCTTTCGAAATTTCCGATCGATTTATTTTTATCACCAATATATTCCACATTAAACTTTGCAAAATCTAAGGTGTCTTTATCATTAATTTTCTTAAAAACATTAATGTTGCTCACTTTCACCTTTTTTACTTTAAGGCTTTCAAGTTCTTTAAACAGTCCGTGAAAAGTAGCAGAATCAGATTTTTGAAAATATTTTTCAATTTTTGAGTAAATAGCAGTGTCTATTTCTGTCTTTTTATTTCCGGAAAGGTAAAGCGTAGACAGATCAAGCACATCCTGTACTTTTTGCAGAGTAATAGAATTAATCGCTTGCGTGCTGTCCATCGGGACATTGATATTGTTTGTGTTTCTTAATTTTTCAAGATCGCTTATATTGTTGTGTTCTTCTTTTTTTGTGCAGGCGGTCATAATCACGCCAAGAAGTATCGTTAAAAACAAAAAGTTATTTATTGTTTTCATGGTTTGAGATTTTAAATTTGATAGATACTATTTTTCCTTTATCTTTTTTCATTTCGATTACGTTCAGGTTCTTTAGTGAAGTGGTAGGTGTCGTTACCAAAGTAATATAATCTTGCTTATCTAAAGTTTCAAGACCGTAGATGTCACTGTCATAAACCTGCGTTATTGTAGCCATATTGCTGATCAGGTTTTCCAGCTGCTTTCTTTTCTGCTTGATGAGCTGTTCAGAGTTTTCTCCGTTAATATCTTTTATAGAGAAATAATAAAGTGCCATTTTATAATCATCAGGCTTGAGCTCTATTGTTTCATTTTCAGGAGCATTCTCTAGATTTCTGTTGACCTCAAGATCTTCATAAACCGTCGAGCTGATCTGCATTTTCAGTGTTTTGTCTTTTGTAGGATATCTGAAACATTCACCTGGTTTTATTCTGTATAAAATCGGAGATTCATTTTCTTTGATTACTTTAATCTCAATATCACGCTGAACGTTTAGATTTCTGTCGGCATCTGTAAAGCAATAGACATAAGTTTTTTGAAAAATTTCATCTTTAAAACCCAATAGACCTAATAAAGTTACAAAAACTAATGTTGCAGCAATCCATGCAGTCCTTTGATAGTTCTTTTTTAAAGGCTTTATTTCGGATCTGTCAGCAATTTCCGAAATAGGTTGTTTTTTTTCAATTGTCTGATTTTCAATATTGTTTTTTTGTAAAACAGTGTTTTCTTCACTGTTAAACTCCGTCTTTTTAGGTTCGGATTCGGTTTTAGGTAAGTTTAATGCGCTCGAAACTGTTTTTTCTAATTCTTTCAGTTCTTCATCACTCAGATCCTTTTCATCACTTAGTAATTCTCCGGCAAAAAGATGCTTCTTTTTAAAATCGTACCAAGAGTCGTAACCTGCATAAATACTCAATAAATTGAGCATATCGATACGAGGTAATTTTGATACAGGAGATGATTTAAAATAAGTGTAAAAAGATTTTTCACTGATGTTCCCTTTGGCTTTTTTCCTAAGGTCTTCCTGAAAATAGATGATATCAATACCCTTCCACTTAGATATTTCATCATAAGAAGGGGTGTATTCTTTCAAATATTGAGCTTGAACGTCCTTTTTGAGCTGCTCAAAATGTAAGAGGTCTAAATCTGTCACTTTATAAAAAAGTAGTTAAATTGTTGATTATCAGTTTTGTTTATTTGTAAAACGATTTTACAAAGTTATTACAATTATTTTTCATAAACAAATTTTATATCTGCTATACCTTTGTCTTGTTCAAATAACCGAACAGAGAAAAAGATTTAAAAAACAATATTAACAAAATTAAATTTAATTTATTATGAAAAAGTCATTATTCGTAGCTGCAATCGCTGCTATCTCTTTAGTTGCTTGTAAGAAAGGTGAAGCTACAACTGGTACTAACGATTCTATCGAAGCTAACGCTGATTCAACTCAGAACGCTATCGATTCTACAGCTAACGTTGCTGTTGATTCTACTAAAGCTGTTGCTGATATGAAGAAAGATAGCGTTGAAGCTAAGTCTGATTCAGCTAAAGTTAAGAAATAATTCTAGCTACTGCTACAATAAAAGAACCGTTTCGCTTAGCGAGACGGTTTTTTTATGTCTTATCGTTTAAGATTTCTTTTGTCTTAAAGCTTCATAGCAGGTAATGGCTACGGCATTACTCAAATTCAATGAGTCAATACTTCCTGTCATTGGTATTAATGTATTCTCACCTTTATCAAACCAGAATTTACTCAATCCCGAATGTTCGGTGCCAAATAAAACTGCTGAACGCTTTTTGAAATCTCGCTCAAACATATCTTTTGAAGTCTCATCCATTATGGTTGTATAGATGTTGAAGCTGTTTTTCTGTAAAAATTCGTAGACCTCATTGTTGTCAGCCTGAAAAACTTCCATTCCAAAAAGACAACCTACACTAGATCGGATAACATTTGGATTGTAAAAATCTGTTTTTCCGTCAGCAACAATCAAGGCATCAATTCCGAAAGCTTCACAGCTTCTTAAAATCGCACCCAGGTTTCCGGGTTTTTCAACGCCTTCAACAATAATTATGGTTGAGTTTTCTTTTGGTTTAAAGCTATTAAGAGGAGCTTCTTTGGTTTTATAGATTCCGATGATCCCTTCTGAACTCCCACGATACGCAATTTTCTCATAAACCTTATCATTGACAAAGTGAATTTTTTCTTTAGGAGTCTTTCCTTTGAAAATATTTTCGCAGATAAAAAATTCTACGGCTTCAAAATGATACTGCTGAGCTCTTTCGTTTTCCTGTTGCCCTTCTACCACAAAAACTCCCGACTTTTTACGAAAGCGGTTGTCTGTAAGGAGTTTGGTAATGTGTTTTATCTTTTCGTTCTGGAAACTTTCGATGATCATAAGTGGTAAATGATTGATAATTGATGCAAAAATAATTTTTAAAAATCATTTATCAATTATAAATCATTATTTATACCATTGATCAAGCTTTGTGGAAGCTCTTTCTTGTTTTTAATTCCTAGAGATTTTAGTTTCTGGGTCTGAGCAATCAAATTGTCATTTCCGGTAGAAAGCTGCTTGAAAGCATCCGTGTAAACATTTTTTGCCTGGTCTAAATTTTTTCCAACCTTTTCAAGATTTTCTACAAAGCCTGCAAATTTATCATATAATTTAGCACCGCGATCGGCAATTTCCATAGAATTTCTGTTTTGATATTCTCTTTTCCAAAGATCAGCGATCAATTTTAAAGAAGTGATCAGGTTGCTCGGGTTTAAAAGTAAAATTCTCTTTTCGTAAGCAAAATTCCAAAGGTTTTGATCGGCTTGCATTGCAGCAATATAAGCGGGTTCACTTGGGATAAACATCATGACAAAGTCTAATGATTTCCCATAATCATCATAAGCTTTCTGGCTCAATTGGCTGATGTGGGTTTTTATGGATGATAAATGCTGGTTGACTTTTATTTGATAAATATCAGAATCTGTTTCGTCCACCAATTCAGTAAAAGCGGTCAAAGAAACTTTAGAGTCAATGATTACATTTCTTTCGTCAGGATATTTTACAACTGCATCTGGACGCATTTTTTTGCCCGAAAATTCTGAAAATAAAGCTTTGTTATCTTCGTCTCTGAGCTCGTGCTCCAGAAAATACTCTCTTCCTTTTACCAATCCCGATTTTTCCAGAATACTTTCCAGGATCATTTCGCCCCAATTTCCCTGAGTTTTGCTTTCTCCTTTCAGGGCTTTGGTGAGTTTTTTAGCATCTTCAGAAATCTGTTGATTGAGCAGAGCAAGTTCTTTTACTTTTTCAGCGAGAGAAAAACGTTCTTTATTTTCCTTTTCATAAGCTTCATTGACTTTGTTTTTTAGATCATTGATTTTCTCCTGAAATGGTTCAAGAATATTTTTAAGATTATTTTGATTGACAGTCGTGAATTTTTCTGTTTTTTCTTCTAAAATCTTATTGGCCAAATTTTCAAACTGAAGTTTTCCTTCTTCCTGAATTTTTTTAATTTCTTCTTTCTGATTTTCTAATGATTGATGTAAACCTTCATTTTGAGCAGTTAATTCTGAGTTTTTAGCATACAGATGCTGTTTTTCATTTAGTATCAATTCAATTTGAGCGCTTTGCTTTTGATTTAATAGTTTTTGCTCGTCAAACTGAGTCTGAAGAAAAGTGTTTTCTGCTGAAATTTTGGAGAATTCATTTTTAAGATCATTTAAAAGATCAGACTGTTGAAGATTAAAATCTTTTTCATTCTTTATGGCTTGATCTAAATCCTGAATTTTCAGATTTAAGTTCTCTAAATCTGCTTTCGTTTTAATATTTAAATAATTGAGTTCATCATAAGAACTTCTTAAAACCATAGACGACTTCAAAATAAAATAAATAAGAACTGCACCGATAATTCCTCCGGCAAAACATCCAATGATCAGGTAAGTGATTTCCATTTCTCAAAATTACGAAACAAAAAATTATTTTGCGGTTTGGAAAAATTTTAAATTATTTACTTCGGCAATTGGGAAATAGTAAAATGTTTGTTTCAGCTGAAAGAGAAAAAACACTTTCTTCTCTGAGTATCTTATTGATGTCTTTATTGCAGTAATTAATAGTGAAATATGGAGTTTTAAAATCTTCCGAATTAATTTCTATTTCCCTGATTAAATTTTTGTTTTTGAAAAAGTAAAATCTTGTTTTATTTAAATCTAAAGTTTTAGGATCAAAATTTAAATTCAGGCTTTTTTTAATGTCATAAGCGGAAATTTCAACACTTTCATTTCCTCTAATATACTGGAAATAATCCCAATCAAAATTGGTGATTTTACTGAGATCAAACTGCTGAAGTTTTTTTGTTTTATGATAAATTTCAGATTTAGTTTTTAGTTGCGAATAGAAGTTATCCTCAAAACTATTACATGAGACACTAATAAAAGCTACAATTAAAAGAATTGGAATTCTTAACTGCTGTAGAATTTTTATCTTTGAATTCATAATTTAAGGAGTTTCTTTTGAAATCTCATCATGATGTTTCAGATATAAAGGCAAAGCTGCGGAACCATGCCAAGGAAATATTTCATAATTAAAAACTCCAGCTGCAACTGCAGGGTCAGTTTTTACCCGAGATTCTGCTTCTTCTTTGGACTTAGTGTTGAAGATGAACATGCTGCGGTAATTTTCTTTGTTCTTTTCTAAGAAAGGTCCGGCTACAATAATTTTTCCTTCGTTAGCTAATTTTCCTATGTTTGTCATGTGCCCTTTCATTAATTCTCCCATTTTTGCTTTGTCTTCAATTTTTGCAGAACCGGTTGTCAGCATTATAATGGTGTAAGCTTTCATGCCATATTTGTCTGCGCCGAGGGATGTTGCTAATTCCTGATTGAATTTCGGCTTTTCTGTTTTCTTTTGTTGGGCAAAAGATAAAGTTGCCATCAAAATAGAGAGGGATAAATAAATTTTTATTTTCATGATCAATAACAATTTAATTTATAAGTCTGAAATTTAAACTTTAATCATTAATTCTTAAAAATTCTTTTGCTAATTCAATCATTTTCGGATCACCGGTGTACTTTCCATGTTCATCAGAAAGTTTTACAGTCGGAATCCATTCTTTATTGAGAGATTGTACGCCGATTAATTTCATTACGATATTCATTGGTTTTAAACCGACATCATTAGTAAGATTAGTTCCGATTCCAAAAGAAACTCCAGTTTTTCCTTTGCAGTAATTGGTAATTTCTTCTACTTTTTCAAGATTTAGGCCGTCAGAAAAAATGATATACTTAAATAATGGATTAATTGAGTGACGCTGATAATGAGCTATCGTCTTATCGGCAAATTCTAACGGATCGCCGCTGTCATGACGAACTCCATCAAAAAGTTTGGCGAATTTTTTATCGAACTGTTGAAAGAAAACATCGGTAGTGTAAGTGTCTGAAAGCGCCACTCCCAAATCACCACGATAAACATCAACCCAATGTTCAAGCGCTAATTCGTTGGCCATTTTAAAACCAAATTCGGCTCCGTGGAACATAAACCATTCATGGGCGTGGGTTCCAATTGGCTTTACACCGTATTTCATTGCAAAATGTACATTGGAGCTTCCTATAAATGTAGATTCTTTTTTCTGGGTTAAAGCTTCCATCACCAGGTTTTGTACTTTATAAGAATGTCTTCTCCTTGTACCAAATTCGGCAAATGTGACGCCTAATTTATTTAATGAATCTGCTTTCTCTAATGTTTTGGCCATTACAGTTTCGTTTGAATCTCTTTCCATGTGATTCATTTCGTAATGCAACTCGCTGATTAGAGCCAATAATGGAACTTCCCACAGAATCGTGCGATACCAAAGTCCTTCAACCGTTACTGATAAATCGTTTCCGGTTTGCAGAATTTTTACTTCAGACGGATCGTAATGGTAGCCTTCAAGAAAATCTAAATAAGGAAGATCTAGATAAGGACAGGTTTTTGCCAGAAATTTTTTCTCGTCTTTAGTGAGTTTCAGTTCGGCCATTTTATTGACGATTTCTCTTAAAGCATGATCAAAGCCTTCAGGAAAATGATGTTTCCCACGATTGATAAATTCGTACTTTACAGTTTGACTCGGGAAAAGTTTTACCACAGCGTTTTGCATGGTGATTTTATAGAAATCGTTGTCGAGAATGGAGTTAAAAGTCATATTTTGCATATTGTGTAATTTTAACACAAATTTAGTTTATTTAAAATAAAAATCGCCTAAATGTAAGACGATTTTTTAATATTGTAATGATTTTGTCTGGTTTTTTACTTCCCTAAATAAGAGTTGTACATCCAAACTTCTTTTTCCTGCTCGGTAATATAATCGCTCATTTGTGAGTTGGTACCTTCGTCGCCAGCTTTGTCTGTAATGTCTAAAAGTTCTCTTTGTAAATCGATTACAACTTTAAAAGAATTTAGAATGATCTCTACACTTTTGTTGCCATCGCTTACTTCTTTGCTTTCTTTAATGGTAGAAACCTGCAGGTAATCTGAATAATTATGTGCCGGAGTTGCTCCTAAAGTCAATATACGTTCTGCAATTTCATCGATTTTTAAAACTAAACTGTTGTATAATTCTTCAAATTTGGGGTGTAATGTAAAAAATTGCTCACCTTTGATATTCCAGTGAGATCCTCTTGTGTTTTGATAAAATACAGAGTAGTTGGCAAGTAATATATTCAGTTTTTCTGAAATGTTTTGGCAGTCGGCTTCTTTTAAACCAATAATATTAGCGTTTTTCATATGTATATAATTTATTTTTTAAGGTCATATGGAATCGCTCATATCTCCAGTATTGTTTATAATAGCAAATGATGGCGATTTCATAAGTTTATTTTTGATATCTCTAAGTTAAGGAAATATTGTGCCGAAATTGCAGTGTACTTATAGATGATAACTATAGTACCTTTTTGAAAAAAAAAGTCAGATTAGTTTAGCTATATATGTGATAAGTTAGAATAAATCATTTTAAATCAAATTTGCGGTTCCAATTAATCAGGAATTAAATGTTTCATAGCAAAAAATATATAATATTTTTGAAGACATAAAAGTTTTTATAGTGAGCTGTATCTCCCTGCTTGATGTAAATTATATATAATCATAAGGTTAGTTTAAATTAAATAAAGATTATTATTTCTACATAACTGGTTGTCAATTAAAAAATTATTATTATTTTTGCACCCTAAAATAAAAGCAATTAAATGCCTACTATTCAACAATTAGTTAGAAAAGGAAGAGTCGCACTTACCAAGAAGAGTAAATCGGCTGCACTTGATTCTTGTCCACAAAGACGAGGTGTATGTACGAGAGTATATACTACCACTCCTAAGAAACCTAACTCTGCACTTAGAAAAGTTGCAAGGGTAAGACTTTCAAACGGTAAAGAAGTTAACGCCTATATCCCAGGTGAAGGACATAATCTTCAAGAGCACTCGATAGTATTGGTACGCGGGGGGAG
>Ga0308169_10002133_pt1 | contig 21172 bp, 32 predicted proteins | sample PhyBR1_2_FD_202139 | JGI IMG/M metagenome (GOLD analysis project Ga0308169, IMG submission 202139) | Phyllosphere microbial communities from UC Gill Tract Community Farm, Albany, California, United States - DLSLSB.R1 | ecosystem: Host-associated > Plants > Phyllosphere > Unclassified | place...
CCAGTTGGCGAGAAACCAGAACAGTGCCCACCACCCCGCTATACGAGCCGTCTCCGTCACGCCCAACCTCGGCAGCGCGTCGATGTCGATGTCTGCATCGACTTCGTCCTCTGGCGCGACCTCGTGTTGCAGGGGTATCCGCGGCGAGGGAGGCAGGCTGATCCGTTCGCCTTCCCCGACAGATGGCAGTGATTGGTATGATTTGCTGCCAGCTCTGCGATACTTGAAGTACGATGGGATGAGGTAGACGACGAATGAGGCGGTGTTGAGATAAGTGATGCTGCCCGTCAGTGTGGTCCCGTGTATATCAAGACGTGACGCACAAGAAGGGCTTGTTGTAGCTGTCATCGCCTGTCTCCAGCGACGCCGTGATGAAATTGCTAGCAGTCCATAACTGTTATGAGCTTCGAGGAGGCCTAACACGCGAAGTGGGACGGCGTGACTCACAATGACCACGCCCATCAACAAGATGAGACCCCCGATGTACCGCTTCTGCTCCTTCATCTCGCCCCCACTTCGCTGCGATCCCTCCGGCATGGACGAAGCTTTGGACGTGTCGAGCAGCCGACTCGTCTCGTCCGGCCGACTGGGGCTCATAGATGCTGCGTGATGAACCGGTTGATACAGCAGCCGATGTGGATGACGACCGCCTGGGCAGACGGGATCAGTGACGAGCTCAAAGCTTTCGATAACGTGCTGGCTAAGCTGGAATTGGAATTGGAATTAGAGCGCTCTTATCAGCCAAATACTGTAAATACAAACTAGCCCGGCGATCGCCGATGCCGAGGGGTGGTATGACTTCACCCGGTGATCGCGCGGTGGAGGGCGTCCTCTGCGCTAGCGATTTCTGCCCGTGCTCGCGACTCCACAGATACACCGGGGATCATGGGCGTAAAGGACTTGTACCAGTGGGCCAAGTCGAATCAGTGAGCTAATCATCACCACCTCGTCGTTGCTGATCGATAGTAAGGGCCTGATCGTACAATGTCGGAAACGGTTCAACGACCCGCTCATAAGGGGCAAAAAGATCGCCATGTGCGCCTGCACGGTGTCCTTGGGAGCATAACATACTGACTTCAGCGATGCCACGCTTCTGACCAATGCGTTTCATATGCGTCGGGTGATGGGCGACGAAGCCGGAAAACAGGCGCTGATCGGGTGGTATACGTGAGCTGGTAGCTGAACCTCGGATCGGCCATACTGACCTCAGGATGATACGTGAAATGCGAGCTGCGGGGGTACAGCCAATCGCGGTATGGGATCAAAAGGGCACAAGAGAATGGAAGGCCGCAGAGGTGAGTGCTCTCCCGGGGACTGCTGCTTGAGCATGTGCATGAGGCTCAGCTAACCCGATGCAGGCTAGGCGGCGGCTGTCTATACGGGCTCTGGCTCTGGCACGGCGCAATCACGAGGACAAGCGGAAAGAACGGCTCGCAGAGTTGCGTGAGGTCTTGACCGAATTTCAAGCCAAGCCGGAAATGGAACAGGACGCTCTGCGGACGTATTGGGTGCAGCAGAAATGGACACGCTACGGTCCTCCCCTACTTGACTCGGGGCGTCAAGCAGACTCGGCAGATGCGCCGGTATCATCAGCGTCCACAGCATCGCCCGCGACATCACCATCACCATCACCACCGACAATAGCACAATTCCAACCGTTCCTCGACAAAGTTGCAGACCTCCTCGAGCGGCACCGCCAGTGCGACCGGCCAGCTTCAGGCCGCGGTGCGCCAATCGAGGGGCAATTTGACGACGCCGTGGAACAAATCCGGGAGCTCGAGTTGGTGTCTGGCGAATCAGCGGAAGCTGGCTTCGACGAGACGATACCGGAAACTGGAGGACCCGGTGAAACGCCCTCGAACATGATCGACGAGAAGCTACAGGAGCTCCTACCGCCCGATGAGTGGGTCGAGACGCCCCGGCAGATGGACCTGACAGCACTGGAGGGGAACATAGTCGAGTCGCTGCTGGGTGTGCCGTCCCGTATGATGGAGGTCGACGAGTCTTCGGAAGTGGAGGGACAAGTGGCGCCCGCGCCTGTACATCCCGCGACAGTACCCATCGCAGCGGCCATTGCGGACCTGGACGACCTGATGGGTCGGCTTCACGACGTGCGCCACACGTACGCCCGTCAGCTTGCTTTGCCGAGTAGCTCGGACCACCAGGATTGCAGGGAGCTGTTGATCAAGCTTGGGGTCCCGGTCGTCACGGCCATGATTCCATACGAGGCGGAAGGTCTCGCTTCGGCGTTGGCGAAAGAGGGAATCGTTGATTTTGTCGGTACGGAAGACTCGGACGTTCTGGCCTACGAGGTAGGCTCATCAGACTGTACTGCGTGAAGAGCGCTGATGGCAGGGCCCGCTGTTGCGCTACATCGGCTCGTCCTCCACGGCCCTAGCCTACCTGTCGGGAGAGATGGTCCGCGAAGCGTCGGGTATGACCTCGGCCCAGTTTCTCGACTTCTGCGTCTTGCTGGGAACGGACGCCTCACCCCGGATACACAAAGTGGGGCCGGTCACCGCTGCGAAGCTCATCCACCAATACGGCTCGATCGAGTCTATTCTCGAGAACGAGCCGAAAATCGCAGCGCGGATACCGGAGGGGTACATAAACATGGTTGCCAATGCGCGAGCGGTTTTCGCCCGACTGCCGCCCCTGCCCGAGGGCATCTCAATCGAACAGGGCACATGGGACGAACACGACGTGGCGACCTGGTTAGCGACGGAACACGGGATTCGCTTTGTGGAGGACGGAGGAGCGCTATCGGTGGAAGCCGTGGGCATCGTCTCGCTCCCGCCAGGCCCGGGCCGATGGGTGATCGAGAAATGGGATGACGAGACTCGACCGCCGGATTGGGACGCGCTGGCCCAGGAGGTGTTGCAGGAGATGGAGGGGGAGGGGGTCGAAGCTGCGGGGCAGTCCGACGTTGAAGATGTCGTGCGTGAGCTGGAGGAAGTGGTGTTGGAGGACGATGAGGCTGCTGTGGGGGCGATCAGCTCGAATATCTGGGAAGAGGTGGTCGCCGCGGAGCTGCGGCGAGAGCGGTGATCATGACGTTTTTAGACGGTGTCTGGTGATCCGCTGTGTATCAAGCATATGTATCATACCCCACCTGTATCAATGCTAGACGCTGTTCAAGCCACTGTCACGGGCCTCTTGGCCAGGTGTATGATCCTGCTGAGCCACCGCGCAAAGCGTGAAAGCCTCCGCAGATCGCCAGCCTGAAATGCGCCTCGGCCAATTGGCCCCGTCTCCGGCTTGGCCTCCACCAGGCGAGTCCACCATTTTGAGCGCTTGTCCACTGTGACTGCCTGAACGATCATCTCCACGGCCATGGCAGCCCCGGATGCTTTGCCGGACGGCACACCCTCGAGACCTGCGCCGATGGGCTGGCTGGACCGTCTCCGTCATCGCACAGCGTCAACGCTCCCCCAGTCCGGCACGGTCCTCCGCGTGCTCACTTGCACCCAAAACTGCTCCGCCCTCGTTTTCTCCGTGTTCCTCGGCGTCCACCTCGCTTCGCCCTTGCTAGCTTCCGTGGGCGGCATCAACGCAGCCGACAACACTCTGGTGCGCACCTCTCTCCTCTCTGCCGACTGTCATGGCTGATCATAGTTGGTCGGACGGGCATACTACCTCCCTTCCGAGACACTGACGATATACCTCCCCCTCGCGTTGCACTTAACCTCGTCCCTCGCCAAGCGGCTCATACTCTACCTCAAAACACGCCGCCCACCGCCAATCACCCCCCACCTGGTCACGGGCTGGATACTACCATGGATCGTCGTCCCCCACATCGCATCACATCGGCTCATCCCTGCTCGCTCGGCCCCGCCCATCTCGAGCCTCAGCCCCAGCGAGCTTGGATTCGAGTACGTCGGATGGGGGATCAACCAGCGGCCGCTGTGGAGCTATTTCACATACTTGTGTCTCGTGGGCATCGCGTCCTGGCATGCGGGCGTGGGAATGATGAAGATCGTTAGTTGGATCAAGCGTGGCCGAGGGGATCGGAAGGGGTCTTTGCAGCAGGTGCAGACGGCACAGGAGCCGGCAGAGAACGATCCATCAGCGAAAGCACTGGGTGCTGGGCAAATGACGACGGACGCAAAGGCGACAGCCACTCCGAAGCCAAAGCCCCGCGTCAACGGCGACGGAGTGGTCATCAGCAAGAAACGACAGTTTGGCCTCCGCGGGATCATGGTCGTCTTCCTCGGCGTAGTCGGCATCGGTCTGGCCCGGATTGCCAGGGATAGCCAGCACGTTGGTCGGGTCATGGCAGTGCGGTATCAGGCCGTGCACGATATCGTGGGACTGGGCCTGGGCCTGTAGACGACTGTGGCAACTCTTAGGCGCGCGCCTGTGTTGGGACAGGGAATGGGGGCGCAGGGTGCCTGGTGGTGTGCAGGTCTTCCACGTTCCCGGAAGGAGCCTGAGACTCTGCTCGTCGGCGGGATGGAGCACTAGCGTGGAGCATTCATGGAAGACTGGTCCCTGATGACCAAGCGAATGCATCATGATGACCTGTAGCTTCGACGGCTGACCAGCCACTTGCACAAGAGGCTACAAACCCCTGAAGGCTTCGCACAGCAGCTTGGAGTCTGCGTAACGAAAGCACCCGAAGGCGAAGGGTCGTTGCGTCTGCCCTCGGGCACTGAGGGCCTTTACCTACCGGCTGCTTTGCATCCGATCGGTCCGAGCTATTCCAGGCGAGCAGAGGATCCCCGAGGTACGGGTCCCGAAGGTCCGGTCCTCTAGAGACCGAGGAAGGCCTGGCAGTTCGAGGCCTGATTCCAGCAATTGGCTTACTCATCGCCCTCGGGCAAGCAAGCTTCTGGCGTTTCACCGACGGCCATTCGAGCGCTTCTTTTGCTTCATCTTCGCTAACCAAGCGCTTCGTCACCCGATGAGTCAGCTTGTACACGATACCGTGTTCGATACGAGACACCAACGTGGGAATCTGTCATGGAGCATGGAGCTTGAACTATATAACCCTGCCAGGCAGCCGGTTGTATAGCGATCCAGAACCACCCACCACACCGCGAACATGACTGCCTCACCCACCATCGTCGTCCTCACCGGAAGCAACTCGGGCCTCGGCTACGAGACCGTCAAGTCCCTCTTGGCCTCGTCAGTGCCATACAAGATCTATTGCGGCGCTCGCTCCCTCGACAAAGCGCAGAAGACGGTCGATTCGCTTTCGAGCGCAAAGAAGCCCGCCGACATCTTGGTCCCGCTCGTCCTGGACGTGAGTTCGGACGAGAGCATTGCTGCGGCGACGAAAACGGTCGCCGAGGCCGACGGTAGAGTCGACGTGCTCATCAACAACGCCGGTAAGTACAACGGGCCCTCGCGCTGGCCGCGCTCAGGCCATGTCTTTGCTGGCTTGAGCTGACCGCCCAGGCATCAACATCGACTCTCCCGAAGGGCTCGACCACGACCTCCGCAAGACCTGGTCCGCGATGTTCGACACGAACGTGATCGGCGCGCATGTCCTCACCGCGCAGGTCGCCACTCTCTTGCTCAAGTCATCGTCGCCGCGCGTGCTGTTCGTCACGTCCGATCTGGGCTCTCTCTCCAAGACCCTCGAACCAGAGTACGGCCCGAACCGGCCTATCCAAGCGGGCTGGCCCAAGAATTGGAAGGACGACTGGCCGGGTTACCGAGCAAGCAAAGCGGCAATGAACATGCTCATGCGCCAGTGGGCGCGGTTCTTCGAGAAGGACGGTGTCAGAGTATGGGCAGTGAATCCCGGTTTCTGCCAGACGTATCTGGCTGGAAGGGGACCCGAAGCGCTCAAGGCGATGGGCGCAAAGGATCCTGCCATCGCGGCAGATTTCTTCAGGAGCGTAGTGGAGGGTGAGAGGGATGCCGATGCGGGACAGTACATCGAGCTGGAGGGCAGGATCGAGTGGTAGAGTCCGGACGCAGCTGCGCGATGCCAGGACTCACATGCTTCATGCATGTCGTGCTCCGTATATCGTGGCTCGGTCTAAATCACCTGGTGTGATCTTCACCTCAATCATCCCGTGCATATTGTCATCATGAGAAGGTCAGGTCTACCTGTATATGAGTCGCGTGATCGTTTCCTGAACCTCGTGGTGGATCTTCTTCTTGTCGGTGTACTTGTCAATCTGATTTGAGCGTCCACGCGCAAGAGCAGTCTTACCGTTCGTTGCTCCTTCTCCTCAAGCTTTTTCATCTCGTTCTTGACGTCCTCGTCGGCCTTCTCGTACTCGGCAACTGCACTCAGCTTGCCACTGGCTCGGGTCTGCGCACTCTTCGCCAGGATAAGCTCTTTCGTATCCTTGACAAGCTGCTTCTTCTCCTTCCTGGCCTTGTCTATCTTGTTCAGTGTGGCGACCATCTTCTCCTGCGTGTCAGCGTTTGACCCCAAGACCCACCATCCCCCACGTTGTTTGCTCTCTGGCTGTCCTGGCGGATCGTCAACGCCATTTGTGCAGCCTTCCTGGCCTTGACCTCCGCGCTGAGCCAGATCTCATACTGGTGTCTGGGGTTTGAGCTGATCACTGATGAGTGTAATATCGTGCGCTCACTTGATCTCCTGAGCTCTAAGCGGACTCAGTGCCTGCTGCAGCCCTGCTAACACCCCGCCAAACAGGTCACCCGCCTGTTCGATACTAGTTCGGAGCGCTGCAGCGAACGATTCTGCAGTCAGTAGCGGACTCAAATTGAGGGCTGTTCTAGAGCATCCCAGAACGAAAGAAGCGGCATGTTGGCTAGGAAGGGTGACGCACCAGCCAGCGCAGCGGAAAGCTTCTCGCTGGTTGTCAGCTCTACAGCCGTCGCACATGGCATGGCTACTCACCCTTTCACCGCGCCCACCTCCTCCTCCGCCCGAGCTCGGTTCGCGCCCTCTCCCCTCCCATTGTCCCTTTGCTTTTCCATGTCGACGTCTTCGCCCGATTCGAGGGAGCTGTCCTTCTTTGCCCCAGACTTGAGCTCCGCGGCCTGAATGAGCTGCAACAGCGTCGCCGGCTCGAGCTTGCCAAGATGTGCAAGGGCTTTGGCAGTACCTGATGTGGCAGTCGAAGGCTTGAAAGTGTCGGTCTTGCTTGTAGAGTCTTTGAGGATCTTGCCCTCTTGCTTCGCTTTCTTCGGTGCTGGGATAACTCGGATTCGGCTTGCTCCCCTTCGGATGAGTCTTCTCGCTTCCTTCGACTCTTCGATCGGTTGCTCTGGATGTCGGCCGAGAGATATGCCAGGCGGTCACACTTGGATCTCGGCGGCGGTGACGAGAAGGAGGAGGAAGAATCGTCAGAATCCAAAGCCGGGGAAACGAGCGCTCGAGCGGTTGGAAGGGGAGAGTTGTATCTGCGGGAATGCTGGATAGTCCGGGCCATGTTGAGAGGTGAGGTGACCACTGGACCTCCGCAAAAGACGAGAGTGTGTTTTGAGGTGATGGTGACAGTACGGAGCGAAAAGATACTCGTCCTGCGATGACGCACGGTGATGTGTGTGATGGAAAGGTGTCTGTGCTCAGCTGCCCGCCAGTGTCGATCAAACGTGTGCAAATCAAGCGACACCCATCCGACGTCGGTCTGTTGGCCGTAGCTTCGTACCGCAGTGTGTGCCAGCAACGAGTGTGTGGTGAGCAGGCAAACAAACCAGTCGATACATGGATGATCCCGCAAACCGCACAAAACCTGGTAAAAGGTCCGGCGCATATGTGTGTTGAACAAAGTGCATTCTCGTGTGTATGATCATCCTTCCCTTTTCTCACCGGACAGGCGACGCATTCGGTTTCCCCTTACAATTTCGGGACCTGCCATGAGCATGGACACTCGCCAAGAAGATCTGTGACCCACCTTGAGCGTTTTGCTGACCATCGCCGCGGCCCACACGGCAAACACCAACGACACCACATGGATCTCGCCCGCTCCGCCCTGCTTTCCCCAAAGCGTCATCGTGCCTAGCGGCAAAGATCCCTCCGATCCCGAGACATGCCATCCGTTCTTCACCCAGAACGCCATCATGCTCGTAAGGAACAGCGAGGACGGGATGGGCAGTCCCTCAAAGTACTTGCTCTTCCCGCTCGCGTCGCTCGGAATCAACGCCACCGTCGCGTTGAACCGCGCCAATCGAGCCAGGCCTCCGCTGACGAACAAGAGCAGCGCAAACAGGTCGAGGGGGTTTCGCAGGCCGAGGGTGAACGCGAGCGTGGCGGGCGCGACGCCGAAGGAGATCAGGTCCGCGAGGGAGTCCATCTCTTGCCCCAGCATCGAGCCACCGCCCATCCATCGTGCGACTTTGCCGTCTAGCGCGTCAAAGCCGAAGCCGAGGATGGGGAGGAGATGTGCAAAGTACAACGTGCGCGTGGCGGTTTCGGATACGGGGCCGGGGAGGTTGGCGGATAGCGACAGGTACCGCGCGGACGAGAGGATGGAGAGAGTGCCGCAGACGCCGTTCATGATGGTGATGAGGTCGGCGAGGCGGAAGTTACTGCCGGTCAGCGGAGCTCGCAGCAGCGAAACGGGACTGGGAGGGAGGGCGCAGGTAGCTTGTGTCGCCTGTTGACGACCAGTGTCCCACGTTGCGCCGCGATGCAAGGGCAAACGCGGGTGGGCACTCTGATCACGCAGGCAGTCCCACGTGCATGCGACTGGGAGTGATCTCGATCGGAACAGCACTTACCGGACGAGCGAGAAATGGCCCTGGTCATCCTTGTACTGCTGGAGCGCCTTCTTCTTCTCCTCGACGATCGACGAGGCCTTTGACGGTCTCGGGGCGGCCATGATGGGATGTGCTGCGTACGGGGAAGATGTGCAATCGATATGCACGGATATACGATGAACCAGGCGACTACAGATGTGAGGACGCTACGAAAGAGTGGTCGTTGATAGGGCTAGTCGAGAACGTGTCAACGTTTGCGACGAGGCAGTGAGTCACTTTCTTTCGCTCACAGTTGCTCGCTCCGTTCTCCTTTTCGCCTACAGTCCAGACGTCATAGAGGCGCAGAATCAGCTGGGGGGTTGGAAATGGCGGGATCAGTTAAGTTTTATCGCAACCTGCCCGCGCGCCTGACTTTTGGGTCGTGTCAACACGGGTGGCCATCCGATGGGACATGGTTGTTGTGTGCCTTGCTCCCTCGTCTTTCAACACGCATCATATTCTCTTGTCAACATCACCACACACATCGCCTTGCATCGTTTGATACATAACGTCCTCGCCGCGTCATGGCGGCATATCTGGCCGAGCATGTCCCGCATCTCCAACGCCTACACGTCCAACTCGGTCTCCCGCCCGAAGCGCTCCAATCCGATCAGAACGCCATCGAGGCAGCAATCAAAAATGCCGTGACGACGCTGATACGTGACCGGGAGGGGGAGGTCGACGGCTGGAGGGACGCTATCGCGGATGTCAGGAGGAGCATGGTCTCCGTGGGCAGGGCTCTTGGGGAGAAGGGGAGGGATGCCGTCGCTGCCGCACGAAGGGAGAGCGAACACAGCATCGAGGCGCTGCCGATACAACATGAGCGGCTGGTCCGGCAGAGGGAGGGGCTGGAGAAGGAGTACGATGAACGTCTGGCACAAATCGAGGCGGTCATGGCGCAAATCGACCAGCTGGCGGTCATGCTTGGTGCACCTTTCGAGCCTGCAAAACCGCTCACACCGATACCTGGACCATCACGCGTTGTCGTCGCCCCACCGGCGGCAAAGACGGTCACGCGGAAAGCGAGTTTGGCAAGCCTGACGGGCGGTCCATCAGCGAACAGGCGTCTGTCGACGATGCCACCGCCTGTTGTCGCGACCGAAACGTCCGAGGCAACGCCTTGGTACAACGTCGCCGACGATGTGCTGGAGGCGCTGCAAGTGACTTTGGCTCAGGCTGAGGAGGAGCGAGTGAGTGGTCAACTCTGGGTGGAGGAAGTTTTACTCATGCCCAGACCGCCCGAGTCCAACAGCTAGTCGACGGTTTCACAAACTTGTCATACCTCAGCGCCGAGCTGGTACTACCAACCGTACCCATCGCACACCCACACCACTTCCCGATACACCTCCTCCCGCCAAAGTCCTCACAAGAGCGTCCCGGCGCTCATGCCGTGTACGAGAAAGCTTTATCACGTTTCATCGCCGCCAATCCAGCGGGTGCCGCCGAAGTCTCTTACGAAACGCTGGATGGCGTTGAGCCCGAGGTCGGACTGTTGTCTTGGATCCAAGAGATCGAAGCTTTGGTACGTCGACTTCACTCTGCCGACCGCGGCTTGCTGACTACAGTGGCAAGCCGAATTAGACACGCGGATGGCCCAGATCCAAGCGCTGTACGATCAGATTGAGCCTCTGTGGCAGCGGCTTGAAATCGAGCAGGATCAAACGGACCTTTTTATGGAGATGAATCACGGCTGGAACGATGCCTCGAGCTCCGCCGGTCGAGTCTATCATCTTTCGTTCTAGCCGCGAGGAGGGAGATCGAGCTGTTGTGGGAGGAGTTGATGTTGAGCGAGGATGAGAAGGGAGACTTTGGTGGATTCATAAATGGTGTGTTCACTCTCACGGAGCATCTACGTGCCATGACTGATGATAGATGACTACACCGAGGAGCTGCTCCAGGAGCACGAAGATGAAGCAGAAAGGCTGCGCGCAGAGATCGAGTCGAAGGTGACGATACTACCGAAAGTGCGAGATTGGCATGCCTTGAAGGCGGATGAAGAGGAACTGGAGAGGACGCAGAATGATCCCAACCGATTCTCGGCGCGAGGCGGTGCCATGCTGCGTGAGGAAAAGCTTCGCAAACGAGTTGGGATTTTGCTTCCGAGAGTGAGTCGAATGCCGCTGCTTAGAAGCGTAGCTGTTTGGACCACCAGCTGACTGGCAGATTGAGACAGAATTGCTCAACTCCTTGCCGAAGTGGGAGGAGGCGAACAGCCGGCCATTCATGGTGCAAGGGCAGCGGGTCATCGATACGATATACGAAGCGCGTGAGGCCAAGGAAGCTGCCAAAGAGGCGAAGAAGGTGAGCGCGACGATGGATGATATGCGGGCAGCGCTGATCTGCAGCGAGCAAAGATGGGTTTGGGCCCGGCCAAGACGGTCAAAGCTACACCTGCGGTCAATGCAGCTCGGAACCAGCCGGCAACGAACCCCTCTCGCAAGCGAGAAGCACCAACGCCCACACCATACGGCACTACCATGCTTAAGAAGCAGAGGGTAGCCGGCGTACATCCGTCAACGATCAGACAGCCGACGACCAAGAGCCGGATCGCCTCAAATCCTGCCCGTCAAACCCCTCACGGCCATGGCGGCAGTCCAACCCCGCTCAGCGGTCTTCCTCGCGCAGTCTCGCATGGATCCACTATACGCTCCGTCTCGTCCTCGACAGCTGTCTCGGCCAGCACGGATCGAACACGGGTCCCGTCCTTGACATACATGAACACGGCGAAAGCGGGCACAGGCCTCAGTAAAGCGGAAGGGAGGGTACCGCGGCGGCAGAGCTTTAAGCCGAGACAGAGCGTTGCTGGGGGGTTGTTGGTAGCAATGAAGGCTCGCAGGAGCAGTACGGGCTGGAGCATGAGGGAGGAGGACGAGGATGAGGTGTTTTGAAGAGCGCGAATAATGGGCATTCGAAGGCGTGAGACGTGGTCCCGGCAAGGGACGCGCGGGAGTCTTCGGGCGACGGGGACGGGATGTACATATCTGGTGTAATACGTATACGACGGTTGTCCATGCATGCTTTCACGATCTGGCGTGCAGCCCCGGGTGTCGACCACCAGCTCGCGAGCACGTCCACCGAAGAGGTACGGCTCGCTCTCACTCAAGGGCGCATTTGTTAACGAGAAGCATCTTACGCATCTGCATTGGCCGGGTCGTAGCCGAAACACGGTCACCATCCATCAGGTACGTCGCTTGAGGCCATGCCAAGCAAGGCCGGATTCATGCAGATTAGCGAATCGACGCCTCTCGTCGTATCTGAGCCAGATCGACTGGGGCTCGATCCTGCGGATGTGCCTGCATCACAGGGTCCTTGGCGTCATGCCCGTGTCGTAAGGAAGCACAAGACGCGAGGTTTCAAGTTCCGCGCTTGTTCGGGACTGGCGGCATCTAGACTACGCAATCTCATTCAAGCGGTTCTCAACTCGGACGCCGTCTCCTCCTCCTGTCGCATGCTGATGGCTAGTATGCGATCCGCTCGACACCTGATGCATCCGCCATGTGAGCACATACTACCCGCAGTCCGGTCTGGTCGAACGGAAGGCACGACGTCGCAACTCCCCGCGCCTGGTCCTTTCAGATCTGCCATGAAAGCAGGAAGAGCTGTGCGCGCATGTGAGCTTGGTCACGTTCCCGTGCCTAGGGGTCTCTTCCGCTCGATCGCTCGCTACTGATGACCACGTCTATCCCACCCCTCCCCCGCTGGGCGTTCAAGCCCGGCCTGACGACGCTTTCAACTCCCCTTAGATTGACCCCTCCTGCCCGCGCTGATTACTGCTGGGATCCTGCAGGCTGAGTCATGAGTCATAGTCGATAAGACTCGATAATGCTGTGACCGATTCCGCTTCGCTGACTTTCTACGTCTGACCTACTCTTCGGCACTACTCAGGTTCTTGCAGTCAGCACCTCGTCTGACCTCAAAATCGGTTGGTCGTAGACCCGCCTATCCCTGTCGCTTCAGCCCTGGATCGCATCGACTCTCACCTGGAGCCGACCTGACGCCCCCCGCACTCACGTTCACATCCACTTCAGGGACAATCAAGGCTGTACTACTCACGACCTGGTGTCGAGAAACGACGGTACCAGCTTTGATTGTGCCGTAACGACAACATCCGTTCGTACACTACCTACCGTCGACTGGGGCGGACAGAATGAGCAAGATGATGACTTTCAACCCGCTTCGAATACTCCCGATCCTTGCCCTGACTTGCATCCACGCACTCGCCGCCCAAGACGACTGGCACTTTGTGTGGCCAGCAGTCACCTCACAATGCGAAGTGAGTAACACATCCAGTCCCCACAGGCACAGGCAACTCTGCGTGTCAAACCTTGGCTGATATAATAGACCATCACCGCTTCAATGACGGGCGGAGTCCCACCGTGGTTTATTGAGATAGTGTATGTCTTGGCCAGGTCGCATGTCACGTATGATTGACTTTCAGGCCGATCGGGCAGCAGCCGCTCTACTGGACGTTCACCGCTCCGCCCGCCCCGTTCAACGCCTCGTATCCAGCTACAGCGACTGTGAGCGCTCTCAGACCTGTCGTGGACTGCGACTGATATGAAGCTCCCGCTTCAACTCGAAGCAGGTACAGCCTATGTGGTGGTCATTTCCGACTCACAGGGGTACAACGAAGCCCGTGGGTGCAACTGGGTGTGATTATCAGGACGGTGCTGAGGCAAAGCATTCAATCCCACGGCGATTCAGATCGTGCAGCCCTCAAGCGACAACTCATGCTTCGCCGCCGCTAGTCCTGCCAAGAAAGACTTCGACTTTCAAGTCTATGGCAGCGTTACGCAGTGCGACCGGTCATTTGGGGTGACGTGGACGACCACAGTCGGTACATCTCCCTACGGATGTACCATCGTACCGCTCGATACATCTTACAATCCATGGGACGTGGCGCTCACAGAGCCGGGCAGTCTGGACGACTCGGCCATTTGGCGCGTGAACATGACGAGCGGTACCAGGTTTACCGTCATCATGCAGTGAGTCTCAGCAACGCGTGGCACGAGATGAGCTCATGGAGAGCGATGGGTATGGCCCGGGCCGCGGTGGCGTCGGCCAGATCTACGAGGTCGCTTCAAGCACCAACGTCACCTGTGTCACGCAGCAATATATGGGCCGAACAACTTGGCCCGCTGGTTTGCAGATCGATCCCGTCGCATCAACAACGACGGCTTGGGGAGCAGCGCCCACAAACACGTCCACCAATACCGCTACGGATGTTCAGACCGCTGTGACTACCCCGAGCGCCACGAACCCGCCAGTCGACAACGGTGGGGGTATTAGCGCAGGCGCGATTGCTGGCATCGCCGTTGGTGCTGCGGCCGTCGTCGTAGCGATCATTGCCCTCATCCTCTTCTACATGCGCCGCAAACGACGACAGAGCCGTGCCGCACAGCAAGAAGATGTCGACCTCATCGGCGGCACGAGCGGAGGCGCCGGGCAGGTTGAGCCGAAAGTCGTGCCGTTCCGATCGAGTAGTACCGGTGGCTCCATGCCGACGGCTGGCTATGCCCAAAGCAGGACGGAGAGCGGGTACGAAGCGGGACAGATGGTGCAGACGGACCCAAACTTTAACGTACATGGGGTGGACACACCTGGCTCTGTCCCTTTCCCGACGCCCGGTTCTGGCTTCTTCGGGTTCGCGGGCGCACCAGGTTCCAGCACGGATGCCCAGTCCGAGGAAGGCGACCAAGGATCCATTTCGCCTTACGCCACTCCTGTGCCGGACAGAGCGGCTCCTCGGCGGGGTCTCAGTGATTCTTCCGGCCCACAGAACGATCCGGACACGCCCGGTGCATTTGGCATGGCGCAGGGGTACTACGCCACTCCGCCTTCGAGCTCTGGCGTCGCTTCATCTGATACGAAAGCGGGCTATCCCCGTGGCTTCCCCAGTGCGACTACTCTACCTACGTCCCAGCATCCACTTCCACCTATCCCGCTGGGCAGCCTCGCTTCCCCCGAGTTCAGGAGGCACACCGATGCGGGCGAGATCCCGGATCAAGGAGGACAACAGGGCGGTGTGGTGGATCTACCGCCTCTGTATACTGATGTGCCGGCCCGCCGCGCCGGTGCACAACCAAAGCAGCAGGCCGAGTAAAAGCTTCGGACGAGTGTGCTGGATTGGAATAACGCGGGCCGCGGTGTTCATCTAGCACGAGGCAGTTAGGCGGTCGCATACGTGACTGATGAGATACTGGGGACGGTTCGAGATGCATCTGGCCGGACAACCTTCCGAGCACACTAAGACAGGCATTCAGGCAAGCCCAGAAAAGCCATAAGAGAGGTTGCAGCCGAAACACGGAAGGGAATACGCACTGATGGGAACGGCGCCACACAAGACTGCAAGCGCTTCCTGCCCGTGATCCTTTTGCGTCGCCGAATCCCCGCATGGACACACGAACATACATTGGACATAATTACGGTTGTATTGGCACGATTCAGCATTGCGTGTGACAGGCCAAGCTTTGGGTGGTTCATTGAGCCCATACGGTACGTCCGCTCCCTTTAATATGTCCCGCGGACAGTCGGGTCCCTTTGCCACCTGGTCATCAGCCACAGTGAACCTAATGCCTCTCATGTACACCCACGGGAACCTTCGCCTGCCAGGCTTCTGACTTGGGCCGCCTGTGGTAGCAGCCGCAGCGTTGGTGTCTCGTCGATGCGAGTAGCGGCCGAACATCCCGCACCCTGCGAGGCAGATCGAAACGGTCAGCACGATCTGGATGTAAGCACGCAGACCATCAAGATCCCTTCGCAGTCGCAGACCAGCTCACGGCACCGGCCAAGGCGAGCCACACCGCATTGCCGATGTGACCCGAGAACGCATCGTCGGTGTAGTCGTTGATCCTGGTGCGCGCGTCGAGGGCGAGGGCTAGGTCCAGCGCAAAAGCGATCCACGCAGCAAGGGAACTGAGGAAGAGGGTGAGGAAGGTGACCTGCGAGTCAGCGCCATCGTCCCAAAGGCACGCCTGTGACGCTGATCTGGACGCACAATCTCCATGGCCCGGCTGCCGCAGAACCAAGCGAAGAAGGCGAAGAAGAGCGATACGCCCGCCGCACCTGCCGCTATAGCATTGATGACGAGACTGCCAGAGAGGGCTTGGGCGATAACCCGGGTCGTGTCGGAGCCGAGATCAACGCCGAAGAACGTTGTGTCGATGGTGTAGCCTACCTCGGGGTCGGTGCACTGCGAGATGCCGGAGTACTGGATACCGAGGAAGCTGCTAGTCAGTCACGTTCCCATACGATACCTGTGCGGAAGCAGAGAGGCAGAGTGACAGAAGCCAAGTGCACGCAAACTCTCACCTAGCTTCCCCGCCTTGATAACATGTACCGAGAACGCCTACGTTGGCGGCAGTAAGGCCACCAGGATACCTGATTTGAAGGAGGTAGATGGTCTTGATGATGGGTACGGAGAGGGTCACGAGGAGGAAGAGGATGAAACCGGCGACTGTGGGTCAGCGCCCTTTCTCCCTCCGCACGAGCGACATACGGGTGGAGAAGAAGGCAGGAAAAGCAGAACGCGCCAGCATAGTACTGATGGGTATGGCTTGATAAGTCCAGAAATTGTGATAGAGGGAAGAAAGATGCGATCAACGATCAACCACCGTGGGGGCAGATTGATGTGTGCCCTCGACCGCTTGGGCGGAGAAGGAAGCTGTCGAGCGTCGCGAAGGCGCCGATGACTTTGATCCTTTGAGCATCCTTTGTCCAACGCGGGGCAGGCGTGTCATGTCGCATCGCGATGACGTCGGCGGAGAAGATCCCATCCCAGGCCGCAACCTGGGCCTGATTGATCTACACCCCAGCTCGTGCCCTTCCCGTACTAACCGCGTTTCATGAAACAAGGCCTGCGTTTCAGCTCTTTCGAATGTCGCATCGTTCACGCTGCTTTCCCGGCCCCTATCCTCCCGTACAGATCGAAATCTGGAGACATGTATGCATACAAAGCTCGTTGTAGCTGCGCGGCTACGGCGTGAAGTCCCATGCTCGCACACAACAGGAGAACCCGCTGGATGCTCTCTCCGGTGGTCGGATCACCTCACCCGTCTGGGGGTCTTTTACGCCGTTCTCAGTCTCTTCGCCAAAGGTGCAGTATGCCATGTATATGTTTGAGCGGTCCATCTGAAGGCAACCGGAATTCTGTACCCCCATGCGATGTGTAGACTCCACGCGATGGATCACCGTCTCAGGTACCGAGGGAGATTCGCGAAGCGGCATATCCGGGAGGGTCGATGAGTCGAGGAAGAATACGTGGTCGTCCTATCGTCAGTGACGCGTCTCACTCTGCTACCCACACGGGCTTACCGCAGCGAACGATACGCGCTCACGAAAGGTTGTCAGATGTGACAACCCCCCATCTTGTCTCTCGCCAAACGCCAGCCATATGGTGTGCTCCTGCAGCGCAATCCACCTCTCCTCTTCCGTGGGCATCGACAGCACCCGGCGATAATCCCGTATCACCAGCAGCACGCCCGCGAGAGTCGCACAATACAGGTCCCTGGTGGTGTAGTGGCACCTTTTCTCTTAGTCCCATGCTCCGTATGCCGATCGCAACTCACGCGATGAATGACGGCGACCAGCCTTGACGTCCCGCTTGCATCATCTTCACCCTGAGGATCGAGTCCTCGTCGGGTTTGCTCTGGCAGATCAAGGCTCTGACAGGCGTCGACCTTTTGTTCTCGCGTGAGTCCAGCCGTCGCACGAATAAATCGTCTCGGTGGCCACTCGCGAAAAAGTCCATCACGACTCGCGAGGTGGTATCGAATGATCCGACTGGCGGGAAAGCCATGACTCGCGCCTTTGTCTTCCGCGAGTATACGTGCATTTGCTCCACAGAGCAGAGAAACACGTATTCGTCGTCAAATTCAATGTACTTGAGGTGAGCATGGTCATCGACGAGCAGCTTACCTGGATGCGACATTGGTGCTCCGGCGGAATATCGATCCTTTCCACATACTCCGCGTCGTCCAGATCCCAGATAAACACCGCTTCCTCGCCCGCTGTACCAAGCATCGCCCTTTCCTTGTGAGTGCCTTCATGATCGAGTCTCGCGCGGAATGCAATACAGTCTGTGGGCGGCATGATCCGACGGAAGAAAGTCAGATGTCCGCGAGGGAGGTGACCGGTGTGCGTCCGCATGTCGATGTCGGCAGAACGCGACGTTCCGAAACTAGCGGCCCTGGGACGTTTATGAGAAGCGGGGCCGGGGCGCGAGGAGCGGTGTATGCAAGGCTGAGTGCGATAGACATGTATGCCGTCATCATTGCATCTGGTCATTAGCCTCTCGTAGTCGTCGACCTCTGGCACGCACGGAACGTATGATTGAAGATCACGAAACCCTTGGCGAACTCGAGGTGCGCCCAAGGATGGACACTATCGATCTGGAACAGCGGTTCGGAGGTATCTAAATCCGATACGAGAAGACCCTCTGCGCGTCAGCAGCTGTAGCTCGCCTGGCTTGACCGGCAAGCATCCATCGACCCACGCATGCGGCTGGTGCTGATCAACGTCCGCTCTTCCAGGTCCACCTTGATCCGCCAGACGGTGTTGTGCTCCGGGGTGATCCACTTCTCCCTTGCCCGGCCGAAGCGCCAATTCTTCTCATGCTCTACGTGCGTCTTGCATACATCCCGCCAGTTCACCGTAACCGAGGCCGCATCGTGTATGCTCTCGCTGAGCGGTACCTCACAAGAACCGGGCGTCAATACCGAGTCTGCAGCTCGCTCTGAAGCCTGCAGTACATCGATGACTGATTGCTCCACTCCAATGTCATGGCACGCAGGTCGCCAGATCCCGCGGGAGTGGTTCTGCAATACCCGCCTCCATGCCTTGCAGACCGGCTCGATGCCGAGTAAGTCCTCGAACGGTAGGTACCGGAGGACGGAGAGGAAGAGGGAGGGACCGAGCCGAGTCAGAGGGTCCGTCTGATTTAGGTTGTATAGCAGCGCAGTCTCGTCTGCTGATGAAGCGTCCATGATGAGAGTTCACAATCACGGCTGATGCAGGCAGGACAAAGGGCCGCTTGAGCCGGGTAACTTGAGCGGGCAAAGCAAAAGTGATGACGTCGGCAAAAGAGATCGGCCACATGACTGGTTCGCGTGCTGCGGCACGTCGCTCACGAGGTCGATCAGTGCACCTGAGGCAGCATCGCTGCAGTTCGCAGTCTCTGAGTTGACTGCTGCACATGCCTCTTACGGGGCGGGCAGTCCAGACTGAGCCCACCGTTGTAACAATGTTCATGGCACCCGTGATGTTTTCCCACTTCCCATAGAAGTATGTGGGTCGAATGCCCAATCACGAGCAGGTACAAGCCCCGAGAGATTCGCGAGGTCATGAGACCCTGCTCTGCGGCAACGGTACGATGAGAGGAAGGGCCTCATCGTTCTGCGGCAACGGTACGATGAGAGGAAGGGCCTCATCGAAACGATGTTGCCAAGACATTGTCAAACGCATTGCATGCAAGCTAGTCGATACGGCCTGACCACGGAATATCACCCGCGAGTCTGTGCTAGCCTGGCACTGAAGATATCCTTGCAATGCAGATGCGTCACTTCGCCCCTGCGGATCAGCTCGACTCGGCTGTGGCCGACAAACGCACCTCGGCGAGTGGACAGCGATAGCGGACGTGCCCAAGCGTTTCTGGCACTGCGGACATCTGCCATCAGCACCATGCTGACCGCGCAGATACGCCAACTCACATCCGCTGATCAGTTATACGGACCCGCTTGACCTGCAGCCCCATCAATGTCCTCTCTACCTCCTCCTTTCTACTCGACACAAGGCTCCTGACGATTCTCGAATCGTTCCTCTTGGCCGTAGCGCCCCTGATCGTTTTGATAAAGAACGCTCTCACGTCTTCCATCGTGACCAGCGGTGGCAGCAGATCCAGAACCTCCGTCGCGTCCAACCTCGTGCCGTGGGTCGAGATGAGCGATAGTGCGGGCTCGAGCAACACTGGGTCTGATCTCGTTTGGGGGTGGAGATAGATTCGAAGGAGCAGGAGGAAGATCCCCTTCGGGTCCGGATCTTTGATGTATGCTCGGGAACAATACCTGACAGTCAGTACCACCCGATAATGGTCCGCTCACGTTTCCGCCGCTGTGTAGTCCTTCAACGTGAAGACGTATATCCGCAGTGCCTCCTCGTGCTTGCCAAGCCTACCTAACAGGATCGCCTTCGACTCTGGCATCTCTGCACGTCAGCGAGTTCGAATTAGAGGAGGTCAACGCACGATCTCCCTTGAGCTTTGACAGCAATCTATGCGGTCTATAGTGCGTCGAGGTGGTCAAGAAGTCCAGGAACTTGCTGTACTCTTCCGGTCTCGCGTCTGCTGAGTACTTAGCCCAAGGCCGTTGGAAATATGTAGACGTACCCTTGCCTCCCTTCAGCGCCGCCTTCGCCCTGTCAAGGTATACCTCCGCGAGACGATCGTGATTGTCCGACTCTTCAGATTTACGTTCCGAGATGAGGTGCTCAAGGTACCCCAGATACGCCGGCGTGGACTGCCTCTCCAGGAACGCCACGATCCGGTCGGTTGGCAGAGCCTCCACTTCCGGCTCGTCAGCTGTGAATATCTTTGGTCAGCTCTGAATGAATCTCTCTTGGCCTCACTCACCTGCAGGCCGATCGTCGGGTCTTCCGCCAACACCCATTTTGAGTTGTCAAAGATGAGATCCAACGAGCTAGGACCGAGCTTCTGAAGATACCGGACTGTAGGCGGATACCGGTCCAGCTTGAAGTGGATGTGGACTCGCTCGTGCAGCATCGCCAGAGCTTTGCCGTGCATCTTCTTGCCTTGGTACAGGTCGATAAGATCGCTGAACTTCTGTTTGTCAACAAGTTGCCAAGGGGTCTGGTCACAGTGCGACGACAGCAAGAAACAGATCAATTACCTTCTTCTCCTTGAGCAGCTCCTCCACCTCCTCCACATCACACCAATTCTCTATCCGGCACAAACTGCCGACAAGAACAGGCCGAGCCACCAGGTAAACTTTGATCAAAGCTGTATAAATAACTTGGGCCACGCGCAGCAGCTCCTCCGGTTGATATTCGGACATGGGCACCGACGGCAGCTGATGTAACGTGTCGGCCGGCAAGGAAGACAGTGGTGGAAGGGAGTCTTCTGCCGGAAGCGGGACGGCCGCTGAAGAGATCGCGCCGGTAAGCTTCTGCCGTCGATCGGAGAGGAAGTACATCAACGCTTCTAGTGCTGGGCGGGGTATGACCGCTGACCATCAGCCTCATGTGAAGCAGGGCAGTCAAGCCGCTCACTCTCGTCAATGACCGCTGCGGCAGGCGTTGCTTTCTCATTCGACGCTATCGAGGCCGTCTCGAGATCCGGCGTGGTCCGCAACGTCTCCACACTGGCCTTCTTACCGACGCCCAAGCCCGCCACCTTTCTGAGCAGACTGCGTCCGCCTTGCTCATGTCCGTTTTCAGCCACGTCCTCGGGTTCCAAGCGAGCACCCTGCACCGCGCCAAATAGCTCCATCCA